>Ga0123334_1002999_pt1 | contig 18763 bp, 14 predicted proteins | sample BiotimSIPDNA_FD_89706 | JGI IMG/M metagenome (GOLD analysis project Ga0123334, IMG submission 89706) | Anaerobic biogas reactor microbial communites from Washington, USA - Biogas_R1 time_0 SIP DNA | ecosystem: Engineered > Bioreactor > Anaerobic > Unclassified | place: Washington, USA... | reverse complement strand
TGTCATATCTGTTTTCGCACACAAGTCAGGAAAAATGGGTAAAATGTATCAAGGCGTATCTAAACAGCAACCTCTCTTTGATTGAGTTCTTTTAGATTATAGGGAAATGTGAAACAGTAACTTTGGTTTAAAACGTTTTTCAACAATCCGTTTAGCAGGAGTGAAAATATGATCAAATAGCCTTTATTCGGCATCCTGTCTCGCGTCTGTCTTTGGCAAAAACACCTCGATAGACGTGCCACGATTGAGTTCACTTTCCAAAAAGACTTTGCCACCCAAGAATTCCACGACATGCTTTACAATGGCCAGCCCCAAACCCGAGCCGGAAATGGCTCGTGATCTGGCTTTGTCCACCATGTAGAAGCGCTCAAACACACGCCCGATGTGCTCTTCAGGGATACCAATACCGGTATCAGCCACACGCAAGCGAAGTTCGTCGGGTTGATTATTAAGCCATATATCGATACTGCCACCATCGCGGTTGTAACGCACGGCATTGGAAATCAGATTATCGAGTACATCGCGCAACATTGCTTCTGGGAAAAGCAAGGTTTTTTCGCCTTCCAGGATAACACTCATTTTCAGCGCGCGTTGGTTTATGGGCTCTTTGTATACTGCCAGTATCTGTTGCAAATAAGCATCCAGGTCAATTTCGGTGCTTTCATGTTGCACCATGCTCTCGTCGAACTGCGAAAGTTTGATGATATCATCAATGATGGCAGACAAACGCTGGCCTGCATCAGAAATTGTGCCTCCGACGCGCTTGATATCGTTAGCGTCAACCATGCCATTTTTCAACAGTTCGGCATAGCCATTAATTGCCGTCAGCGGGCTGCGCAGTTCGTGACTTACGTTGGCAGTAAATTGTTTGCGTTGTTTTTCGAGTCGCAAGTTCTCCGAGTCATCAGCTATGATCATCATGACCCCATATAATTCATCTTGTTTTAATACACGGTTGATATAAATGCGTAAAAGCGTATTATTCATTTCAACCGTGAAAGTTTCATGCTCGCTATCTGAGCTTTTCTCCAGTTTTTGATAAATAGCCGGCAAACGGCAAAGATACAAAAAGTCCTTACCACGGTATTCTGAGCCCGTGTCACCTTCCAACAAACGCACCGCGCTGGTATTGATGCTTAGGATGGTGAGTTCAGAATCCATCAATATCATGCCTTCGCGTGCGTCGCGGATTAAGCGATTAATGGTCTCGCTTTGATATTTGAGTTCTTCAAGATGCGCGTCGATGGTTTTCTTTTGCACACGAAGTTCGCGCACAAAGGGCAGAAGTTCGTCGTAAACAGGGATATCTTCTGTATCAGCAAGCATCATTTGCTCAAGATTCTCGGCGTAATAATCAATTGGTTCCAATATACGCTGCGATGTGCGATGGGTAAAAATGGCACTCAGGATAATTGCCAGCACAGCAATAATGGCCGTTGTTGGCAAGGCTTTCCCCAATAGACCTGCCATATTTTTCCATTCCTGCGAAAGACGCACGACGTTTCCACCTTCAACACGCATGGCAAAGTAGAAACTATCTTCGCCAACGCTTTCGGATTTTCGTATGTCTTCACCCAGCTGACCGGATAATGCCTCCCTGAATTCTTTTCGGTCAGCGTGGTTTTCAAGACGATTTTCATCAATATTGCTGTCGTAAATGACATCACCGGTCGGGTCAATCAAAGTTACCCGAACAGTTCGATATTTATTATTCAGCTTTTTGAGAATCTCAATTTGATTATCAGTATCAGCGTCAACAATGCTGCTATAAAAACGCAAGGTCTCACGCATCCAGGTCTGCTGTTTATCAAGCGACATGCGATGAAAAACAAAAGTCACTGCCACTAAAACAGCGATCACCGCGAGGACGATGATCAGCGTGTTTATGAGATTCATGCGGCGCTTCATGCTTCAGCACCAGCCTTATAACCTATATTACGCACCGTTTTAATTAAAGCGCCCTTTGAACCGAGTTTCTTACGCAATGAAGCAACATGTACATCCACGGTGCGTGTGCCGCCTTCAAAATCATAGCCCCAAACGCTCTCGAGCAGTTTTTCGCGTGAATAGGCCATGCCAGGATGGGAAAACAGTTGGAACAAAAGCTCAAACTCTTTAAAAGTCAAATCTAATTCCACGCCATCCACGCGCGCGGTACGATTGATATAGTTGATTTCAATACCGTTATACTCTAAATGTTGGATGATCGTGCTATTGCTGCGGCGTTTCACAGCCCGGATGCGAGCTAAAAGCTCCATAACGCTAAATGGCTTTGAGATGTAGTCATCCGCGCCCAAATCCAGCCCGATGACTTTGTCATATTCCCCGCCCAGGGCAGTTAGCAAAATAACCGGTATGTCCTTTGTATCGGGATCAGCTTTGATTTTTTTAAGCAACGCCAGTCCGCTTTCGCCAGGCAGCATAATATCCAAAATGATGAGTTCGGGCGTTTTTTCGCTGATGACCTCAAGCAAGGTGGATCCATCCTCGAAAAGTCTTGTTTCATAGCCCTCTTTTTGCAGGGCATAGGCAAGCAATTCGCGGATGGATTGGTCATCTTCAATACAGTAAATCATGAGCCACTCCTATTGATGCTCTTGTTGCTCTGGGTCACCTTTGATAGCAAAAATTACCCAGCGCGCGATACGTTCTGTATTATCGCCTATACGCTCGAGATATTTGGTGATTTGCATGGCATCGATTAGATGCTTGTAATTGTCTGTATCGGTTCTGATGCGATCAGCAATTTCGTCCATGATTGTATCAAAAAGCGAGTCCACTTCGTTGTCACTGGCAATGACTTCTTCTGCCAGACTAAGATCATTTTCCACAAAAGAGTCCAGGGACTTCTTGAGCATGATCATGACTCTGTTCGTCATCTCATTGAGATGATTTTGGACGAACAAGTTATTGACAGGACCAATGAAATCCAAAAGTTCAGCAACTTCGATAACATGTCCGCCAATGCGTTGCAGGTTGTTCGCGATTTTTAGCACGGAGGAAATAAAACGCAGATCCCTGGCGACAGGTTGCTGGGTGCTCATAATCCGCAAACAATCATTTTCGATGCGTCGTTCTTTTGAACGGACAGTTGATTCTTCTTCCATCATCGAACTAACTTCCGTGTAATCACCTTCGATAAAGGCTTTCTGCATCGTGCGACACATACCTTCAATATACGAGCCATACAGAATAACTTCTGTTTTGAGCTCTTCTAATTCTTTAATATACTTAATTCTCATCTTCTACCGCCTATCCAAAACGACCTGTAATATAATTTTCTGTGCGTTCATCTTTCGGATATGAGAAAATTTGTCCGGTTTCACCAGTTTCGATAATTTCACCAGTCAAGAAAAACGCTGTTTTGTCCGAAATTCTCGCCGCTTGTTGCATATTATGGGTTACTATAACAATAGTATACTTTTCTTTGAGCTCAATTACCAAATCCTCAATTTTACCGGTTGAAATTGGGTCAAGCGCTGAAGTGGGCTCGTCCATCAGGAGGATTTCAGGTTCAACGGCCAACGCGCGCGCGATACAAAGGCGTTGTTGCTGACCGCCAGATATCTGCAGGGCGTTTTTCTTGAGTTCGTCTTTCAGTTCGTCCCATACAGCAGCTTTACGCAAACTGTCTTCGACAATTTCGTCCAGTTTGGCACGATTGTGCATGCCATGTACGCGTGGCCCATATGCAATATTATCGTAGATACTAATCGGAAAGGGGTTAGGTGTTTGGAAGACCATACCAACTCTTTTACGCAAAGCGTTTACATCCACGCCAGGCGCGTAAATATCCTCGCCGTCAATCAGGATTTTCCCTGTTATTCGACAGCTTTCGATGAGATCATTCATTCGGTTGAGCGATTTAATCAGCGTGGATTTACCACAACCGCTGGGGCCAATGAATGCCATAATCTCCTTGGCAGGTATATCGAGGTTAGCATTTTTTATGGCTTGGAATTCGCCATAAAAAAGATCCATGTTTTCAATCTTAATTTTCATATCTGTCATTTTGTTTTATTTACCAGTTTACTAAGTCTTGTTGAAAGTCGGTTGATGAGGAGAACAATGATGAGCAAAACAAATGCTGTGGCAAAGGCTTCCTTAACATGAAATGCTTCAGAAGAAAGCACATACATATGCAAGGCAAGTGTTCTGCCGGATTCTGTCAGGCGGGTCGGTAATTGCGCCATGGTTCCCAAAGTAAAGATGAAAGCGGCGGTTTCACCAACAACACGTCCAATCGATAGGATAACACCCGCCAAAACACCTGGCATGGCCACAGGCAAACAAACCTTAACAATGGTTTGCAACTTGGTAGCACCCAATCCCAGGCTGGCTTGCTTCAGCAAAGGATCGACTGCGAGCAGGGCTTCTTCTGTTGTGCGGATAATCAATGGCAAAACCATAATGGCAGCTGTAAACGCGCCGGCAATCAAAGAGTAAGACCATTGCAATCGGAATACAAAGAAAAGCATACCAAACAAACCATAGACGATACTGGGAATACCTGCCAGGGTCTCGGTTGCCAAACGGATAGCGATAACCACTTTGCTCTGCTGTTTGGCATATTCCGTGAGATAAATACCAGTCAACACGCCAAATGGAATCGCGATCGCTAAAACCAAAACAATTAACATGAGCGTTGTAATCATCGCAGGCATAAGCGATAGATTTTCGCTGGTATATTTCCAGGCAAACATATCCCATGAAAGCCCAGGAACGCCACGAATAACGATGTATCCCACAATCACCAGGAAGATAGACACCGTAAGAATCGCGGCAAATTTAACCAATACTCGCAAAACTTTACTCATGGCGGTCCCTTCGTTTCATCAGGAAAAAGAGGAAATTGATTATCAGGATGAAAATAAAGAGCACCATCGCGGTGGCGATGAGTGCCTGGCGGTGTTCCACACCCGCGTATGCCATTTCAAGCACGATGTTCGTGGTGAGCGTACGCACGCCACTTGTCAGAGATTTTGGCAAACGGGGCTGGTTGCCAGCAACCATATAGACCGCCATTGTTTCACCAATCGCGCGCCCGATGCCCAGAATAATTGAGCTCAAGATACCTGATTTCGCCGCGGGTATCATTGTCTTAAATATGCTGATTTCCTTGGTAGCCCCCAAAGCCACACTCCCCTGATAATAGCGTTTGGGAACAGCATTAAGACTGGACTCAGAAATACTGACGATCGTTGGCAAAATCATAATGCCCAAAAGCACTGAGGCGGTGATAATGTTCATACCAGTTCCACCAAACAGGGCCCGGCTAAGGGGCACCATGAGCTGCAAAGCAAAGAAGCCATAGATGATCGAAGGCACACTGGCCATCAAACTCACCGCGGATTGGAAAAAGTACTTAAGTTTTCCTTTGGCATAAAACGACAGATAGACCGCGGACAGGATGCCAATCGGCGTTCCTACCAATGCAGCCCCAATGGTGAGAATAACAGACCCGACAATCATCGGCCAAATACCATATCTTTGGGGCGAGTTTACTGGGCTCCATACCTGTCCAAATAAAAACTCCTTCAGGCCGTATTCCTTTATAAAAGGAATACCGGCACTGAAGATGAAATACATAATAAGAAATAGCGCTAAGATTGAACTTAGCGCTGCCAACAGAAAAACAACTTTCATTAATTTTTCGCGTGTTTCCGGTCGGCTAATCATTTTAGCTCTGCTATTTAACAAGGTTCCAGTCCGTTAGTTCGCCAGTGAAGATTTGCTTGATTTGTTCCATGGTGATGGTCTGGACAGCATTGTTCTTGTGAACGATCACAGCGATACCATCAATAGCAATGACTTTGGCTTCCAAAGCAGCTTTCTCTTCGTCTTTCAGTTCGCGTGAAGCCATACCAAGTTGGCTAACGCCTTCCATGGTGCTCTGCATACCGGCGGATGAACCAGTAGACTGAATTTCGATTTTGACGTTCGGATTGATAGCGTTGTAGGCTTCAACCAATTTTTCCATCACAGGGGTAACGGAGGTTGAACCAGCCACAACAACGGTACCTTCGGCTTTGCCACCGGCGAAGGGAGCGCCAGCTTCACTGGAGATATAACCACGTTCTTCAACGATTTTTTGACCTTCTTCACTCAGGATGAAGTCAAGCAAATCTTGCGAAGCGGCATCAAGACCAGCTTTGTAAGCAACGTTAAAAGGACGGGCAAGCTTGTAGCTACCGTTTTTTACGTTTTCGGCAGTGGCATCAACACCATCGATTTGGACAGCTTTGACAGTGTCGTTGAGTGAACCGAGGGAGATGTAACCAATCGCGTTGGCTTCGTTGGCAACGGTCATCATCACACCATTGGTGCTGTTTTGGATGATCGCTTCAATGTAGGTGTTGTCGACTTTGTCGCCAGCTTCGTTTTTACCTTCAACGCCAGTCAGTTCAACAAAAGCGCCACGGGTACCAGAGCCCTCTTCGCGGGAAACAACGATGATTTCAACTGGTTTGGCAGGTTCATCAACTTTAGCATCGGTAGCGGGGGTGGTTTTTGTGCCGCAAGCGGTCACAGCCAGCATAAGTGCAAAAAGCACCAAGATAATACTTGTGATTTTTTTCATTTTGTTTCTTCTCCTATTTTCATTTACTCAAGTATTGTAGATGGCTGGTATTTCCCGAGTATCTTGGAAATGTAAAATTCTTGTAAAGTCAGTTGGGAGTTTCCTGAAGCTACATCATCCTCACTAACCTTTTGAGAAGTGGAATACCATTGATTGTTCCTCTTGAAAAATGGGAACACAACGCAATGACACCATATAGCGTTTATAAATGCATAAAAAAGTTTACGGTTTAGTCCTGCAATGTGACAAGTTCAGTTGTCTTAGCGCAAAGGTTTAAAATTTGAATGCCATTTTGGTCATAAACCAATTTCACGCCCGGACTGTTTTTTAGAGCTTCGATATTGAAATCCATGTTTGTGAAAGGCGTATTTTTAGCACTGTAAAGGTACGTTACGTCCATGTCGCAAAGAGCCTGGGTATCCACAATTTCATCGCCGGCAAAATAAAGCGCGTAAACCAAAGCATTGCGTTGCATGACACTGGCATAATCTGGCGCGTCAACCGACATCATAGTGCGCGTTGTCGTATCGCGTTCCGCGAAATAAGGAATCCAATAGCCTGCATCCGTGCCATGAAAAAGCTCACCGGACCAATACTGTGTGTTTACTGCAATAATGGAATCTGCAGGCGTGTTTTCTTTAAGCCAAAGCATAGCTTGCTGATCATCATCGCTCATGAAATGCCGATAAGGTTCGATTGTGTTTATCCGGTCTGTAATAAAAAGCATAGCAATGAAAGCAATCATCCAGTATAAGGTAGGCTGGATATTCCTCCAGGCTTGATTGGGCCCGACCAGGCGTGAGATGGTTTCTCGCAGACTTTCAAACAGCAATCCAAAGCCAACAGCGCCGGGCAGATAAGCGATGATCATAACACCTGTCATATTTACAAAAGCCAGTTTGGGAATGTTTAATTTATACAAATTACCCTCAATGGCTAATACCGCAACCCAAACAACGGTTAACAGAGCCATTGTCCTTGTTTTCTTAAACAAAAGCCCCAGCAACAAACCCGCTGCGGCAAACAAGCCAGCGACCTTTGTTAATCCCAGATCATAAAAAACGGGATATTCGTACTTATAATAAGGATGCTCTGAAACGGGAATGACCGTTTTTTCCGGTAAAGATTCCGCTAAAAGACCTGCGAGAGCTTCTTCCTGCGCAAGGAAAGACTGCAAAGCTGGAATGATTGTGGGCAAAGTGAGGATGATAGTTGCCAATGCTATTAAGGCTGTTTTCAATAGGATTTGTTTGCGTTCTTTTGGGCTGAGATTATTTTCGGAAACAGTCAAAAGAAAAATGAAGGCTAAAAGGGGTAAAAAGAAAACAGCTACACGAAAATGAACCAAGGCGGTCGCGCTGATCAAAAGAGCTGCCAGGATGATTTCAACGATTTGTCTTTTCTTCTGGCTTGCTGCTGTCAACGTCTTATCAGGATTAGATTCGATGGCTAACCAGACTAAAAGCGCGGCAGGGAAAAGCATAGTCTGGGAGACTAATTGGGTAAAGCGTCCCCAGTTAAAATACAGGGCTGGTTGGAAGCTAATCAGACCGACAAACACCATGCCAATCAAAGCGGCAATCCGCCCGACTTTTTTATCAAGGAATATGAATACCGCCAAACCTGCCAGGGCGTTCGTTATTTGTGAGTAATAAAGTAACGCTGTATGAGGCTCAACATTGGATAATAAACCAAGAGAGCCGGTTAAACTGTACAATCCCAGATGATAGCCTCTCAAACTGACGGGATCATAAGGAAGCATCGTGTCTGGCAATTTGCCGTTGAGCATGACCAATTTTGTAATGATGCTATGGTGCAGGCTGTCTGTCCAGGCAGGATAAGGGTATTGCCAGGCAGGAATCAGTCTTGTGATGAGTATCACGATTAATAAAGCTGCAGGGAATAAGTCTTTCTTTTCAAACTTAAAATTGTCTTTCCAGCTTTTACGATACTGCCAAATATTAAAAATAAGGGTAAAAAACAAAAAGATGATGAGTTTATTAAGCCCAATTTGCACACCGGGAAGAACGAAGCGCGCGAGATAAAAAAGAACCGGATAGAATGCCATGCCAAGGAAGTAAGCTAAAATCCACCGGTCTAAAGTCTTGAACCGTTTCCAATACCCACCCAAACTTAATAAAGCCCAGCCGGGTAAAAGTTGCATTGTTATGGTGACGACAATGAGTTTAAGTATCGTTAAAAAGGTCATTCTAAGCCCTGCTTTTAAAAGTTATCTCTCATTATAAGCTATATCAAAAAAGACGCTCGGTTGAACGTCTTTTTACAATTAATTAAGTTAAGCAAAACACATGAAAGCTGAAAAGCTTCAGCTTCCTGTACCCCCATCCATTGTAGCGATTCTTTCAGCCCTCCCCACTGGGACACTGAAACAACCGTCAACCGCTCTTAGATCTTGATCTCAATATCCACGCCGGCAGGCAGGTTGAGACGCATGAGCATGTCGATGGTCTTTGAATCGGGTTCAAGCACGTCAATCAAGCGATTATGGGTGCGGATTTCAAAGTGCTCGTGTGAATCTTTGTCGATGAAAGTTGACCGGCGAACGGTGTACTTCTCGATGCGGGTGGGCAGAGGCACGGGGCCAACAACTTTGGCGCCGCTGCGTTCCGCGGTTTCAACGATGCGCTTTGCGCTTTGATCCAAAATGCGATGATCGTATGCTTTTAGTCTGATTCTAATTTTTTGTTTTGCCATTCTTTTTCCTATTTAATCGCCTTGTGTTAAGGCTGTATTTTATCCTAATCTTCCTAATATTTTCTTCATGTACGCGTCAGATACCTGTGCGTAATGTTTGAATTCCATCGTAAACGCGCCACGGCCTTGAGTCGCAGAGCGCAGTTCTGTGGCATAGCCAAACATTTCTGAAAGAGGCACCTCAGCATGAATAGCCTTGGCGTTACCATAACGTTCGTCCATACCTAAAATGTTTCCAACACGCGCGTTAACCTGACCAATCACATCCCCGGTATACTCTTCAGGGACGGTAATTTCAACTTTCATGATGGGTTCAAGAATGACAGGTGAGGCTTTTTCAGCTGCTTCGCGAAGTGCCATAATACCCGCCATGCGGAATGCCATTTCGCTTGAGTCAACTTCATGGAAACTTCCATCCACAAGTGTTACCTTGAGATCGGTCATAGGGAAACCCGCCAAGGGACCGCTTTCGGCGGCATCACGCACACCAGCTTCCACCGCGGGAATAAATTGTTTGGGAATCGCGCCTCCCACAATTTTGTTTTCAAAAAGGATGCCACTGCCGGGTTCAAGTGGCTCAATATCAATCACCACATGCGCGTACTGTCCATGTCCACCGGTTTGTTTGACATAGCGATGACTATGCCCAATAATCGGCTTGGTGATAGCTTCGTGATAAGCCACGCGTGGTTTACCAATATTCGCCTGCACCTTAAATTCGCGCAGGAGGCGGCTCACCAAAACGTCCAAATGCAACTCGCCCATACCGGAGATAATGGTTTGGCCGGTATCTTCGTCCTGGCGGACTTTGAACGTGGGGTCTTCTTCGGATAATTTGGTGAGCGAGTCAGACATTTTATCCTGGTCAGCTTTGGTTTTCGGTTCAATCGCGATAGAGATAACCGGTTCCGGAAAGCTAATCGTTTCAAGCAGAATCGGATTGGTAGGATCACACAAGGTATCGCCGGTAAAACTGAACTTGAGGCCCAGGATGGCGCCAATTTCGCCCGCGCCAAGTTCGTCAATATCCTCACGGTGGTCAGCATACATGCGCAAGAGCCGCCCAACGCGTTCCTTTTTATCTTTGGTCGCGTTGTGTATGTTACCGTTTTGCTTTAATTTACCGGAATAGACGCGGATATAAGCCAAACGACCCATGTAGGGATCCGTCACGATCTTGAAAACAAGAGCGGACAAGGGTTCGCTGTCATCGGCTTTACGTTCGACTTCGCTGCCATCGCGTACCAAAACGGCCTTTACAGGTGGAATGTCCAAAGGTGAAGGGAGATAGTCCACGACAGCGTCCAGCACCAGTTGCACGCCTTTATTCTTCAGGCTGCTGCCACAGAACACTGGCACGACTTTGTTATCCAACACACCCCGACGCAAAGCAGCTTTAAGCTCAGCAAGCTCAATAGGCTCACCCATCAGGAACTTTTCAGTCAGCGCGTCATCCAGTTCGGCAATACGCTCGACCAAAACAGCGCGTCTTTCAGCAACTTCTTCTTTATATTCCGCGGGAATTGCGGTAATGCGGGGTTCTGAACCTACTTTGTCTTCAAAATACCAGGCATCTTCTTCAAGCAGATTAATCATGCCTGTAAAACCGGCTTCAACGCCAAGCGGAATTTGCATCTGAATCGCATTAGCGCCCAGGCGTTCGCGAATGCTATCAATTGTGCGTTCGTAAGAGGCACCCGTGCGGTCCATTTTATTGGCAAACGCAATGCGGGGCACGGCGTATTTTTCAGCCTGGCGCCAGACCGTTTCGCTTTGTGGTTCAACACCCTGCACCGAATCAAACACAACCACACCACCATCCAACACACGCAAGGAGCGTTGCACCTCCGCGGTGAAGTCAATATGTCCGGGCGTATCGATAAGGTTCAGGCGATAGCCCTTCCACTCCGCGGTCACCGCGGCGGAAACGATGGTAATCCCCCGTTCGCGTTCCTGGGGCATCCAGTCCGTGACGGTTGTGCCATCATCCACGTTACCAATTCGATAAGTTTTACCCGTATAAAACAAAATCCGCTCGGTCGTGGTTGTTTTACCTGCGTCAATATGGGCGATCACGCCAATATTGCGATATCGATCAAGCGGAAATTCTGTCATTTTAGTCTCTAAGTTAAAGTACGGTCCGTATTACATACGGAAGTGAGAAAACGCGCGGTTGGCCTCAGCCATCTTGTGGGTTTCCTCTTTGCGGCGAATAGAAGCGCCTTGGTTTTCTGCCGCGTCCATCAGCTCAGCGGCAAGTTTCTCTGAGTATGATTTGCCAGAGCGCGCGCGAGAGGCTGTAATAATCCAGCGCATAGCCAAAGTTACACGACGTTCAGGAGACACTTCCATAGGAACCTGATAGGTTGAACCACCAATACGACGTGGGCGAACTTCCATTAGGGGGCTGACATTTTTAAGCGCGGTTTCGAAGACTTCAATACCTTCTTTACCGGTTTTATTGCTGATCATATCAAGCGCATCGTAAACCATGCTTGTAGCGAGGCTTTTCTTGCCGTTGAGCATGATGCGATTAATGATCATTTGCAGATGAATGTTGTTAAAGCGATCATCGGGTTGAACTTCTCGCTTTTCGGGCTTAATCCTTCTTGACATAAATGCTCCTCAATCTAAACAAGGCACAACGTTACTTAATCGATAAGCAGGCGTGCCTGTGCTCGTATCTTTCTATGCTATTTTTCCGCGCGTTTGGCGCCGTATTTTGAACGGGCTCGTTTGCGATTGTTAACACCGGTGGAGTCCAAAGTACCACGCACGATGTGATAACGCACACCAGGCAGGTCTTTTACTCTACCACCACGAACCAGAACGACACTATGCTCTTGCAACTGATGACCTTCGCCGGGGATGTACGCGGTAACTTCCATACCATTGGAAAGACGCACACGAGCGATCTTGCGCAAAGCCGAGTTCGGCTTCTTGGGGGTCATGGTACGCACGATGGTGCATACACCACGTTTCTGAGGCGCGCCCTTTGGCTGGCGGGTGCGGCGTTGTTTCTCAGAGTTAAGCGTATATTGCAGAGCCGGTGATTTGCTCTTGGTTTTCTTTGTTCTTCGACCTTGTCGAACCAATTGGTTAATTGTTGGCACTTTTTCTTTCTCCGTACTATCAAACTCTTAATAATTTATCAATAAAGGTCATTTAACTTGCGATGACCTGTTTATTACCCTTTTTAGACATGCCAAAGAGATCAGCCTGTCTAATGGACGAAAGAGAATTCTAACACGCCCTTCGCGCTATCGTCAAGCGATTCTATCGAGAGCTGGAATTTCGCTGCCGATATCCAGCAATCCGGTCGAAACGCGGGGTGTTTGACTTCTTTCGTCGTCTTTTCCAAAGCGAACAATCTCGCCATCATCCATAATCGCCTCAACCGCAAGGCTGAGCGATTGTAATTCTTTGACCAACACGCGGAAAGCGGCTGGAATACCAGGAGCTTCAATCGGTGTACCCTTGACAATAGCCTCGTAAGTCGCTGTGCGGCCCTGAACATCGTCAGATTTCACCGTCAACATTTCCTGCAGGGTATGCGCGGCACCATAAGCTTCAAGCGCCCACACTTCCATTTCACCAAAGCGCTGACCACCAAACTGGGCTTTACCGCCAAGAGGCTGTTGGGTCACCAGACTGTATGGACCAGTCGAGCGGGCGTGAACCTTATCTTCAACCAGATGGTGCAATTTGAGCATACTCATTACACCAATCATCACAGGCTGATCATAGAGATCACCCGTGCGACCATCACGCAAAAGTTGCTTACCCAAAATCGGAACAGGGTCGCCGGTCTCAAAACTGATCAGTCTCGCCTCATGAATCATCACCGGCACTTCGTCTTTATGCTCCATGGATCTTCCGAGTTTCTTGGCCCAAAGCTGCAAACAAGCGCGAATCGCGTTGTCGTCCTGCGCGTCACGTTGCGATACAGGAATATTATCTTCCGGGAAGGCTGTAATCGTCTCAGGATCAAAGCCTTCAGCTTTCAACCATTCAATAAAGGTAACCCGGTGGGCTAAAACGTCGTTCTCTTTGATCGCGAAAATATCATAGCCCTTATCTGCCAAAATACTCTCGAGGTAGAGCAAACGCACTTCCTGATCATCCAAAATCATTTCGGGATCGTGCTCAAAACTTTGAATCCACTCCCAGCCTTTTTCAGCTACTACACGCCAGGCTTCATCAATCATCCAGGCGCGGGCAAGTTCAGCAGCGATTTCAGCTTCGTTGGCGCCATCAAACACGGGGGTAATCGCACGGAAACCAAGCCGGCTGGCTGCCCAACCGAGTTCAGCTTCCAAAACCTGGCCAATGTTCATACGACCAGGGATACCAAGTGGGTTCAAGATGATATCCACTGGGGTGCCATCTTCAAGGAATGGCATGTCTTCAACGGGCAATACCATGGATACACAACCTTTGTTACCATGGCGGCCTGCCATCTTGTCGCCAGCGGTGATCTTACGGCGTTGCGCCACAGAAACACGCACCATTTTATCGACACCAGCGCTCAAATCAGTATTTTCTTCGCGGGTAAAGACTTTTACATCCACCACAATACCACGCTCGCCATGTGGCATACGCAAAGAGGTATCCTTTACATCACGTGATTTTTCGCCAAAGATAGCCCGCAACAAGCGCTCTTCGGGGGTCAGTTCTTTTTCGCCCTTGGGCGTAATCTTACCCACTAGAATATCATTCGGCCCAACTTCGGCACCAATGCGAATAATGCCGGTTTCATCAAGGTCACGAATAGTATCATCACCAACGTTGGGGATTTCGCGGGTAATTTCTTCGGGACCCAATTTGGTATCTCGGGCTTCCACTTCGTATTTTTCGATGTGAATACTGGTGTAACGATCGTCTTCAACCAATTTTTCAGAAATCAAAATGGCGTCTTCAAAGTTGAAGCCTTCCCAGGGCAGGAACGCGATAACCACGTTTTGCCCAAGCGCCAGTTTGCCGTCTTGGGTAGAGGATGAATCGATAATGACTTCACCCTTCTTAATGATCTGTCCTTGCACAACCGCGGGACGCTGATCGATACAGGTGGATTGGTTTGAGCGATGATACTTGCGCAAATTGTAGATGCGCAAGTCGCCATTGCTTTGTTTCACGACCAGATTATCTCCAGTCACCGAAAGTACTTCGCCATCCGCCTCTGCCAGGGCAATCTGCCCTGAGTCGGCCACAGCGACGCCTTCCATACCGGTCGAAACGATTGGCACCTGCGGGCGCAGGAGCGGTACAGCCTGGGTCTGCATGTTGGCGCCCATCAGCGCGCGGTTGGCATCGTCATGTTCAAGGAAAGGAATAAGCGCCGCCGAAATACCCACAACCTGATTGGGAGCCACATCAATATAGTCAATGTCTTCGTAGTTAAAAATCGCGAACTGATTCGCGTAACGACAAGAGTTACGATGCAGGAACTCGCCATACTCGTTCAATGGCGCGTTAGCCTGGGCGATAACATACTTGTCTTCTGCGTCAGCTGAGAGATATTCATAATCATCGCTCACAAAAGGCCGCACATCAACGACTTTGATACCCAATTCTTTGATCTTCTTGGCCATCTTCTTATCGATGCGGGTTTCCGTCTCGAAAATAATCTCGCCGGTTTCGGGGTCAACGATATTTTGACGCAAGAGATGACCAGCCAAATTGGGGTCATCGCCTTTCATATTTTGATAGACCTTACGATAGGGTGTTTCGATAAAACCAAATTCGTTCACCTGCGCGTATGCCGCCAAACGACCAATCAGACCAATGTTCGGTCCTTCTGGGGTCTCGATGGGGCAAATACGACCGTAGTGTGAGAAGTGAACGTCACGCACGTCAAAGCCGGCGCGTTCACGGCGCAAACCGCCTGGACCAAGCGCGGAGATGGTGCGTTTATGGCGCAGCTCTGAAAGCGGGTTGGTTTCTTCCATGAATTGTGAGAGCTGGCTTGAGCCAAAGAATTCGCGCAAGGAAGCTACCAACGGACGAATGTTCACCAAACTCGCGGGAGCCACAGACGCGCCAGAATCGCGAATAGACATGCGTTCTTTAATAACCCGTTCCATGCGGCGCAAACCAACACGCAGCTTGTTTTGGATCAGCTCGCCAACGGTCTTCACACGGCGGTTGCCCAGATGGTCAATATCGTCCTTGGGGATTTTGCCATTGTTGACCTGAATCATATGGCGAATGATGCGCACGATATCATGTTTGGTAATCATGCGGTGCGAGCCAGGAATGACATCGTAGAGGTCAAGTTTTTGATTCAGTTTATAGCGACCAACCAGTTCAAGATCGTAATGACGGGGGTCAAAGAGTTGCTCTTTGAGGTAGTTTTCAGCGTTTTCAACGATGGGAGGTTCACCAGGGCGCAAACGGCGATAGAACTCAAGCAAAGCTTCTTTGGCAATATCCTTGCTGGAATCATATTCGGGCTCTTGAGCGAATGAGTTTTCAATATAGGGATGTTCGGGGTTATTATCCACATCCGCGAACAGCGCCATAATTTCCTCATCGCTGCCTGTTTTCAGGGGTGAATCAGCAATGCCATCATCCAATGTCGACAAAGCGCGCAAAAAGACCGTAATGGGTACGGTGCGTTTGCGGTTGAACTTGAGGATGATAAAGTCGTTTTTGCGAGTCTCGAACTCCATCCACGCGCCACGATCAGGAATCAACTTCGCGGTTGACATCATGCGACCTGTGGAGCGGTCCTGGTCTGCTTCAAAATAGACGCCAGGTGAGCGGATGAGCTGCGAAACAACCACACGTTCGGTACCATTAATAATGAAGGTGCCCTTATCGGTCATTTCTGGAAAATCGCCCAGGAAGAGATCCTGTTTAATCGCCTCAGTTTGTTCAGCGCCTTCCAGCAGTACCGAAACATAAAGCGGACGCGCGTAGGTAAGGTCGCGTTCGAGACATTCTTCAATGGTGTTTTTAGGTTCTTCAAACCAGAATTGCAAATCGAACTCCCGCGCCAGAGGGGCATCACTGGGGAAGTGCAATCGCAAATCACCGCCATAAGAGACGATTGGTGAAACTTCATTAAAGAGATTGGCAAGTCCCTCGGTTTTAAGTCGCTCAAAAGACTCGAGCTGCACTTCAATAAGCTGAGGTAATTCCAACCCAACTGGGATGCGCGCATAATTTTTTGGGGGCATCAATTCGGTCATTCACATCTCCTGTACATGCTAAAAGCGTGGGGGCATAGCCACACCCACGCGGAAATTAACGGATAAAGCGCAATTTATAAGTATAAAACAAACCCGTTCGAGAGTCAACTGTTTTTCCCAACAAAACCTTAGATTCCAATGAACTGGTGATTATACCACAACGTTTAAAAAAATCACAGGCGTTTTTTGATGAAAAGCCTGTCTTTTTTGCTTTATTGCCTGATCAAACACGTTTAAATTCGAACTTTGAACAGGTCGTTCAGACTCCATTTACTCGCACACAGATATTTTTTAAACTGACTCTTCAACTTCCACATTTTGCTGGGGAATAAAAAAGCTTACTGTTGTGCCAACATGAAGTTCGCTTTCAATATGAAGTCTCCCGCCCAGTTTCCGCACCATCTCAGCCGTAATCGCCAAACCCAGCCCAGAACCGCCCACTTTTCGTGACCGTGATTGACTAACCCTGTAAAAACGCTGCGTTATATGCGGTAAATCCTTTTCCGAAATACCAATCCCCTGGTCTTTCACCACAAACTGGCAACCCTCCTCATGACAATCCGAAAAAACGGAAACCGTCGAGCCAGATGGGCTGTACTTCACCGCGTTATCCAGGAGATTTAACAAGATCGATTGCACAAAGGAACGGTTGGAAAACAATGTTTGGCTGCCCTGAATGTCTTCCTCAAGCGTGATTTCCTTTTGCGCGGCGATTTTCGCGACCAGGTCATCCACCTGCTGAATCAGTTCAGCTACATTTATAGTAGTGTTTGCTTCCGCGATAGGCTTCGCGTCAAGCTTATCGATTTGTTCAACCAAATTTTCAATGCGTTGTGTCGCATGATTGAGGGTGTCCATAAAAACATAGTCAAAAATTTTCGCGTCGCCATCTTGCAAACGTTTTCGGTAACTGTCGATGGACAAGCGCAACAGGGCGGTGGGCGTGTTAAGCTCATGAATCGCGTCAGCGATAAACTGCTTTTGATTTTCAAGCTGGCTGTCAAATTGCGCCAGACCGGATTGAATCATCGTCTCAAGTTCTGCCACATCGCTCATTGAAGCTTTTTTGGCACTGACGATACGCTTAACAGCCGGCTTGAACGGCGATGGTGGCTCTTTCCTAAGCGATTCTTCTTTATCATAATGGCGCGTGAGCAACAGAAATACGATCAAGCCCAGTAATAGATAAAACACCAAAACCAAAGCAAAAGCCAGCCAAGCCCTTGCCATTTCCTGTTCCAGCGCCTTCTTGAAATGAGCGCGAAAAATATAATGTGTGGCAACAGACAAAACCACACAAGCAAGAAGAATCAGCACCAGCCAGAGCTTCTGCTTTAAATCTTTTTCATTGTTTCTGCTCTTTTTCGGCATGGTTTCGAGTACCCAAACAAAAATTCGTCCTATTCAAGGCTTATTTGATAGCCCTGATTGGTTATCGTCTTAATCGACACGTCTTTCAGGTTGGCACGGCGCAATTTTCGTCTCAGGTTATAGATATGCGTTCTCAGCGTTGTTGAAAACAGGGTGCGACCAAAATCATCCCAGCTTTTATTGATCAATGTTTCCTGTCAGGGCAAAATGATAATGTCCTAAAGTAGCAAAGTAGAAATGTCCTAATTAAGATTAGGAGCTATGAACAGGATATTAGAAATGAGCACAAAAGAATTACTGCGAAAAACAATTGTTGAGCAAGTACTGGATGGTCGTATAAGGCAAAAAGAAGCTGCGGAGAGACTAAAAGTAAGCGAACGCCACTTTAGACGGATCTTGAGAAACTATCGCCAGGAAGGCGATACGGGATTGGTGTCCAGAAAAAGAGGCCGAAGCAGTAACAGAAAAACGGAAAAAGAGACGCTGAATAAAGTCATCGAATTCATCTGCGATCCGCTCAAGAAAGGGTTTGGTCCAACTTTTATGGCAGAAAAGCTGGAAGATATGGAAGGCATCAAACTAAGCAAAGAAACAGTGCGAAAAGAGATGATACGATGTGGTGTATGGGAAGCAAAGAGCAAGAAAAGAGAAAAGATCCATCCTGCTCGCCCACGACGCGTTTGTCGTGGAGAACTGGTGCAAATTGACGGTTCAGAACACGCCTGGCTTGAAGAGCGCGGACCAAAGGCAACGCTATTGGTATTTGTCGATGATGCCACCAGTGAAATACTGGCAGCAGAATTTGCGCCAGAAGAAAGTTTCTTTAGCTATGGCAAGTTATGCAAAAGCTATTTTAGAACCTGGGGATTACCGGTAGGCTTTTATTGTGACCGGTTTAGTGTAT
>Ga0123334_1002998_pt1 | contig 18766 bp, 14 predicted proteins | sample BiotimSIPDNA_FD_89706 | JGI IMG/M metagenome (GOLD analysis project Ga0123334, IMG submission 89706) | Anaerobic biogas reactor microbial communites from Washington, USA - Biogas_R1 time_0 SIP DNA | ecosystem: Engineered > Bioreactor > Anaerobic > Unclassified | place: Washington, USA... | reverse complement strand
TACTGTTTCCGAAACCGCATTGACCCAGTCAGAATACATGAGTTCAGTAAAGGAACTCATTTCCGTGGCACAGAATGAATACGAGAAAGGCCAGAAGGCTCTTACCTCCGGAGATCTTGGTGGATATGGTGATGCGATGAAACGTGTCAGGGAGCTGATTAACGAGATGGCAAAAAAGGTACAATAAGTTACGGAATATACCAGCGTCCGATTGATGTAACTTTTGGAGCGGTTCCATTTTCAAATGGAACTGTTACTCCGGAAATGGATGCATTTACTGTCAGGCCCAGTGCAAATGGTATGCGCATCTCAACGGGGATTGAAAGTGTTTCAATGCTAGAAATCGGTATCGCCTGAAAATACGTTTTTAAGTACTCTTGAATTGTTAAGTTGTTGGTTCCGCCACCGGAAATTAAAATCCGCTCCGGAGGGGTGTTGTCTTTGTATTCGGTTCTGTAGTAATCATATATCGATCGTGCGGTGAGCGCGGTGAGTGTTGCAATCCTGTCGTGTGGTGGAAGCTTTGAAACTTCCGGTATGTTAAGAATGTAGTCAAACTGACCGGATGAAGCAGCTTTTTCACCGTTCTTTGCAAACCATGGTGCTGAAGCAAGCGTGTTGAGCAGTTCTCCATCGACTTTTCCCATTGATGCAAGATTTCCATCTCTGTCAAATGATTCCACTTCAAGAATGGATTTTGCAACTTTGTCAATAAGACAGGTACCGGGACCGGTAATGGAATCAACAGGAACCGTAGACCTGGATGTATCAATAATTGTCAAATGAGAAAAGATGCCGATATTTAAAAGCATCGTTATTCCGGGGCATTTTGACAGAATAATCCGGTTTCCGGGATTTACCGGAAATGCTCCGGTACCTCCCGCAAGAAGATTGTTCCTTGTGAAATCAGAATAAACAGGCGTATTGAGTGAACTCGCAATAAATTGAGGATCGCCTGCACTGATATCCCAGTACGTCTGTTGACAATTCTCTTCAGTAAGACATTTCCACAATGTCATTTTGTTAACAACAACAAGGTGCGGAGTACTGACAGATCGTGATGTTTGTACCAGTGTTGTTTTAATGCACTCAAGCATCAACTGCGAAACTTTAAAATCAAGGTAAGGTAAATCGGATGGATTCAGATCAGAAAGCGAACCGGAATTTAAAATTTCCTGAATAGCGGTAATCCTCTGAGGATAGGAAATTTTTGAATGAGCAAGTATCTCCCATGTTTGGCCATTTGATGTAAAATAAAGACACTGAATACCGCCCTGTGAACCACCGCACGACACTACAAGGCACCTGCGGTTTTTGATTTTTTTTAGTTTAGAAATTCTTGCAACACTCATCAACAATCTCCAGTATTATAGAAATATACCTGTGAGCATACACACCACTGAAGTAAAGGGATTACTGTGGTTAAAATAATATCTTCATATTGGTTTTTGGCCAATATTTAACTTTATTTAAATTTTATCGTGTGCAATCAGATGATGTACCGTATATGTACGACACCAGAGTGAGTGTTTGATGTGTAAAGTGAGTGTTTGATGTGTAAAAAGAGAAAGGAACCGCAAATTACACTGCGGTCCCGTTATCAGGAAACTGTATCTGATAATTAACATTATATAATCTCATAACATAAATATAAATCAATAGATTAAAAAAACGTGTCTGATCCCGGTCGTTTTACTTGTCTGCAAGTACCTTTAATGACCGGTTTCTATATGAATATTTCAGACGATGAATAGCTTTTTCCTTTATCTGACGAACCCGCTCACGTGTAAGGTGAAGCTGTTTCCCTATTTCATCAAGAGTATACGGTGCATCCTCACCCATACCAAAATAAAGTTTTAATACCTGACGTTCCCGTTCATTAAGGGTCTCAAGCACTTTGCCAATGCTGTTTGCCATCGACATTTCAATGAGATTGGTATCCGGCATCTCCTGATTCTCATCATGAAGAAGATCAATCAAACCGGTACTGTCATCTGACTGCAACGGCGTATCAAGTGACATTGATCGATTGCCAATTCTTTGAATTGTAATAATTTCATCCTCTGAGATACCAAGTTCTTCGGCAATTTCTGAAGCACTCGGCATACGACTGAAGCGTTGCTCAAGTTTTGATTGTGTTTTCCCAACCTTATGGATGATACCGACTCTGTTTAACGGAACGCGTGTTATTCTTGATCTGTCAGCAAGTGCACGAAGAATCGACTGACGAATCCACCAGACTGCATAGGAAATAAATTTGAAATTCCGTTTTTCATCAAAACGTTTCGCAGCCTGAATTAATCCAAGGTTTCCCTCACTGATAAGCTCACCTAACGGAAGGCCCTGATTCTGATAGTTTCTTGCAACACTGACAACAAAGCGAAGATTCGCATTTATCAATTTTTCAAGTGCTTTCTTATCACCTGAACGGATTTTCACAGCGAGCTTTGATTCTTCTTCAGCAGATAGCGACTTATTTTTACTAATATCTTTAAGGTAGAGCTCCACAGAAGACTCATCCGGTACAATCATTTTACGTTCCATCAGTTACCCCCAAACAGAGACATGTTACTATTATGCCTCTTAATGTATTTACAGATTATTGAAAAGGAACTTATACATACCATCCCTGCACTGATTTTAAAGTGACACGCAGGAACCGGTACCAATTTCGTACAGAACTGCCGATTATTCAGATCGCTGCAGGACTGGTTGCAGTACAATTGTACTTAAATTGCACTCTTACTACGATTCACGCTAATTTATTATTGCTTAATATCTTAAATATTTTAAGAGTGCAGGTATACAGACTAACCGGTAGTGCAACCTGCTAAACCTTGAAAATAAAAAACACTGCAGCAACGATAAATAAGAAGCCGACAATATAATTCCAGCGGATTTGTTCACCAAGATAAACTACTGAAAATACAGAAAAAACAAACAATGTAATCACTTCCTGGATCGTTTTTAACTGAACTGCATTAAATTGTCCATGGCCGATTCTGTTTGCCGGCACCTGAAAACAGTATTCTGCAAATGCGATTAACCAACTCACTATAATGACTATCCATATTGGTGAATGTTTAAATTTCAGATGCCCATACCAGGCAAATGTCATAAAAATATTTGAAATAAAAAGTAATATGACAGTTTTCATTGCCACCCTTTCTGATGATAGCAAAAAATAATATAAAAATTGTTGATTCTAAAAAAATATTTCACTATTTTCAAATGAAAGCAGACTGGCAGGGCCGATAGAGTTCAGAAGATTATCTGCATTCTACCGGCCTTTTCTATGCTCAAAAAGCTGTCTGCTAACAGGTAATTGTACCTGATTATTGTAGTGAATTTCTACAGGAATAATAAATAAAATCGGGAGGGCTGTAATGGCAGAGAATGGAAAGATTTATCTTGAGACAGCTGAAAAAGCAAAGGTTGAACTCCCTGTTTTACAGGGTACACAGGGTAGTAGTGCTTTTGATGCTACAAATTTGAAAAAACTTACCGGCTATTTCAGTTATGATCAGGGACTCGCAAATACAGCTGTTTGTCAAAGTAAGATTACATTTGTTGATGGTGAAAAAGGAATCCTCAGATATCGGGGCTATGACATTGCGGATCTGGCTGAAGGATGTAAATTTGTTGAAGTTGCATATCTCCTTGTTCATGGAAAACTTCCGGATGCCAAAGAGTCTACCGAATTTAGTGAGTACTTAAATGAACATTCCATGATTCATGAGGACATGAACCACTTCTTTACCGGGTTCCCTCCAGGTGCACACCCGATGTCAATTCTGTCTTCCATGGTGACATCATTGTTTACATTTTATCCTCACATAATGGACGGCGATCCGAATTTTGATATTACTGCAGCTCGTCTTATCTCAAAAGTTCGAACAATTGCTGCTTACTCATACAAGAAATCCCGTGGGCTTCCAATTGTATATCCCCGGTATGATCTCTCTTATTGTGCAAATTTCCTTAACATGATGTTTTCATCTCCGGTGAGAAAGTATGAAATTGATCCGTATTACGTGGAAGTACTTAACAAGTTACTTATACTTCATGCGGATCATGAACAGAACTGCTCAACAACAGCAGTGCGTCTTGTTGCAAGCGCACGTGGAAATTTATATGCGTCAATTTCTGCAGGTATTAATGCTCTGTGGGGTTCACTGCATGGAGGTGCAAATCAGGCTGTTATTGAAATGCTTGAATCGATTCGTAAAGATGGCCGTGATCTCAAAAAGTATGTTGAGAAAGCAAAAGGTAAAGACAAAGCATACCGTTTATTCGGATTCGGGCATTCTGTATATAAAACGTACGATCCCCGTGCACGAATTGCAAAAAGTATGTGCGATACACTTTTGAAGAAAGTTGATCTTAAGGATGACTTGCTTGACATTGCGCTTGAACTTGAAGATATTGCGCTTAACGATTCATACTTTGTTGACAGAAAGCTATATCCGAACATCGACTTCTATACCGGTATTATCTACAGGGCACTTGGCATTCCTACCAATATGCTGACGGTGATGTTTGCTATCGGAAGATTGCCGGGCTGGATTGCTCAATGGAAGGAAACCAATGAGTCTGAGGATGCAAAGATTTTCCGTCCGCGTCAGATATATATCGGTCCCGGTAAAACTGAGTTCGTACCATTAAGTAAACGTTAGAATAAATCCCGGGAATTATAGTGTTGCCGGGGATCTTTTTTTTCCTCAAAGTTCAATCTGTTCTCAATGCAGATTCTTATTTGTTAATATAATGCTTGTCCAAAGGGAATACTGCTGTGGCTTATAGCGGGTAATTTCGGGGAAAATCGTAAAACTGTACGGTTGTTATGTCGTTGGTGAATTTTTAAGATGCGTAAATTCTTTGATAATTCTTACAAAACGATACAGAGTGCTTATAGTCCTTGACGAAACCGTTAACCATGATGGGTTTTTCTGGATGCCTGTAAACGACGTTTTTCTTATTTTGTCAGCAAGATCGGTAAGAACGTCAATCTGGTCCAGATTCAGCGTTACTACGAGTCTGCCCTGTTCCGAGTCGTGTTTGCCATTGTATATTTCAGCAAGATCTGCCATCTCTGCTGCGATAGGAAAATTTCCAAGTAGTTCAATGCGAAATGTATCCTTATTTAAAACAGTACAAAAAACATTACAAAACTCATGCAGCTTGTCGCTGTCATCCTGATCATCAATCTGAATGGAGTACTCTTTACTGGACTTCTTGTGTGGAAAGGTTGATAAATGTCTGCTTTCATATGCATCTGATAAGAAATGTCTTAATTGTAATGACATGTGGTCAAACCTTTTGAAGAAAATTCATGGTTTCCACTTAGAATGGAATTATCTGCAATGTTCTCCGGCTTTCCACTGATATTTCTTAATGTCACATTGTCTAACAGGGAAACTGATTTCCCGAAGGTAATATCACCCCTGACAGTAAGTGTAGTGCAACCAATCATTGATGGAGCGCCGAATGGGAATCGTGATATAAGATCATTAATAAATGAATAGTATTCAGGATCAAGATCGACGTTAATGACTGAATGCTTTCTATCAGGATTGGGAATGATATTGGAGCTGGTATCAATAATAAATGCATCGGACCAGAGAAGAAGCAGATCGTTACAATTCTTTACAGGAGCGAATCGTGTCCGGGGAACGCTGAGAGCTGCTGCTTTTGGAAATAATGAAATTGCAGCGCCCATCGCACTTTCCACTTGAAATACATCATCGGAATGCCTGTCCAGTGGATTTACTTTTTTTCTGTTGCGAATCATTGGAAGGTCAAGAAAGCCCTCTGATTTGTCAAGAGTGTCTTTTAGTGCTCTCAAGTCAATCCAGAGATTGTTCGTATTAAAAAAACAATACTTGTCAATATTACTGAACTCATTTAACGATTCATCAGGACATTGTGCTGCTTCACGCAATACCAAATGACCATTCTTGTGACGCGCAAGGTGCCCACCTTTTCGGTCCATTTCCGTTCTTTCAGTTACTTCCAGAAGAAAGGGAAGTGAATGACTCTCAATATAGGCAAGTATTTCTGTATCAAGCGTTGCACCTAAATTATCGATGTTTGATATAAATGCATAGCGATAATCCGCCTGAAGCAATTTTTCCAGAATACCTGATGTCTCAAGCGCTATATAGATATCGCCATGTCCCGGCGGATTCCATTCCATCTCAGTATCCTGAGGGTATGTTACCGGGGTAAAATCTGATGCCCTGACTTTAGGAAATTTGTGCTGAAGAAACGATGACGGAATTGATGTTCTCAGTTCAGGGTATCTGGCCAGTATCTTATGAGATTCGGATTCTGTTCTGAAACTGTTCATGAGCAGCAGTGGAATTTTCAGGTCATGGGAGTTATTAAATGCACGTATCTGTCGGCAGGTAATATCAAGAAAAGTAAGATCGTTTTTGACAGGGAGCAGTGATTTTGGACCCTTTAGCCCCATTGTTGTCCCAAGACCACCGTTAAGCTTGATACAGACCGTCTTTGAGAGCAGTGATCGTACTTGTGCATGAGACTGCGTACTATGAATTTTGTCAAAGGAATCAATCGTATCCCCTGGAACCGGCAGGATCTGATTCTCTGGCAGTAAACCTGTTTCGCCTGCAACAAGCCTGGAGTAATAATGCGTAAAAACGGTGATTGCTTTATCACCAATATGCTCATTGTGCATTTTATTTATAAACTGGTCAATAATTGTCATCAATTCCTGCTTATTGTGTAATCGTTGCAAACATTGGTAGTGACTAATTCAAACAAAACTGAATAAACGGCTTCTATTAAAACTACACCATACCATTTCGCAATGGTCATGTGCTACTCGTACATTATTAATATACATTTTGACAATATTAATCGTAAATAACATAAGAAAAAAGGCTGCACTGACATATTGTTCCGCGGATTTGTTATAACAAGTCTGATAAAAGACCGGCGGAGCGGACTATGCACCCAAAACGGGTAACGGAATTTTCTGGCAATATGTCAACGTAGCGTCCCGTTTATCACCGGTTTAAAACACTCTGGATCACATTGTGAAACTCGCCGATACTATATGGTTTTGTGATAACACCTTTAAACCCGTATTCACTGAATTTAGCCATGATCGGATCATTGGAATAGCCGCTTGAAACTATTGCAACAATATCAGGGTCAATTTCAAGCAGTTTTTTCATCGTATCTTTTCCTCCCATTCCGGCAGGGATTGTAAGATCCAGAATCACCAGATCATACTTATTACCGCTTTCCAATGCTTTGGTATATTCAGTGATTGCCTGTTCTCCATTTTCCACAGCGGTAACCCTGTATCCCATATGCGTCAGTAGTTTCTCTGCAACACTTCGAATAACAATTTCATCGTCCATGATCAGGATACTATTCCTGATGGATGTCTTTTGGCTTGTAGACACCTTTTTTTCCTGTAGCTGTTTAAACGCCGGCAGGAAAATGTGAATTTGTGTACCCTTGCCTTCATCAGATTCTGCAAAAATATACCCGCGATGGCGTTTTAGAATTGAAAATGATGTCGTGAGTCCAAGGCCGGATCGTGATGGTTTTGTGGAAAAAAACGGATCAAAAATTTGTGAAAGCGTATTCTTGTCAATTCCACATCCGGTATCTGATATAATTATTTCGACATATCTACCATTATCAAGTGTTGCAGAACTGCTGATATCAGTGTTTCTCAGAAGAATGTTGATGACACCACCATCAGACATCGATTCTTTTGCATTAAGAACGACATTTTGAATAACCTGACTTATTTGCGATCTGTCAATTTCGACAGCACTGCTGTCCTGATCTGTTATTGTGTGCTTACAGTGTGAACCGGCAAGTGCAAGTGATGCAGCATCCCTGACAATAGAGACCAGTGTTTGTGCTTCCTTGACAGGCTCACCTCCCTTTGAATAGGTGAGTAGTTGACTGGTTAATTCTTTTCCACGTTTAAGTGCATTTTCAACATCGTTAAATGTGGATACATCATCTGCATTGTTGTATTTTAAGCGTATCAATGAAACTCCTGCCCAGATTGCGGTAAGAAGGTTATTGAAATCATGTGCTATTCCACCAGCAAGTATTCCGAGTGCTTCAAGTTTATCTTTTTTGTAAAGCTCTTCTTCAAATTTGATTCTTTCTGTAAGATCGATTGCTATACCACATAAACCACTGAACTTCCCGTTACGCATCATTGGTGAACTATGAATTTGAACTGGAAATTTTCTTCCGGATGAGTGAAGTCCGCTATATTCGGTTGTACTGGCAGTGGATGGAAAACGTTCAAGGGCGTTACGTACCTTTTCACGATCTTCGGATGCCATAAGATTAAATATTGAAAATTCATTGAGAGGTGTATTTTCAGAATAACCAAACATTTCAAAACCACGTTTGTTGGTAAATATAATGGTCCCGTTTTCGTTTGTTTCAAATACAGCTTCCGGAAGAAATTCGGTAAGCTCACGATACTTTTGTTCACTTGCGGCAAGTTCATTGCGAATTCTGATCAGGTTTGATATATCACGAAGGAATATCAGGTCACATGACATACTCTGAAAATTTATCTGTTTTTTTGAAACTGACAAATGATGCAGTTCTGTTTCTGTCTGCAAAGTGTATATAACATCACCATTGTTAGAATCATCTTTCTGTATGCCCGAGGAATCAGTCTCGAGCTGTTTTACAAAGTCACTTAGATTCGCAGGTGTTTTATTAGTACACTCCTGCATCCATTTACGAGCCTTATAGTTTGATGCGACAATTTTTCCTGTTGTTGTATCACATATCACAATCGCATCCGGGGCATGTTCAAAAAGCGTCTGAAATCTTTTTTCGGACAAATAGATATTGTCAGCCCATTCATTTAATCTGTAAAGTACAATAAGGCTTGCCAGAGTAAGAATGATCAGAATAATTGCGAAGGTACATGCTATCCCGAATAATTTATTCCGGATTACCGGCGATTTGGGAGAAATTGATGTCAGGTACCAGTCAGGAATTTTCAGCGGGATCCTGATTATGTATGCATTCAGACTGTCAATCGGATACTTACCTGTTAAATCGTCGAGTTTTGTCAGTTGTTTTACAGGTTCTGCTCCAAACTGCCTGCTTTCAAGCAGTACCTTTGCAGTACTGTCAGTGAGGGGCAAAATTGATTTAAACAGATAGTTTTTGTTTTTTGACAGAAAAACAATTCCATATTTATCAACAAGAAAGGTCGAACTGGTAAAATTGAAAATTGAATCAAGTCGTTTCATTTCGTCCTTGATTACAGCAACACCGATGATTTTACCGGCAGTATCTATAATTGGAGCACTGCTGTAATACCCGCTACTTCCGGATGTAACACCCTGTGCAAAATACGATCCCTTATTGCCCTTGATTGCTGCCTGAAAATAGGGACGAAAAGCGTAGTTCATTCCAACAAAACTCTGCGCGGTGTTTCTGTTTGATGAAGCAATGACATTTCCTGATGTGTCAAGAATGTATACAACTGCAGCGTCAAACGATGCCGTATGTAAATCAAGTCTGCGATTTGCCTGATTAAGCACGGATGTGTTGTTGTTTTGAAAGAGTTGCAGTATTGATGCTGACGAGGCCAGTGATGCGGCAGCTGCATCAATTTTCTCCAGATTGCTCTCAAATGCGGCTTTCAGGATATTCAATGAGTGCTCCGTATCATTTAATAAGTGTTTTTCTGCATTCCTGCCCAGAATTTGTGTAAGGTACAATCCGCCTGCAAATACAATGGTCACAAGGGAAAAAATTACCGGCAGAATATTTTTTAAGAAAAACGACCTGATATCTCTGATTGGAGATTTTCTCTTAAGGTTAAGAAAAAAAAGTGAAAACGCTACTATTACGATAATAAATAGCAATATTGATACGCTGATATCTGATGGAATAAAGAAACTGTTCATAATTGTAACGATTTAACCTGACGTGTGTGTGATTAAATACTGTTAAAGGTCAGAGAACTATGTGGTGTTGTCATGTTGCAATTATTTATCAATAATACGTCCTTATTCGATATATGTCAATAACTTAAAAAATGCTATACTATATCCTAATGTAAAATAATTCAGGAAAAGATCAATGCGTTATATTCTATTGCGGATATCCGGAAAAAAAAATTAAAATTGAACTTTAAATAAAACAAAACGGTTGCTATGCTTCGGATATATGTTGATTTATATAAAAATTTCAATTCACCTGTCATACCACATTACAATTATCCCCCAGAGCACTTAATAGTTCAAATTAAGCAATTACATATTATTTCGTGACATGGTAACGTGAAAAACGTATTTTTCTACTCTTTGACCAAGTTTGCCACTAAGGAGCTATTGAAAGCATGTTATCAAAAACTCTTCCATTTTCAAATGAACAGTTGATAAATATTGTCTCAAAATACCCGACACCGTTTCATCTCTATGATGAAAAGGGTATTAAAAACAACATAGATCGTTTAATCCGGGCATTTTCCTGGAATCAAGGTTTTAAAGAGTATTTTGCAGTAAAAGCCGCACCAAATCCATTTCTGATGAAACTGTTGAAAGCAAAGGGCATTGGAGCAGACTGCAGTTCTTTGCCGGAGCTGATGCTTGCTGAAAAGTGTGGTATTACCGGTGAGAATATCATGTTTACATCAAATAACACCCCTGCAAATGAGTTTAAAAAGGCAAAAGAGCTGGGGGCTGTGATCAACCTTGATGATATCACCCATATCGATTTCCTTGAGAAAACAGCAGGACTTCCAGAGCTGATCTGCATGCGTTACAACCCGGGACCGCTGCGTGCCGGCAATGCAATTATTGGAAATCCGGAAGAGGCAAAGTACGGATTCACCAAAGAGCAGCTCCTTGAGGGATACCGTATTCTTAAAAGTAAGGGTGTAAAACGTTTTGGACTTCACACAATGATAGCCTCCAATGAGCTTCATTCGCAGTACTTTGTTGACACGGCAACCATGCTGTTTGAACTTGCAGTTGAAATAAAGAATAAATTTGACATTTCACTTGAATTTGTCAATCTTGGCGGCGGATTCGGTATTCCTTACAGACCAGAGCAGCAGCCGGTTGATATCGAGTTTGTTGCGCAAAATGTAAAAGCTGCATACGAAAAGATTGTCGTGCCTGCATCACTGCATCCGTTAAAGATATTTCTTGAATGCGGCCGTATGGTCACCGGTCCTTACGGATTTCTTGTAAGTAAGGTCATTCACGGGAAGAAAACCTATAAGAGTTATATTGGCCTTGATGCCTGTATGGCAAATCTTATGAGACCGGCCCTTTATGGCGCGTATCATCATATTACGGTAGTTGGTAAAGAGAACGAACCGCATGATCAGGTGTGTGATGTGGTCGGGTCGCTTTGTGAAAACAATGATAAGTTTGCGATTAACCGGAATCTGCCAAAAGTTGCCATTGGTGACATTTTCGTGATTCACGATGCCGGTGCGCATGGACACGCAATGGGATTTAATTATAATGGGAAATTGCGTTCAGCAGAATATCTGTTGCGTGAGTCCGGTGATGTCGTCGAGATACGCAGGGCTGAAACAGAAAAAGATTATTTTGCAACGCTTGATTTTGAAACACTAAAAGAATTTTCATAATAGTAAGCTTTGGCAGAAATGTACTCCTGATAGTCTGCACTTGACACGATTGAATAAATCAGATCGGCAGCCTGTCGGGAGGTGCATGATGTAAATGCTTCAGGTACAGGAGTAATTGTGAGTAATGAAATTAAACTGCGCTACGGCTGTAATCCTCAACAGGCACCTGCCAGAATTTATACCAATGCAGGCGCTCTCCCTTTAAAAGTGCTCAATGGAAGTCCGGGGTACATCAATCTTCTTGATGCATTAAACTCCTGGCAGCTTGTGCATGAGCTGAAAAAGGCTACATCACTTCCCGCAGCGGCATCATTTAAACACGTAAGTCCTGCAGGTGCGGCAGTGGGAGTACCATTGTCAAATGTACTCAAGGATGTTTATTTTGTCAATGATTGCGAACTCACACCGCTTGCAACCGCATACGCACGTGCCCGTGGTGCGGATCGTATGTCAAGCTTTGGTGACTGGGCAGCACTCAGTGAGCCATGTGATGTTGCAACTGCAAAGCTTCTTAAACGTGAAGTTTCTGATGGCGTTATTGCACCGGGATTTGAACCGGGAGCTCTTGAAATACTAAAAGAGAAGAAAAAGGGCGGTTATGGTGTCGTTGAAATCGATCCGGATTTCACAGCTCCCGAAATGGAAACAAGAGAAGTTTTCGGTATTACCTTTGAACAGAAACGTAACAACATCGTTATTGGTAAAGAGACACTTCAGAATATTGTTACAGAAAATAAAAATATTACTGATGATGCTATCCGCGATCTGATTATTGCGCAGATCACTCTGAAGTATACGCAATCAAATTCAGTGTGCTTTGTTCATGATGGTCAGGTGATCGGCGTTGGCGCAGGACAACAGTCTCGTGTTCATTGCACACGTCTTGCAGCAGCAAAAGCTGACAAATGGTTTTTACGTCAGCATGAGGCCGTTCTGAATCTTAAGTTCAGAGACAAAATCGGACGTCCGGACCGTGATAACGCGATCGATCAGTTTCTTGAAGAATATCTGAGCCCGGCAGAGCTCTTTTCATGGCAGGAGAATTTTTTAACAGCTCCAGACAGACTTTCTGCTGATGAAAAAAGGGAATGGTTGAATCAAATGACAAATGTATCGCTTGGATCTGATGCATTTTTCCCGTTCCGCGACAATATCGACAGAGCACAACAGAGTGGCGTTAAATTTATTGTTCAGCCAGGTGGTTCGGTACGCGATGATGTCGTCATTGATGCATGTAATGAATATGGAATGGCAATGGCGTATAGTAAACTACGTCTGTTTCATCATTAATCCAGTAGTTGACATGATGGTAGTTGTATCGATCGTGCGTGGTTGAAATAACTTTATGGAGTGTAGTAATAAGGTTATTAAAGGCGATAGTAATAAGGTTATCAAAAGCGGTAGTAATAAGGTTATCAAAAGCGGTAGTAATAAGGTTATCAAAAGCGGTAGTAATAAGGTTATCGAGCGTAGTCGAGATAACGAAAGGTAGTGAAAAAAAATGGCAGCTCAAAATAAAAGTGCTGTAAAAACAGCAATCACCCCGACAAGGCTTGAGGATTATCCGGAGTGGTATCAGCAGGTTATCAAAGCTGCTGATCTTGCCGAAAACTCGCCGGTACGTGGTTGTATGGTTATCAAACCCTGGGGATACATGCTCTGGGAAAATATCCAGCGTGCTCTTGATGAAATGTTTAAAGAAACCGGACATAAAAATGCATATTTCCCCCTGTTTATTCCGAAAAGTTTTCTTGAGAAGGAAGCGGAGCATGTAGAGGGATTTGCAAAAGAGTGTGCAGTTGTAACACATCACAGACTCGAAGCGGGTCCGGATGGCAAGCTTATACCAGCGGGGGAACTTGAAGAGCCGCTTATTGTCCGTCCGACATCAGAGACTATTATCGGTGCCATGTTTGCAAAATGGGTACAGTCCTACCGCGATCTTCCGCTCCTTATAAATCAATGGGCGAATGTTGTCAGATGGGAAATGCGTACACGTTTGTTTCTTCGTACTGCCGAGTTTCTCTGGCAGGAAGGACATACTGCACATGCGTCAAGCGAAGAAGCTGTTGACGAAACCATGAAAATGCTTCATGTGTATGCAAAATTTGCAGAAGAATACATGGCAATGCCGGTGATTATGGGTGAAAAAACTGCCGGAGAACGTTTCCCCGGTGCAGTTTCAACCTATTGCATTGAGGCCATGATGCAGGATCATAAAGCGCTTCAAGCCGGAACATCACATTTTCTTGGTCAGAATTTTTCAAAAGCATCAGATATCAAATACCTTGACTCGAACGGAAAAGAGGAGTACGCCTGGACGACATCATGGGGTGTTTCAACACGGCTTATCGGCGGGCTTATCATGACGCACGGTGATGATGATGGAATTATTGTACCGCCGCGTCTTGCACCATCACATATTGTAATACTTCCGATTATTCATGATAACGCAAGCGGTGCGGATGTGATTGAGTATTGTAATAACCTCGCTGCTGAATTACGTAAGGTATTTTATCATGACAGAAAACTTGTTGTCGAAGTGGACACGCGCGAAGGACGCGGCGGCGATAAAGTCTGGTCATGGATTAAAAAAGGTATTCCAATTTATCTTGAAATCGGCCCTCGTGATATTGCAAATAACTCAGTATTTGTAGGTCGCCGTGATAAAAGCCGAAAAGAACGCTATGGTCAGTCACGGACTGAATTTGTTGCGACAATTGAAACCGTACTTGATGATATTCAGCGGTTGTTGTTTGAAAATGCTAAAAAATTCCGTGATGACAACATGAAAATCATCGATAACAAGGATGATTTTTATGCTTTCTTTACACCACAGAATAAGGATAAACCCGAAATTCACGGTGGATTTGCAGTAAGTCATTGGAACGGGTCGTCAGAAGTAGAGAAAATTGTAAAGAATGATCTTAATGTCACAATCAGATGCATACCGCTTGATTCAAAACCGGAAAACGGAAAATGTATCATTACCGGGGAACCATCAGAACGCCGTGTAATATGGGCTAAATCGTACTGATAGTGATCAATGACAATACTACGGTAATGTTAATATTGATTTTTCCTGATTGAAATATCTGAATTATTGACCAGTCCTTTTCCAAAAAGGACTGGTTGGTATGAGTGTTTGTTTTCTGGATGCAGTTTATACCGATGAAAGGTGTGTCATGAATTCTAAACTGTTATTCCTGCTTATGTCACTGTACATGGGTTTGTGTTCACAATCTCTTTTTGGTGCAGTTTCTCCGCACATCTCAGTGGTATCGAATGTGTCGGTGCAGGGTATTCACGGCTCTTCAGTTTTTTTTATGAAGCGGATCAGGCAGGAACGTTCTCAAAGTGACAGCGTTATCACTAAAGTCAATGGCATACTCGATTCAGCATGGCTTTATTATAATAATGAGAACTATCCCGGCGCAGACATGTTTTTTTCTGAAGTTGTTAAAATGTGGGATAACTATGTCCTGCATACTGACAAAAGAAAAGTGTCAAAAAGGATAACTCGTGATTCGCTTGAAACAATCGTTTCTGACTGTAAATTACTCTGGAGCCTTCAAAGTCCTCTTGATCAGGTCAGTACGCTGCTGTTTCCTATAACGTCAAATCCAGACGAACTTGTACAGCATAAACGTCAGGAAGTACTGGATACGTTAAAAAAGGCTGAAAATGCGATAAATGTGATAGTTGAAGCAAGTGGACACAAACGGCCCATTGTATTACACGCATTCCGTAAACCTCTTCAGCATATTGCAGATATCCGCGAAGGTTTTGATAAAATATATGATCAGGAAAAAGTGAATTTTTCGTTGAAAAACAAGTTTAATTTTAACAGGGCAATCGATTCCAAAGATACCCGGCAACTGAGATACTTTGCGGATGATTGTGATTACTACAAAGTTGACAAGGAATGGTGCAGAAAAGCAAAAGAGATGCTTGGTGACACTACGGTTACTGCAGCAGTAATGCAGGATATTCCTGATGCACATAAAAAACTTGTTAAAGGAAAACCGGTCAAAATGACTGCTGTTGATTCAATGCATAATGCCTATAAACTTGCAATGGAATCCAGGGATATAGAGCGTCTTGAGACCTATATCTCCACATATGCCCGCAGGAAGTTCAAAAAAAGCGATAGTAAAATTGACAGCGCGGCTATATTGCTGGTACGGTTGAAAAACGATAAAGCCCGTGAAAATGCGTTCCTTAAATCACATCCGCTTTTATCAACACGATCTAACGATTCTGTAGTACTGACGCTAAAAGGAATTGATCCCCGGTGTGAGCCTTTAATTACGAATATCGTAAATTCTTTTGCCGGAGAAATGAAAAACGCGCCTGGATTGCGGGCACCGGTCACATTGACAATTGAAAAAAACAGCGATGGGTTCAACATGTTTTTTGTAGCATACTCCTATCCATCATATGATATAAAAGTGGAGCATAGCCACGATACAATAACCTATTCCTTTGATGGTGTCGCGTGGTCGGTTAATTTTTTGCATAAGATCAAGCAGCAGATTCTGAATGAGTTTTCACGCAGTAATAATATGCAGACAATGGACAATGCAGTATATTTAAACAGTCTGCTTTCGCCGGTTTATATTATAAGAATTCGTAAAAATGAATCTCAGGATCTTACAATGTATGCTTACAGCAGTCAGCAGGAAGTTGAGGAACCGAAATACTTTTCATTTTTTGATATCTCTGATTCGAAGAAAAAGAATGTGCGATTTACAAATAATTACGCGGATAAAATTGTGCTGTATAAAAATCTTGATACAGATTCTGCAGCCGTGAGGATGCTTACAGATTTTGTAAAAAAATAAAAAAGGGGGATAGTGCTGTCACCCACTATCTCCCGTTGCACAATTGTTACTCATAACTGTTGCAGGTATCTGTTTAAATAATACTATGCCTTGGTCATGATTGCAATTACCTTTTTTAAAAAGTGTATTCAGATTGAATACAGCAGGATATTCTCCGGCGAATTGCACGGTAGTATAGTATAAATCTGCGTTAATTCAATATGTTATATACCTTTCAGATTAAGTGACAGTTTTGCCGGTGATTTTGGTATATAATTAAGAACCACACATTTTAGTGACAGTTTTTATCAACCTGAAGAAATAGTACTATGCCTATAGATCTACATCTACATTCATCAGAGTCGGATGGTACCTTTACACCAGAAGAACTTGTTGATAGTGCAATTCAAAATGACATTGATACGATTGCACTTTGTGATCATGATACGATTAGCGGTGTCCGGAAGTTTCTCAACTATGCGGAAGGGAAAAATATCAGGACTATTGCAGGAATTGAACTGTCCGCATTCAGTGATGGGGGAGAGTGTCACATCCTCGGTATCAATATCCCGCTCAATAATGAGGAACTTACCACGGCTCTGGAGAAGTTCCGCAATAGCCGTCTTATCAGAAACGATACTATTATCAGGAAATTATATGAGCTTGGTATTCCGATAACCGCTGATGATGTCAGTGTTTATTCAAAAGGGGAGACAGCCGGGCGTATACATATCGCACGTGTGCTTGTTGACAAAGGTGCAGCAGATTCTATCGATGATGCATTCAAAAAGTATCTTGTAAAAGGGGCTCGTGCATTTGTTGACAGATTGAAAATGGACCCTTATGAAATGGTTGCACTTCTTAAACGAACCGGTGCGAAAGTTGTTCTTGCGCATCCGGGACTTTTACATATGGATGAGAACGCTCTTTTTAGTTTTGTCAAAGAACTTACAGCCTCCGGGCTTGATGCACTTGAGGTATATACACCTCATAATACAGATACCCAGATCGGGATGCTTTCCAAAATGGCAGATTCACTCAATCTAAAGAGATCAGGGGGATCGGATTTTCATGGTGAAAACAAAGCCGGTCATGAGATCGGTTTTTACAGACCCGGAGTTCATGTTCCCGATACAGTGTATTCCATTCTTGCAACAGGAAAAAGTGGATAGCATGATTGACGAAAAGACAGCCGATGTGGTAGTGTGCGGTGCGGGCCCGTCAGGGTTGATAGCTGCGGTAACAGCTGCAGATGCCGGTATGAATGTGGTACTTCTGGAACGAATGGATAATCCCGGGCGGAAACTGCTTGCAACAGGTGGCGGGCACTGCAATATAACAAGAGATATTCCAATACCAAAACTTCTGAACAGTTATTTCGGCAATGCTACTTTTGTAAAACCTGCATTAAAGGCATTGCCACCACAGGCGTTGATACGTTTTTTTGAACAGAATGGTTTGCGCTGCAGAGTTGATACGAATAATCAGGTGTATCCTGAATCTGATAAGTCAATTGATGTTCTTAATACATTTCTTAATAAAGTTAAGAGCTCCGGTGTTACGCTCTACACCGGATGCTTTGCACAATCGGTAGTGCATGATGGAACCTGTTTTATCATTACATGTCAGTCCGGAACCGTGATTAAAAGTAAGAAACTGGTACTCTCCTGTGGAGGGAAAACATATCCGCAGCTCGGCTCCGATGGAACCGGTTTTTCGCTTGCAGCGTCACTTTTGCATACTGTTAAAAAACCGCTGCCGGGACTCTGTGGCCTTGTTACAAGTCAGTCCTGGACCGCAGAATGCAGCGGTTTGTCAATTAATGATGCTTCAGTGTATATCGATCAGGGGCAGCGGCTGTTCCCCCAATCCGGTGCAGTACTCTTTACGCATCGCGGGGTAAGCGGACCGGCAGTACTTGACATATCAAGATGTGTTTCGCGCCTCCTTGATGAACATTCTGTAGTTTCCATACGCATTCGGCCATTGGCGACTATGCGCAGGGAGGAAATTGATAATCTGTTTATCAGGGCACAACAGAAAGAGGGCAGCAAACGCTTAAGAAGCGTCCTTTGCGAACTGTTGCCATCACGGCTTGTAAAACAGTTTTTTATTATGTGTTCGGTTGATCAGGAAATCCGGTGCGCTGATGTTACAAAAGGGCAAAAATTGAAATTTCTTGATATCCTTGATAATGGAATTCCGCTTACGGTAACAGGAATAGAAAAACCTGAATTCGCAATGGTCACTACCGGCGGTGTACAATGTAACGAGATCAATTGCAAAACAATGGAAAGTAACAAGG
>Ga0123334_1002997_pt1 | contig 18766 bp, 17 predicted proteins | sample BiotimSIPDNA_FD_89706 | JGI IMG/M metagenome (GOLD analysis project Ga0123334, IMG submission 89706) | Anaerobic biogas reactor microbial communites from Washington, USA - Biogas_R1 time_0 SIP DNA | ecosystem: Engineered > Bioreactor > Anaerobic > Unclassified | place: Washington, USA... | reverse complement strand
TCAACGTCGAAGGCACGCTCAATTTGCTGCGCCTGGCACAGACCTTGTCCAAGCAGGATGGCGTTCCAGTCAAATTCATCTATCCCAGCTCCATTGCCGCGTACGGTTTGCCCAACCTGGAAACCAAACAATCTGCCGGCAAAGTGCAGGAAGATCAGTTCAATACCCCCACGACGATGTACGGCATCAACAAACTCTACTGTGAGAATCTTGGACGCTACTACAGCCGCCACTATAAGCAATGCGCTGAGGTTTCGTGCCAGGGTGAACTGATCGACTTCCGGGCGGTCCGCTTCCCAGGTTTAATCAGCTCCGAAACTATGCCTACCGGCGGCACCAGCGACTACGGTCCCGAGATGCTCCATGCCGCTGCCAAAGGCATTGCCTACAACTGCTTTGTCCGCCCAGATGCACAGCTTCCTTTTATGGTCATGCCTGATGCGGTCAAATCGCTCGTGTTGCTCCAGGAAGCTCCGCGCATCGCACTGACTCAAACCGTCTACAACGTTACCAGTTTTTGCCCAACAGCTCGGGAACTCCTCGACCTGACCCTAAAAGCCTTCCCGCAGGCAGAGATCAACTTCGTCCCGGATACCCACCGCCAGGGAATCGTCGATTCCTGGCCTCAGGATATCGATGACTCTGCCGCCCGCCGGGATTGGGGCTGGCATCCGGATTACGGCTTCGAGCGTGCTTTTTCAGATTATCTGGTACCCGCCATCCGCGCCCGATACCAGTAATGAAGGATTATTATGCCTATTTACGAATACGTTTGTCAATCTTGCAAGCAAACCTTTGAAACGATCCGCCCTTTCAGCCAGGCAGATGCGCCAATCAACTGCCCCAACTGCGGGCATTTGGACGCAAAGCGCCAAATTTCGCTGGTTAACGCCGTCAGTTCCGGAAAGAGTCTCACCGGCGGCTCTTCTTCCTGCGGCACCTGCCAATCCGGCAATTGCGGAAGCTGCGGGCACTCATGAAAGCGCAGCAGTCCTTTAAGGGAAAATTCGCGCTCATAACAGGCGGCTCCAGCGGAATTGGGTTTGAGCTGGCAAAACAGCTCCTCCAAGCCGGCGCTTCGGTTGCCCTTTTCGCCCGCAGCCCTGAAAAGCTCGAGGCAGCTAAAGCTGCGCTGACCCCTCTGGTGAAGTCCACCAATCAGCGTATCCACACCACCGCGGTTGATGTGACCCAGGTGGACGCCTTGCGCGATGCGATTGAAACTATGGTCAACACTTTCGGCATCCCGAATTTTCTGTTCAACTGTGCTGGTGTCGCCCTTCCAGGTTATGTGGAAGAGTTAGACCTCGACGTCTTCAAATGGACCATGGATATCGATTACCACGGAACAGTGAACGCTACCAAGCTGCTCTTGCCGCACTTTCTCGCCCGCGGTAGCGGTCATATCATCAACTTTTCTTCTCTGGCAGGTGTACTCGGAGTCTATGGTTACAGCGCGTATTCCTCTGCTAAGTTTGCTGTCCGCGGATTCAGCGATGTCATCCGCGCGGAACTGAAGCCCAAAGGGATCAAGGTCTCTATTGTCTATCCCCCCGACACGGACACGCCCCAGTTGGCTTTCGAAAGCCAGTACAAACCTTTCGTTACGCGTGAACTTGCCAAGTCCGATAAGCCCATTCCCCCTTCGCTCGTAGCCCGGGAAACCCTGAATGCAGTCGAACACGGGCGCTATGCCGTCGTTCCTGGTTTTGACGCCAAACTGACTTACTTTCTGGGAACACGCCTCGGCAACTGGATCTATCCGATCATGGATTTCATGATCGCGGGTATTTTCAAGAAGAAAGACCACTTTGATCAATGAACCGCGTCCGCAGCCGGGCGCTGCCGGCATCCGCTCACTGATCGATCAGTGGCAGCAAGATCCTGACTTTCGCGATAACGTCGCCTACTGGCAGGTCACTTCCGCGCGCGAGCCTGTCAGCGCGCCAATCCCCGCCTGGCTGGACCCGCGCCTGCGCCTTGCATTGGAAAGTCAGGGGATTTCCCAACTCTATTCCCACCAAGCTGAAGCGCTTGAACGCGCGCGCAATGGGCAAAACCTCGTGATCGCCACCGGCACTGCCAGTGGGAAAACGCTTTGCTACAATCTGCCCGCCGTTCAGCAGGCGCTAACCAAGCCAAACGCGCGCGCTCTGTACCTCTTCCCGACCAAAGCCCTAACCCAGGATCAATTCACAAGTCTCAACCAGTTGCTCAAGGCAATTCCATCCCAAAAGCCTTTGACTGCCAACATCTTCGACGGCGACACGCCGCAGCACATGCGTTCTGCTATGCGCAAACAGTCCGTTTTCCTGCTGACAAACCCCGATATGCTCCATCAGGGCATCCTCCCGCACCATGCAATCTGGCAGAATTTCTTTCAAGGTCTAAGTCTGATCGTCATTGACGAAATGCACACGTACCGCGGTATTTTTGGGTCACATTTTGCCAATCTCCTACGCCGTCTCAAGCGTATTGCCGCCTTTTACGGTGCTTTTCCCAAGTTCATCCTCACTTCCGCCACGATCGCCAACCCTGTTGATCTTGCGGAACTCCTGATTGACGACCGCGTCAGCCTGATCGACCAAAACGGGGCTCCCCAGGGCGAAAAACACTTCCTGCTCTACAACCCGCCCCTGATCGATCCGAAACTTGGCATCCGCAAATCCAGTATCCAAACCAGCGTCAATATCGGTCTTTCACTCCTGCGAACGCATCACCAATCGCTGCTTTTTGCCCGCACACGCCGCACAGTTGAAATGCTGCTAACCTACCTGCTCGATAAGCTGCCCCTGTCTATGCGCCCGCAAGTCCGCGGATACCGTAGCGGATACCTCAAACAGGACCGCCGTGAGATCGAGCAGGGCTTCAAGGAAGGCAGCGTTCGTCTCGTGGTCGCTACCTCCGCCCTGGAGCTTGGCATTGACATCGGCGAACTCGAATCTGTCATCCTGGTCGGCTATCCCGGCTCCATCGCGACCACTCTTCAGCGCGCCGGGCGTGCCGGAAGAAAACACCAGGATTCTCTCGCTCTGTTGGTCGCCACCAACGACGCGATGGATCAATACCTCGCCAGGCATCCGGAATACCTCGCAAACTCCCCCGAAAAAGCGCTGGTCGACCCAAACAACCTGCTCGTTCTCTACCAACACCTGCGCTGCGCCACCTTTGAGCTGCCTTTTTCACCTGATGAAGGCTTTGGACCTCTATCCGCGCGGAATCTTTCCGGGCTATTCCAGGCGCTCAACGCTTCCGGCGAAGTGCTCGACCGCAACGATACCCACTACTGGGTCGCGGATGCCTACCCCTCCGCGGAAACCTCTCTGCGGTCATCTACCCCTAACGTTGTGTCGTTGATGGTTGCAGGCGCTGAAAAGCCGGAATTAATCGGGCAAATGGACGCCCACAGCGCCGAGTGGTTGGTTCATCCCCAGGCTGTTTACCTCCACGAAGCGGAAACCTATCTCGTTGAAAACCTCGATCTGCAAAACGGCGTCTGCAATTTGAAACAAGCCAGACCGGATTACTACACCCTCCCCACAATTAAAACCACCATTGATCGCTTTGAGCAAAACACCAGCCAATCCCTTGGCTCTTCGCTGATCGCCGCGGGTTTGCTTTCTCTTTCCATCAAAGTGGAAGGCTTCCGCAAAATCCGCTGGCAGACCAACGAAACGCTCGAACGCCTCCCTCTGGACCTCCCCGCGCGCGGACTGGAAACCCAGGGAGTCTGGTTCGCCATCAGCGAAAAGCTCGTCAGCCGCCTAAAAGACCTTGAACTTTGGAATTCTGATCCCAACGATTACGGTCCGGGATGGGCTTCGCTCAGGCAGAAGATACTCCATCGAGACCAGCAGAAATGCGCGGTCTGTCATCAGAACTTTGCCCAGGCTGACCTGCATGTGCACCATATCCAGCCCTTTAAAACCTTCGCGGATCCCGATCAAGCCAACACCCCCTCCAACTTGGTCACGCTCTGCACCCACTGCCACGCCCTGGTCGAATCGCGCGTTCGGGTCATCTCCGGCATGGCAGGCGCCAAACACGCCCTGCGCAACATCGCGCCCCTGCTGATCATGTGCGATGATGCCGATATCGCCATGCTTTCGGAACCCAAATCGATCCTCAACAACTCCCAGCCTGCCATTCTGGTCTACGATTCCATTCCCGGCGGAGTAGGTCTTTCGGCTCAATTATATGAAGACCACCGTTTTTGGCTCGAACGGGCTGCTGAGATGATCGAAGGCTGCCCCTGCGAAGACGGCTGCCCGGCTTGCGTGGGACCATTTGGTGAAGAAGGCTACGGCAGCAAGCGCGAATCGCTCGCCCTGCTGAAAGGACTGCTGGATGAGTGAGTGGAATGACCTCTCCGAAAAGCTGCGACGTTTGGGCATCCAATTAGGCACGTCCCAGCCACTGCAGCCGAAACCAGCCAAAGCCCAGCCGCTTGAGGCGCTTGTCCCCGGGCGGAACCTGAAAACCATCTATGGCGAGATATTCTCGCTTCAACATTCTTACCCCGAGGACCGCCTCCACGGGCATCTGCCCCTCAAGCCTCTGACCTCCCACGGCTGGCTCGCCCGCTGGGCTAAGGCTCCCGTCACTCCGGACCTCGAATCCCTCGTTTTTCTGGATACCGAAACCACAGGTCTCTCCGGCGGCACTGGTACCATGCCTTTCATGATCGGGGCTGGGCGCTTTATAGCTAACGAATTTGTGGTGGAACAGTTCTTCGTCCGCGATCCCGCTGAAGAACCGGCGCAGTTGGCATCTTTATCTGAATTCGTGGAGGGCGTGGAGGGAATCGTCACCTACAACGGCAAGTCCTTTGACCTGCCCATCCTCAACACGCGCTACATCATGCAGCGCCTCACCAACCCTTTCACCGCAGCCGCACACTTCGACCTGCTCCATTTCACCCGCCACATCTGGAAATCGCGTCTGGGGCAGTGCAACCTTGGCAACATCGAGACCCAGGTGCTCGGATTTCAGCGTGAACAAGCCGACATCCCGGGCTATCTGGTGCCCGACTTTTACCGCGAGTATCTTTTCACCGGTAACGCTGCCCACATGCCGGGCATTTTCTATCACAACGAGATCGACGTGCTCAGCCTCTCCGCGCTTTTTGGCTGGCTGGCAGCCATTCTCGAAGACCCCTCCGACGACCGCCTCACCGACCCGGAAGACCTGCTTTCGGTCGGACGCGTTTTGGAGACGCTCGAACGCGAACGCGCCGCAGAGGAAGTATATGCCTCGCAGCGCCTGGAGTGTCTCTCGGACGAAGAACGCCAAAAAAGCTTGCTGATGCGCGCGCGCCTCCAAAAACGCCGCGGAAATCTGGAAGAAGCCAGTGCGCTTTGGAAGCAAGCGGCGCTTACCGGTTCCATTGAAGCCTTGTTAGAACTGGCTAAATACTACGAACACTACCTCCGTAATTACGAAACCGCCCTAAGCTTCACGAACCAAGCGCTCGCTTTGAATTCGGATCCCTCTCTCACCCCCGCCTTGCTCCACCGCCAATCCCGTCTCGCGTCGAAGCTTGCCAGGCAATCCTCCCACCCAAAACCAAGCAAATCCTGATTAATCAGCATGCCGTTTTATTACTTCTTTACGGGTTTACGATTGCATGTTTACTAATATTTCTGATTACTGGAATTGCCCTTACATCTTAATAAAAGTAACTAAGGAATAAACGTTGCTCCATCATTGAATGTCCCCTGACTATTCTTGAAGATTTAAGCAGTCAGTTAATCTTCCTTTTTTGAATCGGTCTTTAAATAAACCTATAACATGTGGGGTTACCATACATCTTGGAGTATGAATAAGAAGAAAATAGCAGGAAATGCCTCTCAGCCTGCAGCTTTCTCGTTGGAGGTGAAAGTTGTTGGCAGTGGTTTGATGTTCAAAGACCCGAAAAAAGTGGAATATCTCTGCGGTGAGGAAGCTACACTAACAGCAAACGCTGCACCTGGCTGGATTTTGCTGGCTGGAGCGGGATGTTTCGGATACTTTCAATCCCACGCTGTGGTTGTAAGAAAAGAATCTGTGTTTAGTCGCTGACCGAAAACTCGAAGATGGTCTCGTGCTGGTAGGTTTGCCCTGGGCACAGGATCGGGCTGGTGAAATCAGGCCGATTGACAGCGTCAGGTGGAAACTGGGTCTCCAGGCAGAGTCCGCCATATTTTGGATAAGGGCTTCCTGATCTGCCCGGAATGGTGGTATTGATCGCGCCACCGGCATAGAATTGCACACCTGGCATATCCGTCCAGACGGTCATTTGTCGACCGCTGATCGGTTCGGAGAGGACGGCCGCCTTGGAAAAGCTCATTGGATGGTTCAATACCCAGTTGTGGTCGAAGCCGTTTCCGCGTTTTAGCTGCAGGTCTTCCTGGAAGATGGATGGAGCGATTGATTTGGGCTCTCTGAAGTCGAAAGGCGTCTCCTCGACAGGCTGATGTTGAAGCGGTATGAGGTTGTCATTAACGGCAGTGAAGTGATCCGCGTCGATCCAAAGGGTGTGATGCAGAATGTCCGCACAAGCTTGCCCGCCAAGGTTGAAGTAAGCGTGGTTGGTAAGGCTGAGAGGTGTATTGGCGGTGGTTTGGGCACGGTATTGGATTGACAGCCGGTTGAGATCATCGAGAGAGTAGCGAACCCAAACTGCCACTTCGCCGGGGTAGCCTTGATCGCCCTCGGGGCTATGCAGGGAGAGGTTCAGGCTGGCGGAATCTTCTGCGGTCGAGGTTTCCACTTGCCAAAGGCGCAGGTGGAAACCGTCAGGACCCGAATGAAGGTTGTTTTGACCATCATTTTTTGTGAGGTTGTATCGCTTATCGTCAAGCCAAAAACTGGCATCGGCGATGCGGTTGGCAACTCTTCCGATCAAACCGCCAAAATACATAGGGTTGGTCAGGTATTGTGTGGGATCGTGATAGGCAAGGACGACGTCTTCAAGTTGTCCGGCGCGGTCAGGCGTTCGCAGGCTGACAATGGTGCCGCCAAGGTCGAGGATCCCGACAGTAATCTGGCTGGAGTTGGTGAGAGTGTAGAGCGTGATTTCACACCCGTCTGTGGTCTGAAGGAAGGTTGATTTTTGTATTCGGTCCATGTTGTGTATTTTAAACCAATTTTGCTGGCTTTTTGATGGGTAAAAAAGATAAAAATTGGAACCGATTCGTTTAGTGGATTTCTCTTGTGCGGCCTCCTTTCCAAAGAATTGTTTTGTCCGGAAACCAACCTTCCCATTGAAACGAATAACCATGGCGTTATCCGTACAGCAACCTCTATTAAGCCTATCTTCATGGTATACTTAATTACTTAGCTTTTCAACCATGTTTAAGGAGATTTTCTATGTCAGGACATTCTCATTGGTCCACGATCAAACGCAAAAAGGGTGCGGCAGACGCTAAAAAGGGCGCCGTGTTCACCCGCCTCGCCCGCGAAATCGCCCTTGCCGCGCGTAATGGCGGCGGCGATCCTTCCATGAACGTTTCTCTGGAGCTCGCAATCGACCGCGCGAGAGCCAGCAATATGCCCAAAGACAGCATCGAACGGGCTATAAAACGCGGCACGGGTGAGGTCAAAGACGGCGCTGAATTACTTGAAATCACCTACGAAGGCTACCTCGGCAAAGGCGCGTCCTGCATCATTGAGTGCGTTACCGAAAACCGCAACCGCACCGTCGCGGATCTGCGCCACATCCTTTCCAGAGGCGGAGGCGACCTGGCAAGCAACGGATCTGTCAGTTGGCAGTTCGACCGCAAGGCGGTTTACAGCGTTGTGTCTGACGGAAAGAATTTCGATAAAGCCTTCGAAGCCGCTCTCGAAGCCGGCGCGGATGATGTGACTGAGGAAGATGGCTATATCGAAATCATCGGTCCTGCCGAAACCTTCAAAGCCATCCACGACAGCCTGGCAAAAGCCGGTCTGAAAACCGAAGATGCCGGTCTGCGCCTTATCCCTCAGCAGGAAGTAGAGCTTGATCCCGAGCAGACGCTTGCCGTCCTCCGCATAATTTCAGCCCTCGAGGACAGCGACGACGTCCAGAACGTCTATTCCAACCTGAAGTACACGGATGAGGATCTCGAAAAACTGGAGGAAGATTAGGCTTTAATGCTGATTTTGGGTATTGATCCAGGGCTGACCCGTACGGGTTTCGGTCTCATCCGCCTCAATCAGCACAATGAATCTGAATTGGTTCACTACGAAGTCATCGATTCAACGGCTGTGAGCTCAAACTCCAGCCGTTTGATTTTTCTTTATGAAAAGCTATCCGCCCTGATAGACACTTACAAACCAGACGAAACCGCCATGGAGAAGCTCTTCTTCCAGCGCAATATCACCACCGCGATGATGGTCAGCGAAGCCCGCGGCGTGGCAGCCCTCTGCCTCGCCCAGCACGGGCTGCCAATCGCGGAATACACGCCAAATGAGGTGAAACAAACCGTTTCCGGCAGCGGTCGCGCGGACAAGCTACAAATGCAAAACATGGTTCAACTGCTTTTGAGCTTGGACGCAGTCCCCCAGCCGGATGACGCCGCAGACGCCCTCGCCGTTGCTCTCTGCCATGCCAGCCACCTGAACCTGCGCCGTCTAATGGAGTGAGGCGATGATCACCAGCTCAGCCAACCCTCATATCAAGGATCTGCGCAAACTTGAGCAGACAAAGGAACGCCGCGCCAGCGGCAACTTCCTCGCCGAAGGGCTCAAGGCGGTTGGTCAGGCTTTCGATTCGGGCGCGCACGTACATGAACTGTTGGTCGCTCCAGAGATTTTGATCAGCGATTACGGACGCTCGCTTGTAGAGCGTGCCCGCGAAAAACAAATCCCTGTCCTTGAGTTAAGCCCCTCAGTCTTCGCGACCTTCGCGCGCAAGGAAAAACCCCAGGGCATCGCTGCCCTCGTCGCCCAAAACTGGTCGGACTTTCAAACAGATAACGCTGAAAAAGGTTCATTTTGGGTCGCCATCGAATCCATTCAGAATCCGGGCAACCTCGGCACCATCCTGCGCACTTGCGACGCGGTCGGCGCCAACGGTTTGATCCTTTTGGACGAATCCACCGACCCCTATGACCCTGCCGCGGTTAAAGCTTCGATGGGTTCGATTTTTACCGTTCCGCACTTCCGTGCGGATTACGATGGTTTTAAGGCATTTTTGGCGCGTAATCCGCATCTGGTTTCGCTCGGCAGTTCCGACAAAGCCACCAATTCCGCCTTCGATTTCGACTACCCAGCTTCTGTGCTCCTGCTTCTGGGCAGCGAACGCCAGGGGCTTTCGGAGCCCTACGTTTCCCTCTGCGCAGACATGCTGCGCATACCGATGGAAGGCGCCTGCGACTCGCTCAACATTTCCGTTGCCGCCGGCGTCCTGCTCTATCAGATCCACCAACACCGCCACTCCCAACGGAGGATTTCATGATCGCTTCTATTTCCGGCAAGGTCATCCAACTGACAAAAGAGACCGTCGTCATCGACATCAACGGTCTCGGAATCGAGATTTTTATCCCCAAGCCGATGCTCGCGGAAATCGAGACCGGAGACCTGCTTCATCTCTACACTTACATGCTCGTCCGGGAAGATAACATCTCGCTCTATGGTTTTTCAAGCCTCGAGGAAAAGGATTTCTTCCTTCAGTTCCTGTCTGTGGGTGGGATCGGTCCAAAATTATCCCTGTCCATCCTTTCGAGCCTGTCGATCGATAATATCCGTTCAGCGATTCTGAGCGAAAAACCTGACTATTTCAGCCGGGTGCCAGGCATCGGTAAGAAAACTGCACAAAAAATTATCATTCAGATGCAGGGCAAATTGCCCGAAAGCGAAGGCTTGGCAATCCGCGCGATCACCGATAGTGATGACGCGGTCGTGGACGCCCTGATCTCGTTGGGTTACAGCGTGGTAGAGGCGCAAACAGCCTTACAATCCATCCCCAAAGACACGCCAGATGATGTTGAAACCAAATTACGCGTCGCCTTGCAGTATTTTGACCATTTTTAATTTTCTCCTTGTATGATGGTCAGAGATGGTAGAATAGGCATTTGAATACTACAGAAAAATGGAACAGATATGGGGCTCTCTCGTGAATTAGGAATAGACCTCGGTACATTCAATACGCAGATTGCGGAAGGAAATCAGATTCTTCAGCAAGAACCGACTGTCGTGGCAATCATTGTCGATGAAATGAAACTCGTCGAATTAGGCACCACCGCCCTCAGCATGATGGGGCGTGTACCTGAATCGATCGAAGTCATCCGACCGCTCCGTTTTGGTGTAATCGCAGAATACGAACTCACGGAAATATATCTGCGGGAACTCATCAAAAAGGTCACGGGACCAACCCTGTTTTTTAAACCCCGTCTGCTTATCTCCGCGCCCTACGGCGTGACCAGTGTGGAAAGACGCGCGGTAGTCGAAGCCGGCTTGGGCGCCGGCGGGCGCGAGGTGAACATCATCCCCCAACCTCTGGCGGCAGCTCTCGGCGTGGACCTTCCCATTGGCACCCCGACCGGCAACATGATTATTTGCCTCGGCGCGGGCACCTCTCAGGCGGCTGTCATCTCCATGTCCAGTATCGTCAGCGCTGAAACCATCCGCGTCGCCGGATTGAAATTGGACGAAGCCATTATCAATTATGTCCGCAAGAAATATGGCTTAATCATCGGTCAGCCAACCGCTGAACAGTTAAAACTCAATATCGGAGCAGCTTCCCCAGTCCAGGAAGAAAAAACGATGGAAATCCAGGCTCAGGATCAGGTGTCCGGCTTGCCCAAACCTGCCAGCCTCACGACCAACGAGATCGTCGAAGCCCTGCAGCCTCCTCTCGAAGAGATCGTCGCTTCGATTCGCCGCGTGCTCGAAAAAACCCCGCCGGAATTGATCTCGGACATCATCGACCGCGGCGTGGCGCTTTGCGGCGGCACTTCCCTGCTCAAAGGATTGGATAAATACCTGACGGTTGCCCTCGGCATCCCTGCTTATGTGGTGGAAAATCCGGTCACCTGCACGGTTGAAGGCGCCGCAAAAGGCTTCTCCATCCTCGAGGTTCTCCTGCGCAGCCAGGGGAGATGATCCCATGCTTACAAATAAAAAGTAATCGTCTGCAGGCTCAAAACCGGGTCAATGTTGGCGAGTCTGATCCCTTTGGGCACCTTCAGCGTTGTTGGAGTGTAGTTCATGATCGCTTTCACTCCGCACGCAATCATCTGATCCGCAATTTCCTGGGCGCTGGCTGCTGGAACGGTCAGGATGGCTATTGGAATTTCCCGATGGCAAATTTGTTTTTGCATCTCTTTCACGTCCAACACTTTGATCCCCGCAATGCTTTTCCCGATGATTTCCGGGTCATTATCAAACGCCATCACAATCTCAAAGCCCGTGCTTGAAAAACCATGATAGCTCATCAGCGCCTGACCGAGGCGACCAACCCCTACGAGCGCAACTTCCCATATACGGTCCAAATTCAATACGCTGCGCAGGGATTCCAGCAATTTGATGACGTTGTAACCCGTTCCCTGCTTGCCGAAACCACCGAAAAATGAGATATCCTTGCGGAATTGCGCTGAAGTGATCCCCAGGTGATCCGCCATCTCCTGCGATGACACACTCTCTCGGCCTTCCCGCAATAATTGATTCAACTTTTGCGTATACAGCGGCAGCCTGGCGACTACAACTTCTGGAATTGTTAATCTTTTCATAAACTCTTATCACAAAAATAGTATAAAATTTCAGTGTTCGCCTTTGATGTTATCATCAAAGAACGCCACATATTATATAGGGTTTTGACCATTGTATAATGGTATGCTGTAAACAAAACAGATTATGAAGGAGTTCCCATGAAAGCTGGCAGCGTAATTTCGTATATTCTCGCAGCAATTTTCATCATATTTTCTTTCCTGCTCCTGCTGGGTTCAGGTGGTCAGGGGGGATCCCCGACATGGATCGTCTATGGGATCATCGGGCTCATTCTGGGTTTCGTGTTGATTTTTGCCGGCGTGCGTCTCTCAGCCGCGGCTAAACAGACCGTTCAAAACGTCACGCTGAATGTGGACCTGCCCGGCAATGTGAAGATGGATACCATCAAATGCGAATCCTGCGGCGCTCCCCTTGCCGCGGAGGATATGAAACTTGTCAATGGCGCGGTCACCGTGCAGTGCCATAGTTGCGGCACGTCCTATCAGATCACAGAAGAACCGAAATGGTAAGCTTATGAAAAAAATAAAGCGCATTCTCATTTTTCTCAGCCTGGTCTTGCTGCTCGTCCCAATGGGCGCAGTCCAGGCGCAGGACTACCGTTTTTCGCTGAATATCTACGAAGTAGAAACCTATCTCGAAGCGGACGGTACACTGACCTTGTATTACTACATGGAATTCCAAAACGACCCGGGGGGGCACGCGATCGACTACGTGGATCTCGGTCTGCCTACAACCCAATATAAGCTCTCCAACATCACTGCTGAAATCAACGGCAACAAGATGCCCGAAGTCAACGATTCGGCATATGTTCAGGGCGCCGAGCTCGCCCTCGGGAAATATGCCATCAAACCGGGTGAGACGGGTGTCGTCACCGCTTGGGTCTACGGCGTCGAAGGCGTTTTGAGCGAATATGATCGTGAAGACCGCACAGATTATGCCAACTTCCTTTTCACTCCCAACTTTTTCGGTGCGCAATACGACCGTTCCAAAAACACGCAATACCGCATGACCATCATCCTCCCTCCCGCCGTTGGCGCGGATGAGGGCGTTTGGTATCAACCGAAGACTTGGCCCGGTAGCAGTGAACCCGAAGCAACCCTGACTACCGACGGACGGGTCAATTACTCCTGGTACACGACCAACGCGGATGTACATTCGCAATACACCTTCGGCGCAGCATTTCCTGCCTCAGCAATTCCGTCAGATGCACTGGTGAGTAAACCTTCCGTCCAGGAAGGTGGAGACTCTTCAGGTTTCAGCGGCTTTCCTTTCGCCAGCATCTTGAGAACCCTGAAATGCGGTTTGATACCGATTCTCTTCGTTGCCATAGCCATCATTACTACCATCAAGGGGCAGAAGCGTGCTGAAAAGCGGAAATTGCAGTACCTGCCACCCCGTATTTCAGTTGAAGGCAAGGGTATCAAGCGCGGTCTGACTGCGGTCGAAGCCGGCATCCTGCTTGAGGAACCCCTCGATAAGATTCTGACCATGATTCTCTTTGGATTGCTCAAAAAAGAGCAGATCACTGTGCTCAACCGCGATCCTCTTAAGATCGAAGTCACCGATACCCCCGCGAAAGCGCTCTACCCCTATGAGGAAGCATTTCTGGAAGTTTTCAAGAACTTAAATATCGAAAAACGACGCTCCGGAATCAAATCGCTGATGGTTGACCTTGTGAAGTCCGTTGCAGATAAAATGAAAGGCTTCAGCGCACGGGAAACCAAGGAATACTACCAGGATATCATTCGCCGTGCCTGGCAGGCGGTTGAAAACGCGCAAACTCCCGAAATAAAGAGCGCTCAGTACGATCACACCCTCGAATGGACCATGCTCGATAGCGAATTCAACGACCGCACCCAGCGCACCTTCACCGGGCATCCAGTCTTTGTGCCGCATTGGTGGCCGCGCTATGATCCGGGCTATCGCCCGGTTATGAGCAGCAGCGGAAGCGGCATGCCAAAGCCTTCAGTCAGCGGCAGCGGTTCAGGTGGAAGCCGACCTTCCATGAGCCTTCCCAGTCTGCCAGGTGCAGATTTTGCCGCCTCCATGGTAGCCGGCGCTTCTAACATGGCAGCCAGCGTGATTGGAAATGTCACCAACTTTACCTCCTCGGTCACCAACCGCACAAACCCCATTCCCGTCTCAACCACCCACAGCGGCGGCGGGGGTTTCAGAGGCAGCGGCGGAGGGCATTCTTGCGCCTGTGCCTGCGCTTGTGCAGGCTGCGCCTGCGCCTGCGCCGGCGGCGGACGCTAACCGTCTGGACTGCGAGACCAATTTATGATTAGACCGCTCACTGAAGGGATCTACCAATACGACTTTGCCGATAGCGTTTCAAAATCGCGCGTGCACTTGCGGGTGGACCCTGACCTGAGCGGTCTGCTAGTAGCAAACGCTTCGCGCATTGTCCACCTCAATCCATCCGCGCTCTATATGGCTTTTCTCACCCTCGAGAAAGTGCCGGAGAAGGAGGCTCTCAGAGCGCTCAAAGATCGCTTCAGTGCTCCTATGCGGCAATTAAAACAGGGTTATCTCGAAACGCGCGCCCGGGTTGAGGCTTTGATTGACGAAAACTCCGGCTTGTGTCCGATATGCGACCTCGGGCTCGAAATGGATCTGCCTTTCACCCGGGAACTTAGCGCGCCTTACCGCATGGACCTTGCCCTCACCTACCGCTGCAACAACGACTGCGCTCACTGCTACAACGCCCGCTCCCGATCTTATCCTGAGCTCCCCACCGAGAGCTGGAAATCTATCATCGATAAAGTCTGGAGTCTCAAAATCCCCCACGTCGTTTTTACTGGCGGCGAGCCGACGCTGCGCAGTGATTTGCCGGAGCTGGTCGCTTACGCGGAGCAGACTGGGCTCGTGGCAGGTCTCAACACCAACGGTCGCAAGCTTTCTGACGCGGCTTTTACAGCTTCGCTCGTTGATGCGGGGCTCGACCATGTGCAAATTACGCTCGAGTCCAACCGTCCCGAAATACACGACCAGATGGTCCACAGCCAAGGCGCCTGGGAACAGACTGTCCAGGGAATCCGCAACGCGGTAAACAGCAAGCTCTATATGATGACCAATACCACGCTGCTTGAGAACAACGAAGCCTATCTGCTCGAATTGCTCAGCTTCCTGCGTGATCTTGGCGTTCCGACCATTGGATTGAACGCCCTAATCTATTCCGGTCGCGGCAGTACAGTCAATACCGGTCTCAACGAAAAGGACTTGCCCGGGCTGCTTAAAATTGCCGCGGAATTCACCCAAGAGAGCGGTCAGCGTCTAATATGGTATACCCCAACCCAATACTGCCATTTTGACCCTCTGCAGCTCGACCTCGGCATCAAAGGCTGCACCGCGGCTTACTACAATATGTGCATCGAACCCGATGGGCAGGTTATCCCCTGCCAGTCTTACTACGAAGCTCTTGGCGATTTCCTTAGCTCCCCCTGGAACGCCATCTGGGAGCATCCGCTCGCGCTTTCGCTGCGTCACCGCAAGGACGTCCCGCCAGCCTGCATTACCTGCGACTTTTTCGCGGAATGCGGTGGCGGCTGCCCGCTCGCCCGTGACCGCCAAAATCCTAAACCAATTTATCGTGACCTTATCTTGAGAAGGAGCTGACATGACCGCCAAAAAAAATATGCTAAGCGGAAAGCCTATTCAATATCCAAGCTTGACCCCCGGACTTTATACCTATCACACCTCCGCTGAGTCTGAAAACCAGTTCCGGTTGCACCTGCGGGTTGAACCGGATGGTGAAGGCATCTTAGTTGTCAATGCCGCCACCGTGCTGCATCTGAACCGATCCGCTACTGAATTCGCGTACTACCTTATTCAGGGCAAAGACAACGTTCAAATCGTCGATGAAATGTCAAAACGCTACGAAGCATCACGCGAGGTTCTTATGCGGGATGTGCAGTTGTTTATCGATCAGATCCTTTATCTCAGCCGTCAAAACGATCTCTCGCCCACCGCAACGATCGGTTTTGAGCCGCATACCTTCAATAAAAACCTCAGCGCGCCGCTGCGCTTGGACTGCTGTCTCACACACCGCGTCTTTTCCACCAAAGACGATGCCGAATTGGCTGCCGGCGAACTCTCCACCGATGACTGGAAAGCGATCTTAACCAAGCTCCACAAAGCGGGTATTCCGCATGTCGTCTTCTTCGGCGGCGAACCGACCCTGCGCGAGGATTTGACCGAACTCTTGGCGTACACCGAGGAGCTCGGTCTTGTCAGCGGATTGGTCTCCTCAGATCCCTCCCTCAAGAATTCTGCGGTTTTGCTGCCCCTGATCGAAGCAGGCTTGGACCATCTCACCTTCATCCTGGATACTTCTCAGCCTGAAGCGTTGGAAGGGTTATCGAACATTCTCGACCAGGACTTGTTCACTTGCCTTCGCCTGCCAGTCCGCGATGAAAACGTTGATCTTGCGCTCCTGCGGGAGCTTCGCCAACTTGGCGCGAATGCCTTCAACCTTTTGGCGGGTGGCGCTGACTCTTATTTCCGCGTCAATCAACTGCGGCATCTCGCGGATGCTGAAAACATCCCGTTTGTGGATGACATGCCCTTGACCTCCGACCCGCAAGCCGCCGATTCTCCCGCCACTATATGGGACCCGGAAATCCAGCCCGTTCAGCAATTACTTATCCAACCGGACGGCAGCCTTGCTGAAAGCGCGGAAAGCCCGGACACTTATGGCAACCTTGTTCGTGAAGACTGGACCAACATTTGGAATAAAGTTCTTCACCAGGATGAAATTTGAAAATTTCTGACTGGCACGACCGCTTTCATCTCCAATCCACCTGGACCCGCGGCTTGCGCGACTTTATCTTCAAAAAAATTGGCGCGCAGCCGGGCCAGAGCTTGCTGGATGTCGGCTCGGGCACCGGAGCTTTGCTGGACGAGTACATTGCTCGCGGTTTTCAGGCTACCGGGTTGGATATGAGCCTCGAAAACTGCCAGTTCGCGAGGCTTCATCCTTCAAAATCCACGATTCTCCATGCGGATGCCCACCAGATGCCCTTTAAGGGGCATCAATTTGATCTCACTGTGACCCACTACGTGCTTCTCTGGGTGCGCGATCCTGCGCGCGTCATCGCCGAGATGGCGCGCGTCACCAGACCGGGCGGCTATGTGATCGCCTTCGCCGAACCTGACTATCATTCCCGCATCGATTATCCGGAGATTTTTCAGAAAATCGGCGAAATCCAAAACCGCTCGCTCGCGTTCCAGGGCGTTGACCTCAGCATGGGACGCAAACTGGGGCACATCTTCCGGTCAACTGGTCTCAAAGACGTCCATTTGGGCTTGCTTGCTGGTCAATGGCGTCAACCCGAAAAAGATGACTTCAACAAAGAATGGGAAATCATAGCCTATGACCTCGGAGAGTACCTGCAAATCGATGAAATCCTCGCGCTTAAAGAGCGTGCGCTAAATACCTGGCTGAACGGAGACTCTACAATTTTCATTCCCACCTTTTATGCCTTTGCTATGGTATAGTCCCTCGTTAACCAAATTTGTTCCAAAGGATTTCCATGAAAAAGACTTGCTTGGTTTTAATATTAACTTCGTTCGTCATACTTTTCTCTATTCCGATCAATGACGTTTCCAGCCAAACCCAAACCTGTCCGCCCAACCCGATAGTCCAGGAAATTCTCAACCAGATTACACAGGACGGCGTTATTCAGTGGATCCGTGACTTCAGCGGAGAAGATCTGGTTTCCATCTCTGGCTCCCCGACAAGGATCCTTACCCGCCATTCTGTCCAGCTCTTCAACTCCAACAGCAACGCCCTTGCCTACCCCTACCTCACGTAGGAACTCGAAAATTTAGGCTATACAAGCGGTAGATTCCTGACCGACCATCAGTACTCACCTTACAAAATGGCAGGGGTATGCGGTATGAACCGGGATCTTGTTGCCGGGAATGGTCATGATTTTTTCCCAGCCTACGAAGGGATGCCCGCGCCGGATGCTGAGGCAATTTGGATGAATAAAGTCGTTACCATCCCAGGTCACGGACCCAACGCCAACGAACTCGTCCTTATCACGGCACACATGGACAGCATATCTCCTCAACATAGCACCAACGCCCCGGGCGCGGAAGATAACGCCAGCGGCGTCGCCGCCCTGATGGAAGCCGCCCGCTGGTTCCGCCTTTACAAGTTCGACCGCACAATCAAAATCATCTTCTTCACCGGAGAAGAACAGGGCTTGTATGGCAGTAAAGCTTACGTCGCGAGCCATCCTTCGGAAATGCCAAACATCGTTGGCGTCGTCAACCTGGACATGTTCGGCTACGACGCAGACAATGACCGCTGCTTCGAACTACACGTCGGCACCTTGTCCGCTTCCAGAAGAGTGGGCACTTGTTTCACAGATGTCATCGACAATTACGACCTCAACCTTACATATGATTACCTGACCAATACCGCCACTTCCGCTTCGGATCATTCTTCCTTCTGGCGAATAAATGTTGGCGCCATTGAGGTCCTTGAAAATTCCTTCTATAATCCCGGCTATGGCTGTCAGGGCATATTAGACGACAATCCCTACTATCACACGATCAATGATAAAGTTGCTTATATGAACTTGCCTGTGACCCATGCCATCGCCATGGGCGGCATCGGCACTGCAGCGAGCCTGGCTTCCCCGATGGGAAAATGCTTCACCGAAGACTTGAAAGTTACCGCCGTATCGTCAGGGATTGCCGTGAACCTTTCCTGGACTCATCTCAACGACGCGGACGTTTACAATGTGTATCGCAGCAGCGCCAGCGATGGCGAATACACCCGGATTGCCCAGGTCCCTGAAAGCAGCTATCAGGATACGGATGTAGAAGCTGGTCAGACCTACCACTATAAGGTGCAGGCTGCTGAGACTGATTTCGTCTGCTTCTCACCGTTGTCCGAATCCGCTTCTGCGACGGTCGGGGAAGAACCAGTTTTGTTTTCCATCTACATTCCCATGATTATTGCTGGGGATTAATTCAGGCTCTTACCGGTTTCAACTCTGGATTCATAAAACGGCTGCCCGTACGAAAGCGGATAGCCGTTTTGTTTTAAATTTAATTATCTTGG
>Ga0123334_1002993_pt1 | contig 18791 bp, 22 predicted proteins | sample BiotimSIPDNA_FD_89706 | JGI IMG/M metagenome (GOLD analysis project Ga0123334, IMG submission 89706) | Anaerobic biogas reactor microbial communites from Washington, USA - Biogas_R1 time_0 SIP DNA | ecosystem: Engineered > Bioreactor > Anaerobic > Unclassified | place: Washington, USA... | reverse complement strand
GCGGGATTCTGTGTCTGCCCGATGGTCCTGTCCCTGCCGCGCTTTACCTCCAGCACCGCTTTGCGCGCCTCAAGATCCACCGTGCACACAAGTCCCAGCTGGCTCTCCTGCAAGAGCCCGTAGATCTCATCCTCAAGGGGCTTGTAGCGCGTTGAGAAGTCCCTTAAACCGCCCACGCCGTTGACCGGGCCCAGCATAAACAGATCGATTTTTCTGAGCGGGTCCGTCGGATCCACAACATGGTTTGACAGCAGCCCGCGAATGATGGCCTCCGTCCCCTGCCCCAGGTATTCCTCATTTTCAAAGCCTGCCGGGGGAACGGTTATGCGCCGCTTGATCAGATCCTTCAGCTCGATGCCTGTTGCCGTGACTAGTTCGCCGCTCTGGTTTGTTTCACGCGTAATTTCCACACTCTCTATGATGCCTGCGCGCTCCGGGTCCAGATAGATGATCCGCCCGACACGGAGTTCGCCCGCGTTTAACGTGTTCATGTTCGCCGTGATCTCAAAGCCGCCCTGCGCGGAAAACTGCCTGTTCCACCTGAGGGACACAAAGCCAGACAACAGGCTGACCTGGCTCAAGCGGGAATCCAGAATCAAAATATTCATAAATCAGCATCCTGTGTTTTTTATAAAATAGCGCGCGGAACCGCCGTATGCAGCCCGCCCGGTCAAGAGAGCTTCCGGTATGCTCTCAGATACCGGAGTACTGCTCCCGCCAGTAAACATACACCTCCGGATCGCCGGCGGCCGCGCTGAAAGACAGCGTATTCAGCCCTCGGGTCAACTGGAAATATGAACTTTGCGGCTTGATATAGTTGAATGCCGGGTGCGCACCGGCGCCGTCGAGCGTATAGACATTGATGGCGCCGGGCGTTGTGTCGATATAGAGCTTGGCCCCCGCTTCGAGCGCGACATCGACCTCGATATACTCGCCGGTCTGCGCTTTTCCGATCTTCGGCATGACCGCAGGGCCCCGGAATTCCACCGTAAGCGGTGCGTCCAATGTACCGTTGTAGTCTATGTCCACCGTCGAGCCCTGCTCGGCCAGCTTGAAGGGCAGCGTCAGCGGCAGCACCATGCCGCCGATGAAGCCGACCATTTTCAGCGCATTCCTGGCATAGCTTTCCCATGCGGGCTTCGGGCAGTACAGCCCGATGTCAAAGGCCTGCAGGAAACCGGATCGGAATGGCCGCCCGGCGACCTCGGAGGGCCCGTCGCATACGCAGGCGAGTATTCTGAATCTGCCCGAATCGCCGTCGTATATGAGCTCCCCGCCGCCCGGCTTCGGATGAAACACCCGGAGTATCTTCGTGCGCTTTTCCATCAGGTCCGCGGCGTTTGCGCCCTTTATAACGATCCGGAAGCGGATCATCCGGGGTTCCAGCAGCGAGCCCAGTACTGTCGTTCCGTCCTGCTGGAAACCCCGCTGCGACAGCAGGGTCGAGGATGCGTCGCCGATGCCGGAAAGATCCTGCAGCAGATATGGAAAAGTCCGCGACAGGGTCACGGACTCATTATGGAAATTACGATATGTTATTTTCTGCATTATATATTATCCCGCACTCTTTCCATTGTCGCCCGGATCGTCGTTCTTCACCGTCAGCGGCCCGTCCGATACATTTGGATTTCTGTAGATTGTGCCCCTGTGCCCCAATGCCGCTATGCAGCCGGGCAGATCCAAATTTTTTTCCTGATCGTATGGACGGCCGTCAATGATACATGGCATGAACCGGCATCCTTTATGATCCATATGAAATACCCCTCTCTCGGTTAAAAACCTCGCATTTCAAGGCTGTGCGCGGGAACCCTGCAATTTGCGGGCTCCTCTATATCGTCAAATCTTACAGTTTCCGGGCCGGATACGATTTGCAATACCCGGACCCGGTTTCATGGTCGGCATGCATGCACCTCCCTTCGTACGGATACATCCGGTATGCTAAATTTTACCGTTATATAATAATTCTTACTCTGATTCGGACGGCTGTCAAGTATCCTTACATGAATGAAAATGTCGAATACTGCCCCGCCCGTTCAAAAAAATCTTGGTATAAAAAAGCCCGCCGTAGAGCGGGCCTTTCTTTCCGGCTGCCCGGTTCAGTTCTTAAACTTCGCATAGCCCAGGATTTCGAACTCATACTCCGGTTCTTCGAAATCAAAATCATCCTCATACCGGGTGTCGTCGGTGGTGATTACGCCTTCGCCATCCGTTACGAGCACTGCGTAATACCCGTCCCTGGTATAATGATCTCCGCCGCTCTTGTCGATTTCCAGCAGCAAAAGATAACTGCCTTTCATTGAAGTTTCGATCTGCCCTTCCCCGTGGTACTCTGTCCAATAGTCATACTGTTCTTCGTCCATATCAAAGTCAGATACCTCGAATTGATTTTTGCCGTTTACATTAAATTTGATGTAGCCAATGATCTCAAACTCATACTCGGGATCATCGAAAGAAGCGGCGGCGTCAAAGTAATCGAATGTTTCGATCCCGCCTTCGCCGTCTACCACATCGCAAACAAAATAGCCTTCGCTGAACCCGTCATCGGGATCCCCGCCGTCCCTTTCGTATTGAACAAGCACACGGTATATACCCTTCAGGTCGGTCGTTATTGTTCCGGAGCCCGAAAAATCCTTGTAGTACTCGGAGGAATTCATCTCGATCTCGAAGTCCTCAATTTCGAAATCACCGTCCCTGGCAGGTTTGAATTTCAAATATCCCAGTTCTTCGAAAGTATATTCCGGTTCTTCAAGCTCTTCCCCATTGTCAAGATAATAGGCGGAGTCATAGGTCGTGAGCTCGCCCTCCCCGTCAATGACGATTACCGGAAACTCGGTGTCTTCGGTATACTGATCGCCGCCATCCTTTTCGTATCCTACCAGAACGTAATAAGCCCCGTCCGATTCTGTCTCGATCGTACCTGTCCCGGAGTAGCTTTCATAAGTTTCGGAGGATTCAGCCTCATGGTCGTAGTCGATTTCACTGATCGTAAACGCTGCCTTGCCGCAGCCTGAAAAAATGAATAATGGAAGTATCCATACAACAAACAAAGCGAGTCTTTTATACATGGCCGCCTCCAAACAGATATTTGGTAATATCATAACAGCCATATATTACTATTTATTTAAGTATTCATTAATCAATCAGTATTTCAATCCATAGTCACAACAGCATTCGTTTTCATACTTTCTCTCTCCCGATTTTGGCAGAGAGATTAAGAGAAAGGGTTCAGGCCCTGGGACGGGAGAGGGTCAGGGAGAGGGCCCGCAGCCGCGCTGTCCGTATTCGAAATCCCGTTCCTTGCGCCGCCCGTGACCACAAGCCTGCACTCATAGGTATTGCCCGCAGTGAGCCCGGTGATGACCGCCGATGTCGAAGCCCCGGTAATGGCATCAGCCAGCATTGCGTCGACCCAGATACCGAGGCTTGCGTCGCGCACCTGCGCCCTGGCGTTGGTCAATCCGGTCGGCGCCGGGAAGGTCAGCACGATCTGCCCGGGGCTTATACCGGTCGCGGCCGCAAGGTCGGTGATCGGCGTACCGGGGGCGGCCGGCACATAGTCGGGCGAGGAAAACCACCCGGTCACGATGCTCGACAGCTCCGAATCGGTAAGCCCGGCCGGCAGGTTTGCATCGTCGCTGTCCAGCATCTGCCGCCAGTTGCCGTCATAGTCGCGCATCGCGGCCTTGAAGGTGTACTTTTCCGGCTGCGGCGTCACGCTGCCGGATTTGGTCCGGTTCGCCGAATCGGACTTGCTGAACTTGCCCTTGTAGAGCCACACATAGCGGTAGCGTCCGTTGGCCTTCTGCGAACGGAAGCCGATCGCGACATACGGCGGATTGTCGGCCTTGCCGTCCACGACAAGCCCGGTCGTGGCGGAATAATTTGCGCCGGTGTATTCGGCGCGCTTTTCGGCGGACAAGCCCGCAAGCGAAACCGAGGCCTCGATGTCCCCCTGCTGCGGGAATGTCTCGTAAACGCCGCCGTCGGCATAGAATGTGCCGATCGAGTGATTCAGCGTCAGCGCAATCCCGGTCACGCCCGGCACCGACTCGGGCGCAGCGTAGCTTACGCCGTTCTCGTCGTCGGCGAGCAGCCTTGCCACGACCAGCCTGTCAACGTCGATCAAAACACTCTGTCTGTCCATGCTTTCATCTCCTTAAATATGCAACAAAATTCTGCGCGAACTCCACGCGCCCGGCGTCGTCGCGCCCCAACGGGAATGCCGACTGCACCGGAGCGATCAAAAAGTAGCGCGTCCCCGCGATGTCCGCACCGCCTGCATACTCTTCGTCGCCTTCGCAGCCGATGCGCGAAAGTGCGTCATGGATGCTTGCAATGCGCCACGCCGCCGCCTCGTAGTCGGTATCGCGGACGCGGATCTGCAGCCCCGGCCGGTGGATCCCGGCGGTGGGAAGACTGGGCTGACCCGCGTACTCGAACACGCCCGTCATGCAGTCGGGCGAATCGGGCATGAACCCGAAGAACAGATCGTCGCCCGGCGTGCCGAAGCCCCTGTCGGCCAAAAAGGAGCCGATGTCCCTTGCCACGCTCATACGATCACCTTCCTTGCCGCGTCTGCCATCATCTGCGTGTACCGCCCGCTGTTTTCATGCAGCGGATCCTCCAGAAACTTTGCCTTGCCGCCGCCTGCGTGGCTCGCGCCCAGGTCCTCATGCTGCCGGATCGCATACGGCAGTGTGTACCCGACGCGGGCGGCAAGCCTGCCGCCCGGCGGCCCGATCTGCTCCCCCGTGCCTGCGGGCGAGATGATCCCGCCCTCAAAAGCGACCGAACAGTTGCCGCGCAGAGCGCCCGAATCCACGGGAACCTGCGCAAGGCTCTTTTCTTTTAAGTCAAGCGCGCACTCCCTGACGGCGTCCGCCGCCGCTTCCCCGATCCGGGCCAGTATTTCATCCCCGTACCAGGCAAAGCTCACAGCAGCGCCTCGTAGCCTTCCGTCGTGCCGTCGCTCCAGACCATATCGAGCACGCTGACAACCTGCCGACCGTCGATCCGGTCGCCCGGCTGCACCGGGTCGGACAAAAGTACGGTGGTCTCCGACAGCACCTCGTTGCCGAACGCATCGCGCGTCATACGGCGGCAGTTCTCCTTCCGCGCACGGATCACCGATGCGGTGAACTGCGGCTGCCCGTAGGCGTCGTCGCCGGTTTTGGTCTGCAGGCAGACCTTCTGGTTCAAATAGAGCCCCAATCTAGCAGACATGATATCCTCCTGATAAACAGGGCAGCAGCAGCGCTTCGGCCTTCTCGCTCATCAGCCCCGATTTGGCCCCGCCGCGCAGCGTCTCGGAGAGCTGCCCCACGGAGTAGCTCCCGACCGCCCCGCGCCGCGCCTGCTGCGCCTGCGTGGACTTGCCGGGGCTGCACAGCTCCAGCGCCTCTTCGATCTGCGCGTGCCTGATTTCGTCCGGCACGGCACAAAACTCCGCCCGCCTCCCGCTGTCATCGGCGCTCGCTTGCCTGCGGGCAGGCCAGGCGTCCGAAGCCGCGCGCGGAAAGCTTAAAAACTGATTGCGGCCGCCGTACTTTTTTCCGGGACAGCAGTGGCGCTCGATCGCCGCCGCGGCGTTCTTCAGGTACACTTCCCTGTCCGCGTCCGACAGCGCCTCCCAGGCCGCCCGCTGCGCATCGCCCGGGGTATAATGCTCCGCGATATATCCGCCGGCTTCGCCGACCGACACATAGCTGTCCTGTCCCACCGTCATCATCGCTGCACCCCGTTTTCCCGCATACGGCAGCCGCAATGGCGCCGGCCTCTGGAACATCGCCGGGGGAGAGGGCCTGGCCCTCCCGCCCGGTGTGCACATGCATCGTAACTTTCATAGCGCCCCCTTACCCCGGGCGTCAGCACCGCGAACGGATATCTGGCGGCCTCGTTCTGCTCGATCTGGTTGACGGGGTTCGGCACCTGCCAGCCAAGGCGCATCACGGCGCGCAGAGCGACCATGTCCTGCTGGGCCAGGTTGTAGATGATCTCTCCGGCCGAATTGGTCAGCACAGCCTGATCGAGCACCTTCCATGTCATTTCCTGCCGGATCGAATAGACAGCCTGATCCATCTGGCCGCTGACCATCAGCGCCAGCGACGGGTTGAATGCGCCGTTCTGCGGGAAGATGATCTCCTCGCCGTCGAGCTGGTAATGCGTGCCCTCCTGCATCGTCGCCTTAAAGAGCGGTTCGCCGTCCAAAGAGCGCAAGGCCCTCAGCTTGCCGCGCATCGACATCGCCGCGATGTGCCCGGTGGCCATATAGCCCGCAGCCTCGAGCTTTGCGATGTGCCCGTTCTCGCCGAGCATGTCGTCGTACAGGTCCGCGCCCGTGCCGAGCGCGACAGCGTTTCCGGCGGCGACCGCCGCCGTCACGATGCCGTCCGGCCACAGCGCCGGCTTATTGGTGCCGAACAGTATCGCCGCGTCGATGACCTTGCCGAAGGCCTCCTGTATGCGCGGCTTGACCTGGCCCCAGATATCGTAGTCGGCGTCCTCGAGCACCGCCTCCGGGATCGGCACGATGCACGCGATCTCCTCGGCATAGATATATTTGTTGGCCCACGCCTGCTCGGTCGTCTGCTTGAGCCCCGAGTCGCCGTCGACAAAGAATGCCGAGGGCAGCGCCGACAGCACCGGCAGCCTTGCCTGCCTGCGGCTCATGTTCGGGAGCCTTGTAAACATCGAAAGGCACGCGCTCTCGTGCGTGACCCCCCGAAAAATTTCTTCGCAGACCTCCTCGGGTATCAGGGCTGCCGCGTCTGTCCTGTTAATCCATGAATCGTATGCCATGCTTTTTCCTCCCAAATTATTTTTGTTTGGCCGCGCCGCGGATCAGGCGGTTCATACGGGTGGCGGAGTCGGCGGCAGAGGGATTCCCCCCGCCCGCGGGGTTTGCGCCTCGGGTGTCGGCTTCTTCGTCGAACAGGTACGGGTCGCTCTTTTTCAGGCCCTCGATCTGCTGCACTAAGCCGACGATCTCGCCGTCCTCGCCGAGCTCCAGCTTGCTTTTGTCGATCAGCGCCCGCACCGCCGTGATGTTCCTCGCGCCTGCGTACTCAAGCTCGTCATTGATTGCCTGCTCCATCTCTTCGTCGATGTCTTCCCCGCCGCCCGGTTTTGCAGCTTCTTTTTTGGTGTTGGCATTTCTGCCGCTGCCTTTCGCGCCGCCCGCCATGACCTGTACGCTCAGCTCCTCGCCCAGAGGTTCCTTTAAAAAGTCCATAGTTTCCTCCCTTCGGGGTTTCGAGAGCATATGCATTCTCTCGAGTATCAAAAAAAACTCCCCGGATTCACTTCGTTCGTGCTCCGGAGAGTTCTTAGCTTTGAATGTGCGTTAACCGATATATGAAAGACCCCCGCGGGTAAAGCCCGCGGGGGTTGAATTGATTGACTGCTATAGATAATTTACGAATTGATTATTGACCTGCTGTAGGGCAAAAGTCTCTTTCTTTGCCCAGCCTTATTCATGTCATCAAATAATAAAAGGAAACCGTCTGCAAAGTTATGCCCCTCCATTATCCCAAAGATATGCTCTCAGCATTCCGGCATACTTATTCCTTTCCTCCGGCTCGGAGAGCACATTCCCCGCTTTAAACAGCCCGTCCCCCTCGTACCTCGGGTACACATGCACATGGTAATGCCAGACATACTGGTTGCCTGCCTGCTCATTGTTCTGCCGGACCGTAATTCCTGCGCAGCCGTATGTCTCCCTCACGGCAACCGCGATACGCTTTGTCAATGCATGCACCCTGCAAAGAAGCTCTTCGGCCATATCATACAGATTCTCAATATGCCGGTTCGGTATGATAATCACATGCCCCGGGTTGGCGGGGTACCAGTGCGACGCAATAAATGCCGTGACAGACTCATCGCGGCAGACGACGTCGTGCTGCTTTGTATGGACACGGTGATTTTCAATCCCCTGCACGATCAGGCAGAACGGGCAGACATAGCCGTCCGGTTCATGTCGGGACATGTTCATTTGGTTATTATGCGGTGGTTTTTACTGTATTAGCCCGATATCGTTGAATATAATTCAAATTTCTGCAAAAAACTTAAAAACTTAATACATCATTAACATATGCTTAAATATATTCCATTAAAATCTATGTAATTATTTGCCGTTTCTGTTCGACTCCCTTCGTGAAAATCTTTCCAGGAGCGTATCATGGTATACCTCATTGCCTATACCCTCAATAACCCGATCCCCAATGATCACCTGATCCATGCCATAAAAACCTGCGGCGACTGGGCGCATTGCCTGGGGGATGCATGGTTGGTGCAAAGCGACGATTCTTCCAAATACCTGTTCGATATACTTCATCCGTATCTCGGGGAACATGACTATATGTTCATCACCGAAGTCAATAACAATCACTTCGGCTGCCTCGACCACGGAATCTGGAGATGGCTGGCCAAGAAGGGATACTGATTTCGGTATAATCTTCGATTACCGCCAATTAAGCGCACCGCACCGCCTCGTAGGGCGCGACGTGACTCATTTCATTATACTAAAAGGAGCGACGAGGGCGTCGCTCCCTACAACCGTATAATTCCGACCTGCCGATATAGAGTTTTTGCTCCCTACCTTATCTCAGGAATTCCCCTCCCTTGGAGGGGAAATGCGGCGTATGCCGCATGGGGTGGTTCGTCGGCAGGCTCCGCCTGCGACCAGCCCCGGCGCGCCGTGACTCATTTCATTATACTAAAAGGAGCGACGAAGGCGTCGCTCCCTACAACCGAATAATTCCGACCTGCCGTATAGAACTTTTGCTCCCTACCTTATCTCAGGAATTCCCCTCCTTCGGAGGGGAAATGCGGCGTATGCCGCATGGGGTGGTTCGTCGGCAGGCTCCGCCTGCGACCAGCCCCGGCGCGCCGTGACTCATTTCATTATACTAAAAGGAGCAACGAGGGCGTCGCTCCCTACAGCCGTATAATTCCGACCTGCCATATAGAACTTTTGCTCCCTACCTTATCTCAGGAATTCCCTTCATAAATGGCTCAAGAATCAAGTCTGTTTTATTTTGTCTATGCGGTCAAAAGACTTTTGACCGCAAAAAGATGGTTTAAACGAATTGTTTGTGAGCCATTTTCCGGAGGGGAAATGGGGCGTATGCCGCATGGGGTGGTCAAATACCATTGCTATGCTGTCAAACTCCTGCGCCGCGCCAGCGGCGCTATCACATTACTTCCTCTCTCCCAATTTTGGGAGAGAGGTCAGGAGAGAGGGTTAAAGCCTCGGGAAATGCGGCGAATGCCGCATGGGGTGGTCCTTCAAGGATCTGCTATACCTGCATCCCCCGCAATATCCGCAAGCTCCTTCTCAGCGCTCTGATCCGTCATCCCGTCGTAAACCTTCAGCGCCCGCTGCACGCTCATCGTCGGCCTGCCGCCGGTGCGGATGTTCATGATGTCGGCCTCCTCCCTCGGATCGTTCGGCAATCCCGACTGCCACTTGATGCTGATGTCCGCGTCGTCGAGGCCGCGTATCCTCATGAGCTCCGATGCGAGCCGCACCACTTTTTTCAGCGCGGGCGTAAAGCTCATTTTGATCCGGTTGACCTTGGCGAGCGGGCTGATCATGCGAAGCCGCAGCGCCGTACCGCTTATCGCGCCGCCGTGGCCGTTGCTCTCGTCGCCCAGGAGCGCGGGCGACATCTCGCTGAGTATATACAGCTGGTTCATCAGCGCCTTGATCTCGTCAAATGCCGCGCTCAGCTGGCCGTCCCAGGTCAGATATTCGACGGTCGGATCGTCTCCCGAATCGCGTTTGAAGTAATTGCCCGTCACCAGGCGGTACTCCCCGGTCGCCGGGTCCTTTTCGAGCGCCGAACCCGGCCCCTGCATCGAGGGTGAGGCATGCTTGTCCAGTATTTTGCTGATCTGCGAAAAGCGCACCATCAGCTCATAGACAATCGAGTTGACGTCGCGGTAGTCGTCGATGCCGGTCGACCGGTCGGAGGTCCGCAAATTCGACACCTGCACGATGGCAAAGTCCGACAGCCCGGTTTTGGCAATCCTGGGCTTTCCGATCATTTCTCCGATCCGGTATGCGCCGGACATACTGTTCGGTCGGACCTCGTATTCGCGCGTCTCGACGCTGCCCTTGCCGTGGATATGCACCTTCAGCCGGTAACGGCGCTTGTCCCGCTTGTCCTGCGGATTCCCGCTTGCGACCCAGCCCAGCACATGGTGCGTGATCTCCTTCAGGTTCTCCGGGTTTACGACCGGGAACCAGATCGAGGGCTGCGTCACATCGATGCAGGGCCTGCCGTCCTTTTTGTAGATATAGAACAGCCCGTCGCCGTAGCGCGACATGTCCACCGCCGCCATATATGCGATGTTCACGAGTCCCGATTCCCCGCCGCCGTTTTTCATAATCTCCTCGACGGCCTTGGCCGCCTTGCCGTTCTCCCTGCCGGCCGTGATGACCGGCGCGTCGCCGAACAGCAGATCGGCCGCCTTCAGGCTCAGCAGCTTCTGGAAGTTCAGCACGACCGGATAATCGATGATGTCCTTGAAGTGCGGTATGATCCGTTCCATCTTCGAAAACAGGCTGTTGTACACGCTGGCCTGCCGCCCCTCGAACAGCTCGCGGTTGGCCTCGTATACCGAAAGCCGCGCGAGCGTTTCGTCGTCCTCCGGCGGCCAGGGCTGGTTCGGGTTTAAAAAATCAAGGTTTGTAAGCATGATTCGGCTCCTTGTATCAGGTGTTGATCCGTCCTCTCGCAAGTTTCGGCGCATGCAAAGCAACCGTGCGGCTTGCGCCGATGCACGGCAATCTGTATAACTGCTCTTATCTGGCGATGAGCGCAGCCTGCTGCCTCATCAGTCTGTTTACTTCTTTTCTGTATTCCAGGCTGTTTATTCCGCCGGATACCTGTATGGTCGGTGAAAATGTCTGCACTGTCCCGGCGTCATAATAGTATGAATATCCGCTTCCGGCTGCCGCATTGGATACGCTTGAACGGATCGATGAACCGATCTGTCCGGCAGCTGCTCTGAAATACAGCGCTTGATCCATTCTTTTAAGATTGGTTTCGATTTCAATCCCTATATCTCGAACCTTCTGGCTCATGCCTGACAGAACAGCGACTCTGTTCCTGATCGTGTCATTAACAGCATCCGCCATCTTCAATGTAATCTCATTCAGCTTGGCAAAGGCACTGTCCATCTTACTGCTGAACTCCGTCATGTCGATATCGAGCCTTACCGTCAATTCGCCGACCTGCATGATCTCACCACCCGTTAATTTGATCGATGAACATTGTTGTACCGCTCTCCTTGGCGTTTATGGCGCCGAAAAAGTCATCCATGTTTTGCTTGTCAATTTCGCTCGGCAATATGCCATGGTACTTCATAAACGTTCCATACAAAAACAGAATGTCATGGTACATTTCGCCCCATGTTCCGGGGCTCCTCAGTTTTTTTCTTCATTACCGCCCATCGCGTCTGCAAACCACTCTGCAATGTCATTGAAAACCTGCATGAACTTCGCAACATCCATGCTGTCGAACTGTTCATCCGTCAAATCTGTGAAGATGTCCCTGAGTATGCCGGAGAGCGCGTCAAGCGCATTGATGTCAACGCCCCTATTGATATCGAATTCCTTTTGGAATTTAAGGAACTCCTTCAGGTGTCCGACCTTCGGAGTTGAAGCCGTCAATACTTTCCCGTCAATGGTCAGTGTAAGATGATTCATAATATATTCTCCTTTGGAGTTCATTTGGTTTTATCACTGAGCGATCGCCGGTTTGCAGAGATTCCCCTCCCGCGGAAGGGTGGACGGCGAAGCCGGACGGGGTGGTTTGCTTTGAAGCCGGATCGAAAGCGTGGATTATATGGGCCGACGGTGAGGGTTATATTCTCACCTGCACAAACTTCCCGGCCCTTAGCATCCTCCAGCCCTCCACCCCGTACCGCAGCGCCGCCATCGCGTCGTCCTCGACCTCGACGGGCGCATCCATGTACCCGCCGGTCTCGCGGTTTTTTTGCCACCGCCAGGACTGTATCTCGCGTATCGTGTTGCTGCAGGATGGGTCAATATGGATCCTCCGGCCCTTCAGCCAGTCGATCTGCGCATTCACGCTGCCCGCGCCCTTTAGCGCCGCCCGGGCATTGTACCCGGCGCCCCGCCAGGTCTTGATACGGTCGGGCTCCGCGCTGTCGCAGTACATCGCGATGTGTTTGGGCCAAAGGGCGGCGTTCGCAGTCTCGATGAGTTCCGCCGTGTCTTTTTCACGCGCGTAGATTTCCCTTCGGATATAGACTTCGCCGTCCTTATAGCCCAGCAGCAGGATCGCGTTCGCATGGTTGAACCCGAAATCCTGCCCCGCGGACTCCCCGTCCCATGCGCCCTCCTTTTCATGGAAGCTGTGCACGAGGAAATTGGTCAGGATCAAACCGCCCGTCTCGCCCCATTCGCCGAGTCCGTATATGCGGTAGCCCTCCGGGTCGAGCGCGCGCCTGCGCTCCATGCGGCGGGCGTAGGCCGCATCGCAGAAACGGTTGTCCAAATAAGTCGAGTGGTGCGTGAACACATCGGGGGACTCAATATCGAAAAAAGTCCGCTTGATCCAGTGCGACGACGACACCGGGTTGAATGTCAGCCGGATCTGATAGAAAAGCCCGTCCGGCAGTTCCCCGCGCAGGCGGTCGTCGAGTATCTCAAAGTCTTCCCTGCAAAACTCGGTGGCCTCCTCGAGCCAGATGTCGGTGATCGAGCCATTGTCGACAGTGATCGACTTCGTTTTCTCGCGCTGCCTTGCGTCGAACATGCCGCGGAAGATCACCCGGTTTCCGTTGATACAGGAAAGCCCCAGCGGCGACAGGTGCTCCGTCCAGCACGCCCGGACGCCCAGCCTGTTGATCGCCGAGCAAAGCTCCGCATATGTCGAGTCCCTGTTCGAGTCGTCGGTCTTGCGCACGCACAGCAGATTCCTGCCCGGCTCCGTCATGAGCCGTCGGATGTAGAACTGCGCCGTATCACAGGATTTTCCGCTGCCCGCTCCGCCCTTCATGACAACATAACGGCATCTGGTCCGGTGCGCCGGAGTAAAGGCCCTATTCCAGGCCGGCGCTATCTTCCGGGCCATAATCATCACACCATATGATGTTCATCTCCGCCGCAGGCCTGGCTTTCTCCTGAAAGCCGCCGCAGGATTTTGCCAGGTTCTCGCTCGCCTTCATCCGTGTCGCAAGCGAGGCCTCGCGGTCGAACTCGTTGCCCTTGGTATCATAGGCTTTTTCGGTCACCTCTCCCCGCATGATGCTCGTCCAGTACATTCGTATCTCTTCGATGTCCGCGGTGCGCCGCTCCTTTTGGGCCTGCTGTCTCTCCGTGATGGCGGCCCGGATCACCGGATGGTCCAGATTGTGCCTGGCGGCATCGTACGCGCTTTTGGGGGAGTACCCGGCCCGCCGCGCAGCCTCCGTGCCGTTGCCGCCGGCCTTCAGATAGCAGTCGATGAAGCGCTTCTGTTTTTCGGTCAGCCTGCCTTGCTCCAAAATACCACTCCTGTCATTTCTGCGCATGCCAAAGGGCCCCCGTAGCATACGGCGGCCCTTTTGTTAAGTACAACTTCTTACGATACCATCATAACAGAAAATCTACGCAACGGTGCGCAAAGATTTCGTCCTCCCGCCGGCCTGTGCGATATTCTTTTTATGCAGTCCTGCATCGCACATGCTATGCATTGACATAACTTCCAATCTATCATAATATTACATATCATTACACCATTTTTCAGTCTCTCGGTATTAAAGGAGCGTTATATGTTTGAGACCGTAGACCAGATAAGAAACTTTTGTACAGAACATAAAATTGAGATGATCGACTTCAAATTGACCGACTTGCATGGACGATGGCGGCATTTGACCATTCCGGTTGAGCGCTTCGATGAAAGCATCATGACACAGGGCATAGGCTTTGACGGCTCCAACTACGGCTACGCAATGGTGGAAAACAGCGACATGGTATTCATTCCCGATTTATCAACGGCAGTCATTGATTCGTATATCGAGGTCCCGACTCTTACGATGGTCGGCGATGTGATGGTGATCGAGCGTCCGGACAACCGCCCGTTCGACCAGTACCCGCGCAATGTCGTAAAGCGCGCGACACAGTATATGCGTGAATCGGGCGTCGCCGACGAGATGATCATCGGCCCCGAATACGAATTTCATATATTCGACCATATCAGCTACAGGGTCGAGCCCCAGAACATCGGCTACTCGCTGAGCGTGAAGGAATCCGCGTGGAGCTCCAACAACCAGGATGCAAACGCAGGCTTCCACATTCCCCCGCACGGCGGCTACCATATCGACAAGCCGTTCGACGGCACTTTCGATTTGCGCAACCGCATGTGCATGGAGATGGCCCGCTGGGGCGTCGATATCAAGTACCATCATCACGAGGTCGGCGGCTCCGGGCAGGTGGAAATCGAAGTTGCCCTCGGGGAACTGCTCAAGATGGCCGATGCAACGATGGTCGCCAAGTATGTCATCCACAATACCGCCGTGAAGGAAGGCAAAACAGCGACGCTGATGCCCAAGCCCATTTTCAACGAAGCCGGAAACGGCATGCATGTGCACATGCTGTTAAGGAAGGACAATCAGCCGATATTTTATGATGAGAACAACTATGCGCAGCTCAGCGACACGGCGATGTATTTCATTGGCGGCATTCTGACTCATGCAAAGTCGCTCTGCGCTTTCACGAACCCGTCGACAAACTCATATAAACGCTTAGTGCCCGGCTTTGAAGCGCCCGTTACGATCGGCTTTGCGACAGCCAACCGCAGCGCGGTCATACGCATACCGGCCTATGCCAAGACCCCCGGCGCCAAGCGCTTTGAGCTGCGCTGCCCCGATGCCACGTGCAACCCGTACTATGCGTTTGCGGCCATACTGATGGCCGGGCTTGACGGCATAGACAAAAAAATCAATCCCATGGATCACAATTGGGGGCCCTTTGACTTCAACCTCTACACATTGCCCGAGGAAGAAAAGGCAAAGCTCGATTCGCTGCCCGCCAGTTTCATCGAGGCATTGAATGCGCTTGAAGAGGACCACGCTTACCTGACCTGCGGAGGGGTGTTCCCCGAAGCTCTGATCACGACATGGATCGGGAGCAAGCGCAGGGAAGCCAATGCCGTGAATCTGACCCCGCACCCGAAGGAGTTCGAGCTCTATTACGATCTGTAACAGCAGCCATCGTTTACACACAAACAAAGCCGCCCGGATCATACCGGCGGCCTTGTTTATGTGCCTTGATTGCACCATCATAGCAGATGCTCTGCGCACCGCTCAAAATCTGCTATTTTCGAACTTTGTTTATCTATTCCGGCAATTACAGTATAATAATACTTACGAATGATTTCAGGTGACAGGCATGCTCGAAAAGAAACTCGCCGGCATGAAAGCGGCGGAATACATAAGGGACAACATGATACTCGGCCTCGGCACCGGCTCCACGGCATTCTATTTGATCCGTCAGGTCGGCGAGCTTGTGAAGTACGGGCTGAAAATAAGGGCCGTCCCCACTTCTCAGAGTACGGCAGACCTTGCGCGGGAATCGAACATACCATTGGCGTCGATCGATGAAGTGGATCATATCGATCTGGCCATCGACGGCGTCGATGAAATCGACAGCAGCTTCAATGCCGTCAAGGGCGGGGGCGGAGCCCTGCTGCGCGAGAAAATAGTCGCAAGCATCGCCCGCGAGGTCATCTGGATTATGGACTCCGGCAAGCTGGTCGATTCGATCGGCGCTTTTCCGCTGCCCGTCGAAATACTGCCCTATGGCTGCAGGCATGTCATGAATCATATGAAGTCTCTTTCACTGAATCCCGTTCTGCGGCTGCAGGACGGAGCGCCTTTTGTTACCGATAATCAGAACTATATTCTTGATCTGCACATCGGAAAGGGTTTTAACATAGAACAAATCTCTGATATGCTGTTGTCCATACCCGGGGTGATTGAAACCGGGCTGTTCCCGAATATGTGCGACAGAGTGATTGTCGGCACAGGCAGTGTGGTAAAAATCATTGAAAACACAAACAAGCCGCGCCGCACAAGCGGCTGACAGACCGAAGTGACGTTATTTAACTGATTCCTTTGCCGATGATGGCCTCTGCAAGCCTTCCGGCCGTATCCTCCAAATGCCTGAACACATCCACGCCCCCAAAATCCGCCGGGGCGCCGAGGTAACCATCCGGTGAAAGCTCCGCGGTGTGCCCGCCGAGCAGCCAATCCCATATCTTATCATCGCCCGGCGACACCGGCGGCAGCGACCCGGCAATTTTTATATCAACAAGTTCCGGATAAAAAGCATTCATGACCGCAGTCTCGATATCCCCGCCGTGCACATCGGGAACTTCCGAGATGTTGATCTTGACAGTCTGCGGCTTGACCGGGCAGATATAGGGCTCTTCCCCCGTCAGCCCGTAGTGATGCATTATGCTCTCCTGGAACATATAGCGCGCATGGACGGAGAGTTTCTCCGCAGCTTCGCGGAATGCCTCGATCAAAGCAACGTTGTGCTCGATGTCGCCGTGCGCGTTGATTCCGTAAACATTCCTGAATCCGAAACCCGCAAGCGATGCGATGATGTCGAATACCATCATTTTGACGGTTTCCTTCCGCGACTTGAACGAGCCGATGAATGACCCGGTCGACTGGCAGATGCCCCAATAGAAAGGCGGTGCGATGACGGCCGCATGCCCCGATTCTTCGAGCCTTTTCTTTAAGTACAGGCATTGCAGGTGCGCGGTGTATATGTCGGTGCCGAGCGGCAACTGCGGCCCGTGCTCCTCGATGACGCCGAGCGGCAGCAGCACAAGCGCGTTGTTGTCCGCGGCGTCCTTAATATCTGTCCATTTCATGTTGGCCATGGTGTTTTTGAATATTTCATTCATAATGTCTCCGGATTGATTATATTGCAAATGATTGATAAAAACAATATCGAGCATGACGGGACAGGTGAACCGGGCTCCGCTCGTGACCCTTGGGCGGGCAGCAGGCCTCGCCTGCGACCAGCGATCCAATGATTGTAGGGCGTGACGCCCCCGGCACGCCGCTGAACACATCGTTTCTATCGAATAAATTTGACCACCCGCCGCCCAATCGGTATAATTCCTATGAGGTGACCACCCATGTCCAAAAAACCGGAGCTCCTGATCCCGGCGGGCAACATGAGCAAATTCGAAATGGCCCTTGCCTACGGTGCCGATGCCGTCTATCTGGGCGGCACACGGTTCGGCCTGCGCGTGCTTGCGGGAAATTTCGATCACGATGAGTTAAAGCAGGCGGTCGTGGCGGCGCACTCGATGAGCAGGCATGTCTATGTCACCGTCAATCTGTTCCCGCGCGACGACGACTTTGCGGGCATGGCCGAATACCTTGTCTATTTGCAGTACATCGGCGTCGACGCGGTCATTGCGGCCGACCCGGGCGTTGTCGTATTCATCAAGAAGACCGTGCCGGACATGGAAATCCACCTGAGCACCCAGGCCAACACGATGAACAGCTGGGCGGCGAACTTCTGGCATGACCAGGGCGTTTCGCGCATCATACTCGCGCGCGAGCTGTCGCTGTCCGATATCGAGCGCATACGCAAGTCCACGCCGAATTCCCTGGAACTCGAAGTATTCGTGCATGGCTCGATGTGCATGGCTTATTCGGGCCGGTGCGCGATCAGCAGCTACCTGACCGGGCGCGAGGCCAACCGCGGGCACTGCACGCAGCCGTGCCGCTGGGAATACCATCTGGTCGAGGAAAAGCGCCCCGGCGAGTTTTTCCGTGTCGAGGAGGATCAGAGGGGCTTGTTTTTCTTCAATTCCAAGGATCTGAACATGATGCCCCATTTAAAGGCGCTGCGCGATGCCGGCATCGACGCGCTGAAGGTCGAGGGCCGCATGAAGTCCGAGCACTATGTCGCGGCGGTCACCGCCGCCTACCGCAGGGAGATCGACAGGCTCCATGCAAGCCCGGACAGCTACGCCCCGCTTCCCGAGTCGCTTGCCGAGCTCAACAAGGTCACGTACCGCCCGTACGGCACAGGCTTTTTCTTCGGCAGCCCGGGCGGCGAGGGGCAGAATGTCGAAAAGGCCAGGTACATGAAGGAATGGGATTACGTCGCCAAGGTGATTGCGGAGACCGATGATCAGCATACCGCCTGGTTTGAGGAGTTCAATCCGTTTTCGAAAACCGAGGAGCTCGAGGTTCTGCGCCCCGGCGGCAGCTTTGAGCCGATTCATATTCTGGAGATTGCGGGCGAGGAGGGCGAGCCGCTTGACGAAGTCAAGCAGCCCCGCCGCAGGGTGCTGATGCGCTGCGACAGGCCGGTTTCGAGGTTGTGCATATTAAGAAGAAAAAATGATTAACCATATGTGAAGCTTATGATTACATGTTTTTTGTTTATATAGTGTGTCGGTAAGGGCTCTGCTCTTGCCGTGATGCCCAATCACAGCATGCCTTTTGCAGAGACCATACTTATCAGCAATAAAACGCCAATCACTGCTGTCACATAGACAGCTGATACAATGATAGTCACTCTTTTACTCAATCGCATATGACCTCTACTGTTCCATCATTATACTATAATTGGATTATAATCCCTCCCAAATGTTCAGTAAAGCTGATATGATGGCAAGAATTGTTACCAACCATTGCCCGTCAACGTGTAAACTCCAAATGATGGCAATATTTTCTTTTTAGCGGAAATTGTTTGGAGGGATACTGATATGAAACGCTTTTTGACTCTTTCCCTTGTCATACTG
>Ga0123334_1002990_pt1 | contig 18804 bp, 28 predicted proteins | sample BiotimSIPDNA_FD_89706 | JGI IMG/M metagenome (GOLD analysis project Ga0123334, IMG submission 89706) | Anaerobic biogas reactor microbial communites from Washington, USA - Biogas_R1 time_0 SIP DNA | ecosystem: Engineered > Bioreactor > Anaerobic > Unclassified | place: Washington, USA... | reverse complement strand
TAAGTCTAACTCGTTTGTGATCGCGCCGATCTGCGCGGCAGTCACGCCGTGCGGATTGTCGGTGCGGTTTGTGTGCGCTGCCATCCCCGCCGCCGCCGCCGAAACCGCCGCCGCCACCATCCCCGTGCTCGCCCAAGCACTGTTCCCCATATCCGCCCCCGTGATCGTCCGCCCCTGCGCATCCCCCCACACCACCGCGTCACCCCGGCGCACCGTCCCCGCCGCCCGCACCGCCCCGTAGAGCGGCCCCGGCGCCGGAGGCATCGCCTCACCCCCCGCGCCGCCCTGCGCGCCCCCCGCCGGCGGCGGCGGGAACACCTGCCCCGCCGCCGTCCACGCCGCCATCGCCGCCAATACCATCACCATCCTCATATCCGCCTCCCAGGTCCTGTGGCGCGTGTTCACACGCGCTACCTCCGCCTCACCCTCGCCCTCGGCGCCGCCCCCGCCAGCGCCGTCTTCTTATGCACCAGCCGGTCCAGCTCATCCTCCGCCATCGCCCGCGTCTTATACTTCCCCTCATCGTCACTCTGCAGCTCGCTCACCGCCCCCAGCACCACATAGTCACTGAACATCTCCGGGAAGCCCAGCCGCGCCCAGTCCTCCAGCGCCGCCAGCGGGTCAGCCCCGTCATTCGGCCGCAGCGCCAGATAATCATTCCCGTCCCCCGGCACATACACCGCGTCCCCCGCCGCATACAGCCGCCCCGCGTCCCAAGCCTCCATCGTAAACCTCGGGCACTCCGGCTTAAACACACACCACACCCCCCCGTCCGCCGTCACCGCGTCATCCGGCAGCACAATCGCATCCGCGAACTGCTGGCACGGGATCGCCCGCGCCCCCGGGTTCCCCACCGGATAATCCGCGTACGCAAACGCCCCCAGGTCATACCCCGCCTCATCCACCGCCACCGCGTCCCACGGCGTCGCCAGCGTCAGAAACCGCGTGAACGCCCCCGTGATCTCCCCCCACGCCCCGTCAGCGCCCGGCTCCGCGCCCGCCGCCGCCCCCTCCGCGCACGCCCAGTACCGCCCCCCGTGCCACACCTCGCTCCCCGGCGGATACGCCACCGCCGCGCTCCACCGCGCCCGGAAATACCGCTTCTGGCAGATCCTCAGCTGCGGCCAGTGCGCCGCGTCCCACGCCCGCCGCAGCCACCGGTTCACCAGGTCGCAATACACCAGGCACTCCCTCGGCGTCATCGCCACGCTCTCCGGGTCAAACCCCCGGCTCCTGAAGATCCTGTCCAGCACACTCCTCAGCGTCACCGCCCTGTACCGCACATTCAAGCTCACGCCCCGCCCCCCTCTCGTACGCCCGCACCTCCGTGTGCGGGCAGCCCTCCCTCTCGTACGCCCGCACCTCCGTGTGCGGGCTCCCCGTGTGCGGGCCTCCAGCCCCCGTCACGCCACACAAACCTTCCCTTCCCCGGCACAAACCGGTAGCTCGCCTTGCCCCACCGGCTCCGGTGCCCGTTCGGCGAGTCCGTCCCGTCCGGCCTGAACCCCTCCGCCATGATAAAAGGGTGCCGCCGCTCCTGCTCCCGCCACCACGCCTCACCCTCCGCCTCCGCCACATGCGGCCCCTCATCCCGCAGCGCCCGCAGATACGCCCTGCGGCTCACCCGCCTGCGGCAGATACCCCCGCCCGGCAGCTTCGCCAGCTCCGCGCTCCGCGCCATCTCCCTCTCATCCAGTGCCATCCTCACATCCCTCCCTCTCGTGCCCCAGGACCTCCGTGTCCGGGGTCCACACGCGCGTCTCCCGTCCGCCCGATCCCCGCATTCTCCCCGAACTGCCGCGCCTGCTGCTGCAGCGCCGCCAGCCACCCGTCCAGCATCTCCCGCGCCCCCGGCGCCATATCCTCCAGCATCGCCGGATTCGCCGCCAGCGCCCGCTCATACCACTCCAGCCGCCGCCTGTAATTCCACGTCCCCCCCGTATTCATCCGCGGCATCACCCCCGCCCGGATGCTCAGGTAATTCCGCAGCTCCGCCTCATCCTCCGCCGCGCCCCCCTCATCGCTCCGCCGCAGCGCCTCATCCGCGTAATGCGGAAACAGCGCCCGCACCGTCGCCCGCATCAGCGGCCCCGCGTCCACCTCATTCTCCGCATCCGCCGCCTTCACCTGCGCCAGCGCGTTCAGCTTCTTGATGCTCCGGTCCTCGTCCAGCGTCGTCGGGTCAAACACCATCGTCACCCGGTGCGCCCCCTCCGCCGCCGCGCGCCCCCCCGCGCCCGCCAGCAGCTCCTCGCTCCCCAGCCGCGCCACCATCCGCCACGCCTCGACCACCAGCCCCTTCAGCGCGTCCAGCCACCGGCCCACCTCAAACTCCCGCGCCGTGTCCGAAAGCTCCTTCGGCCGCCCCCCGTCAGGCCGCGCGTAATACTCATCCACATCCGCCCGGATGTCCTTCAGCGCCTGCAGCAGGTGCGCCGGGTACTGGATGCCCCCCATGAACCGCAGCTCGCCCCCCCGCTTCAGCGGGATGTAAGACAGCGGCGACAGGTCAATATCCTGCTCCCGCCCCGTCCCGTACCCGTCCCCCGTCACCGGCGGCAGCGCCATCAGCCGCCCCGCGTCGCACATGTCATCCCGGCTGCTCTTCACCACCCCCGTCAGCGGCCCCACCACCGTCGGGATACCCCGCGCATTCAGCGCCCACTGGTCACACGTCTCCCCCGTCACCAGCACCGCCGCCCGGTCATCCTCCAGCCGCCGCCCGTACGCCGTCAGGTCCGGCACCCCCGCATGCAGCGCGCAGCGGTACCGCCCCGGCACCCCGTCCTCATCCACCGCCGCGTAATGCACCGTCACCACCTGGTACATCCCCCGCCGCTCCGGCGCCGCCGCCCCGCCGCCCCGCAGCCCCTCATGCAGCAAAATCCCCTCGCCGTCCCGCTCCAGCACCGCCTCCGCGAAAGCCCGCTCCCAGCCCTCCTCAGCCGCCCGCGCCAGCAGCCCCGCCCGGTCAAACCACTCCCACTCCGCCCACACCGGGCACGAGTCAAAATCCCGCGTATTGTCCGGGATCAGAAAATCATCCAAAAACCTCAGCGCCCGGAACCGCAGCCCCTCCGTCACCGGCCCCGGCACCGGAAACTCCGCCAGCCCCTCCCGCCGGATCTGCCGCACCGCCCGCCGCGCCCGCGCCGCCCCCACGTCAAACCGCGCCAGCACCGCCTCCGCCAGCTCATCCTCACCCGTCGCGTCATCCGCCAGCGCCGCCGCGAACGCCGCCGCCTCCCGCGCCGCCTCATCCGCGTCCATCCCCCCCGCCGCAGACAGCCCCGCGTACAGCTCCGCCAGCCCCGCCGCGTCCAGCCGCCGCAGCTCCGTCTCCCGCCGCCGCTCAAACCGCGCCGTCAGCAGGCACACCGCAGGCGTGTCCGCGCTGATATACGTCGCCGCCTTCTCCACCTCCCGCCGCCACTCCCGCGTGTCAAGCAGCCGCCTCATCACCTGCGTCGCCCCCCACGCCTCATCCGCCCCCCGCGTCCCGTCCGGCGCCACCGTCAGCCCCGCCCGGCCCGCCGCCACGCACAAAAGCTGCACCCGCTCCCGCACCAGCGCGTCCGCCCATAAAATCCGCTGGTCGCTCGACCCCTCGAACGGAAACGGCTCCGCCCCGATCGCCGCCGCCCGCTGCTTCCCGTCCGGCGTCTGGCCCGCCCACAACTGCAGCCGCGCCGCCGCCGCGTCATCCCGGTCACGCCGCCACGCCCCCGCGTGCCGGTCAAGCTCCAGCACCAGCTCTGCCAGCGCCGCCCGCTCATCCTCCCCCAGCCGCTCCGGCGCGTCCCGCCGCACCTCAGCAATCCCGTCCAGACCTTCCATCGCCGCCCCCGAAAAGCAAAAAGCCCCGCCGCGCCGCACGGCGCGACGGGGCCACGCCGCATCATCCTATCTCAACACACGGAAAAACAGCCTCAGCCGCCCCTTGTCCACATCCCTCAGCCGCACCCCCGCGCCCGGCGCCGAGACCGAGACCGAGACCGCGCTCACGGCCCCGTTCGTCACCCCCGTCCACGCCGTCCCCGGCGCCCACGCCCGCTGCGCCGGAAAAGCATCCGCGCACACCGCCGCATTCGTAAACGGCGTCCCCGTTATCCCCACGGTGAACCCCACCGCGTTCGTCACGCCCGAAGCGTCAAACGGCTCGTCCAGCACCGCCCCCGCGAAGCGCCACACGCACGGCCCCCCGATCTGCAGCGCCACCGTCTGCGCCGCGTTCGTCGTCCCGTTCGTCAGCGCCGCCCCATCCAAGACCGCCGCATGCGTCGCGCCGTAATACGCCTGCTCCTGCCACGGCAGCGGCCGCAGCCGCAGCTCGCCCGCCTCCGCGGCCAGCCCCGCCAGCGCCGCCGCCAGCATCACCAACACCTTCCTCGTCATCCCTTCCTCCTTCCTTCCCTCTCGTGGCCCCGGACCTCCGTGTCCGGGCTTCCCTCTCGTGGCCCCGGACCTCCGCGTCCGGGGTAAAAGGGGCGGCGCCTCCGGCAGCCCTTCAGCGCCGCCCCGTCGGGTTACGGATTAGCCGGAGCCTCCGCGTACACCGCGAACTGCCCCAGCGGGTTCAAACACTGCAGCATAAAAATATCCTGCCACCAGCCGCGCGGGCCGCCGCCCTCGTCCGTGCCGTCCTTGTCCGTGATCGGCTCCATGTGCCGCACGCGCCACAGGTCCGGCTGCAGGAACGCCCCCGAATACGCCGAGCGCGCCGTGCTCTCCCCGTTCTGGTTCGCCAGCAGGCGGAAGTGGATGATAAAGTCCACGAGGCCCTCCGCGAACTGGAACGTCGAGACCGAAGCCTTCAACTGCTCATCCACGATGCTCTTCAGCACATCGCTCACCGTCGTCCCGTCCAGCACCCAGTCATTCATCGCCGAAGCCAGCTTCGGCCCCACCAGACCCGTCCACTTCCCGATCTTCGCCGCCCGCTCGCCCGCCGCCAGCATCGCGTCCCGGAACTCCTTCAGCGTCGGCACCTGCGTCATCCACTGCGCCGCGCCCAGGCGGCACGCCTGCGGCACCGCCCACATATCATCCGGCTGCGTCGGATTCAACCACCCGAACACACCCGTCGTCCGGCTGATCCCGTCCGCCGCGTCCCCCGCGTACACCGCGTGCTGCGCGCTCAGCATCACCTTCTCCCGCTTCAGCAGATAGCCCTCGCCGTCGCTCGCCTTCTGCTGCGCGATATGCTGAGCCGCGCTCTTCGCGTAGCCCGTCTCAACGTGCTGCGCGATATCCGTCACCATCCAGCCCGTCGAACGGCACGGCTGCGCCACGCTCCGCAGCGTCACCGGCTTGTTCGCGCCGAAGCTCGTCTTGTCCTGTCCCTCCCGGCGTCCCACGTCCCCCGTCTCAGACGGGAAATACGCGCCCCAGGAAGCCTCCACCGTCTTCAGCGGCTTCCCCTTGCGCACCATCCGCGTAAACGGCGTGCTCACATCCACCACGCGGATCAGCGCATCGCCCACATCATGGGCCGCCAGATCCGTCTGGTCCAAGTCATACTCAAAAAGTCCAGCCATAAGCCACCTCCGGCGGCATCCTCACGCGCCGCCGCTCTTATCCTTGTACTTCGCCGCCATCAGGCGCACAAAGTCACCCGCGCTCTTCACCTCCGCGAACGACCCCACGCCCTCCTTCGGCGCCGCCGTCGAAGGCCGTCGCGGCGCCCCCGGCTGCGTCACAACCGGCTTCGGCGCCCCCGCCTTCGGCGTCACCTTCACCTGCTTCGGCGCCTCCCCCGTCCATCCGGCCTTCCTCGCCTTCCGGCCCAGGTCCAGCAGCTCCCGCAGCTCCTTCCCCTTCTCCTCGCGCAGCCTCAGCGCCTGCGGCTCGATCTTACGCAGATCCTTCCGCGCCGACCGCAGCCACTTCTTCATCTCCTGCGGCGTCACCAGCTTCCCGGAAGCGTCCTCATACCCATCCGGGTAATCATCCACCATCGCCTCCAGCCGCTCCACCTGCTCCGCCAGCGTCTCCGCCTTGTCCACCAGCTTGATCTCATCCGCGCCCATCAGCTCCGGGAAGATCCCCGAACGCCGCGCCGCGCGCATCACATCATCCGCCGCGAACTTGCCCCGCAGCTCCTCCAGCTCCTTCTCCAGGCCCGCCACCTTCGCCTCAAGCTCAGGCCGCGCCCCCGCCTCAGGATCCGGCTCCGTCTCCGGCGCACCCTGCACGTCCACCGTCTCGCCGCCGCCCGCAGGCGCCCCCGCGCCCTGCGCCGCCGCATCAGTCACGACGTCAGCCTCCGCCCCGTCAACCTTCTCAACAGTGTCACTCGCTTCCATCACTCATCCTCCAAACACCGGCATCATAACACACACGCGCGAGAATCCCCGGCATCCCTCCCCCGCGCCGCCGCCAGACTCCGCGCCACGGCACCCGCCGCCGCGCACCGCCCGCCAACTTCCACAAAAAATTTTTCACTTTTTTCCTTGACAGGTTCCGCGCGCCAGGCACTCCACGATCGCCAGCGCCACCGCCGCCGTCTGCACCGCCTCCGTGTACAGCCTCGCGCTTATCCCCCCGCGCTCCCCCGCGGGAGCCCTTCTCAGGTCATTCGCCTCCTTCGCCATCTCCCCCACCTCCTCCGCCAAGATCGAGACCCAGGTCTGCGGATCATGGTTCTGCCCCCCCCACTTCGCATCCTGCCTGGCGCGCTCCTTCAGCACATCCGTCAGCGCCGCGCCCGTCAGCCACAGCTCCAGATGCGCCCGCGTAATATCCTCGCCGCATTCCCCCCACTTCCCGATCCGGCAGCGCGTATCCCCGTTCATCACATACTCGCCGCCCTTCCACCCCGTAAACGTCCGCCCCTCCGCCGCCGCCGCATGCGCCAGCATCTCCCCGAACGTCGTCACCTTCACCGGCTCAAACGCCAGCAGGCTATAATCCCCCCGGTCACTGTGCGGCTCGCCAAAGCCATTCATCACCGTCCTCTCCGCATCCTGCCGCTCCAGCCACTCAATCAGCTCCCTCAGTCTCATCCCTCGCTCCTTTCCCTTTTCCCTCTCGTTCCCCCGCACCTCCGTGTGCAGGGGTTCCCGTTCCCTCTCGTGCCCCCGCACCTCCGTGTGCGGGGCGCTCTCACCTGAACCGCCTCCTCATCCTCGCCCTCCCGCCCTCTCGCGGCCCCGGACCTCCGTGTCCGGGGAGGCGCCCCACGCCCGGCTCCGCCGCCCGCCGCGCCATCACATCCACCGCCCGCCGCTCCCGCAGCCGGAACTCCGGCCGCCGCGTCCGCAGCACCGCATACCGCACCAGGTCCACAAAATCCTTCCACGCCCCCTTCATCCCGTCGCACCCCTTCCAATTCTCCATCGCCTCAATCAGATTCACACAGTCCTCAGAAAAAAACAGCCTCGGCCGCCGCCTGAACCCCTCCCCGTCCGCCGACCGCTCAAAATCCAGCAAGTGATTGATCTCACTCACCCCCTCCTCGATGTCCACCCCGTCCGTAAAATCCAGCCGCAGCCCCACATCGTCCAGCATCGTCTGCATCGTCTCAAACCGGTCCCGCTCCTGCCTCGGCGTCGAGAGCGCCCTCACATCCCCGATCCGGTCCGGCGCCTCCGGGCACCCGTTATCCTCATCCCACGCCGCCACCTCATCATCCGAGGGCACCAGCCCCTCCGCCCCCGCGTACGCCGCCGGGTCAAGCCGCGCCACCTCCAGCCACGCCTCATAATCCGCCCACCCCTCCAGCCGCGCGATCTCCGCCTTATATCTCAGATAGCTCCACCCCAGCGGATCCTGCCCCGGCCCCCGCCTCCCGTCATTCTGCCCCCCCTTCCGGTCATCCGGCACCGCCCACGCCCCCAGCACACCCGCCCCCGGCACCGGATGCCGCTGGCTCGGAAACTCCCGGTAGAAATACACCGCGTCCCCGCACACCCGCCACCACGCCATCGCCCAATTTCTCGTCCCGGCCGGGTCGGCCACAAACCCATTCAGCCCCGCCGCCGGCACATCCTCCCGCCGCACCACATGCACCGTCCGGTCAAACCGCGCAAACCGCGCGCTCCAGCTCTTCGTCGCCACCCCGTACACCCGGCGCAGCACCGCCTCCCGCCCCCCCGCCAGGTTATTCCGGATCACATCCGCCGCATTGCTGTAAGGATTGTCCATCGGGCTGAACCACACCACCGCCTTCCGGTCATCCGCGCACCGCGCCACACGCGGCATCATCTCAAACCGCCGCCCCTCGAGATCCCCGCCCCGTCGCGGCTCCCCCGCCCCCAGCACCCACGCCACGCAGTCCTCCGGCCTCGACCTCGGGCAGCACGCCTGCCTCGGCGGGTCCGCCTCCGCGCAAGAGCGCACATGCTCCAGCTCCCCCTCCGTCAGCCCCAGCGCCGCCGCCATCTCCACCGGCCCCCCGTCCTCCGGCAGCGCGTACGCCGGGATCCACCGCACCACCTCCATCCCCTCCGTAAACACACCCACGCACGGCGTCCACCCGTGGATCGGCGTGAACGGCTGCACATACCACCCCCGCTTGTCCGATAGGCGCGTAAAAATCCGCTCCGCCCACTGCAACGGCACATTCTCCTCACACACCGCAAACTTCGCCGTAAACCCCTCCAGCGCCTTATCCGCGTCCTGCTCATAGCTCCTAAAAAAGCACCGCACCTCATTCGGCGTCAGCAGCATCTGGTTAGAAAACCCCGTCGCCGGCCGATAGCTCAGATACGCATCCTCCCCCGCCAGCGCCCCCGCCTCCCGCGCCTCCGCAGGCAGATAATGCCAGATCAGCGCCATCAGGTCCTCCACCACCCGCTTATAGTTCTCATGCATGAAATACACCCGCACATCCCGCTCCCCCGCCGCCCGCCAGTCATACTCCCACGCCACCCGCACCGCACGGCTCACGCAATAATTACTCTTCCCGCTCCGGTTCGTCCCCGAGATCAGCAGATGCTTCACCGGCCGCTCAAACCCGAGCACCCGCCTCATCTCCCGCTTAAACGCCCGCCACACCCCCGCCTCATCCACCCCCGCCATCCACGGCGCACCCGCGCACCGCCGCCACAGGTACGCCCGCGTCACATCGCCGCATCCCGGCAGGTCCAGCAGCGCATCGCACACCAGCCAGATCCCCGGCTCCACCGCATAGCGGTACGGGTCCGCCCGGCTCCGCCCGATCAGCGCCTCCCGCTCCGCCAGCAGCGCCGCCGCCGCCTCCGCCTCCCCCGTCCCGTCCCGCGCCGCCCGGCGCTCCACCTGCGCCCGCGTCGGCAGACAATACCACGCGTCAAGCGTCACACCCATCTCCCCCCTCCCTCTCGTGGCCCCGGACCTCCGCGTCCGGGGTTGGTTCACTCACGGCACGCCGTGAGCACCCCCAGCCGCTCCCGCAGCCGCTCAGCCGCCTCCACCAGCGCCGCCGCCCGGCCGTTCAGCTCCCGCAGATCATCCGCTGTCAGCCTCCCCTCCGCCATCGACATAAACACCCCCGTCGCCATCCGCCGCAGCGTATCATCAAAGAGCGCCAGCCACTCCCCCGCGTCCTCCCGCTGGCCCATGATCCGCGCCCGGGCGTCATCCACAAACGGATCCCACGGCCTCCCCCCCGGGTACACCGCCCTCACCGCCCGCTCCCGCGCCTGCTCCTTCGTCTCCCGCTCAAAAAACTTCCTCATCACCGTCTCCTTTCTCGTGCCCCCGGACCTCCGCGTCCGGTGGCTCCCATCCCTCTCGTGGCCCCGCACCTCCGTGTGCGGGGCTCCCCTCACACCTCCAGCTGCTCCGTCAGATCATTCACCCGCCGCACCAACCCATTGATCCGCATGTTAAACTGCCACATCACGCCCGCCAGCGGCGCAAGCCGCTCAGCCGCCTCCACCTCATTATCCTTTCCCGGCTTGTCACCATCACACCGCAGAACCTTCACCAGCCGGTTCTCCAGCGTATCCAGCGCGTCCGCCAGCGCATTCAGCTCCTCATGCATCCTGATTGTCTGCTTGTCCACCTGCGTCACGCGCGCCGGAGCATCCGCCAGCGGCCCACCACCCATTTCTCTCATCATCATCCTTCCTCCACGCCCTCACAGTTCCACGGCGCGCGGCCGGGCACCCCGCGCGCCCTCTCGTGCCCCCGCACCTCCGTGTGCGGGGCTCACTCATCGCCGCCGGTCTCCAGCACCGGCAGCTTCACACCGATAAAATCAAAAAACAGGACCGGGCAGCAGTTCCGGTACACCGTGCAAAAATTCACACCCTCATATCCGCCGCCCTGCTTCGTCAGCGCGTCCTCCTCCCAGTCCTCCACCTGCACCGTCACACACGTCCCGAACACCCGCCAGCACACGCACTGCTCACAGAACTCCCGCCCCAGCGCCGCCACATCCGAAGCGGCAAACACATCAAACCCCTCCAGCAGCCCCAACTGCCCCTCGCCCGCAGGCCACTCCCGGAACCCGTTAAAGCTCCACTTCACCGCACCCCCTCCCTCTCCAGCGTTTCGATCTCCGCCTGCAGCCGGTCGCGCAGCCTCTCCATCGCCGCCTTCCGCGTCCCCCGCTCATGGCACTCGAACCCCGCCCGCCACAGGCACCTGCCCGGGCTCGCTACGCACTGCGCCGCCGGGCACCTGTCCTCACCGTGGCACTCAAAGCCCAGATAAAACCCGTGGCTCCACAGCATCGCGCTCACATGACACGCCCTGTCCTCTTCCCGCCTCTCCATCTCCGCACCTCCCGGGTCCTGTGGCGCGTGTTCACACGCCTCCCTCTCTCGTGGCCCCGGACCTCCGTGTCCGGGGCCTCCGCCCTCATCTCACCGCCGGGCACTCCCGCCGGATCCACCCCGTCCGCCGCTTGTCGAAAAACGGCACCCCCGACGACGCGCACTCCGCCGCCAGCGCCTCGACCCACTCCGCCCGGCACTCCCGCGCCCCCGGCCCCGTCTCCGGCCCCGCGATCACCCACTCCAGCTCCGCCAGCCACGACGCGCCGCGCTGCTCCTGTTGCAGATCATTGAGCACGATCAACTGCCTGCGCAGGAACTCAACGAGATCCGCCTTGCGCCACCGCATCATCTCCCGCCGCCACTCGTCGCCGAACGGCACGTAATCGTCATTCGCCTGTGTGTGCATTTCAATCCTCCCCCTCCGCTTCGAGTTCATGCTGATTCCTCATCGCCTCATTCAGCTCGTCGGCGTATCCGTTGGCGCGAAGCCAATCCTCAATGCCTGCGTCGCCGGTCTCGTTATCCCATGCGAGCTGGTTGCACGGCGGCGGACCGGCTTCCCGGTCGAGCCGGGCGACAATCTCCCACGTTCCGTCTGCGTTCAGCCGGTAGCAGTCAACAACATTGCCGCGATCATCGATATCGTATGTGCCTGTGTTCATGCCTCACCCTCCTTCTCGTGACCCCGCACCTCCGCCTCCGCCTCCGCCACCAGCGCCCCGTTCTTCTCCAGCTCATCCTCCAGCGCGTCCCCGCGCCAGTCCCGCGCCACCTTCGCAAACAGCGGCGCGAAATTCGGCTTCGGCCTCCGCCTTTTATCCTCCTCGTCATACCACGGCTGCGCCGCGGCATCACCCAGCATAAACAGAAAATAGCTCGGAAAAAACACAAACGGCAGATTCCCCGTCCGCCCGTTCTGATTCTTCTTCAGCATCAGCCACACCGGCCTCAAGCTGCTCGCCAGATACTGCCTCGCGCTCTCCGTCAGCCCCCCCGGCGCGAACTGCACCGGCGGCACCTGCCGCCACAGCTCCATCAGCGGCCTGTCCGCATGCAGGAAAAGCACCGTGAACGCATCCTGCTCAATGCTCCCGCTCCCCCGCAGGTCACTCAACTGCGGCTCCCGCCCCCCGTCCTCCTCGCACTGCCGGTTAAGCTGCGACAGCGCCACCACCGGGATACCCAGGTCATTCCCGATCGCCTTCAGCGTCCCGCTGATCCGCCCCACCCGGTCATCCACCCCCATCCGCCAGCACCCCTCGAACTGCATGAGCTGCAAAAAATCCACCACCAGCACATCCAGCTCCCCCTTCATCCGCCGCGTCACCGCCCACGCCCGCAGCGCGTCCAGGTCCCGCCTCACGCACACCCGCAGCGGCCACCCCCTCACCGCCGCCGCCGCCCCCTCCAGCCGCTCCAGGTCCCTCCTGCTCGTCGTCCCGAACTCCGCCTTCGGCAAGCTCACCCGCGCCAGCTCCGCCACAAACCGCTTAAACAACTGCCCCGGCTGCATATCCAGCGAATTAAACCCCACCTTCAGCCCCGACTCACACCAGAACCGCACCAGATTCACCATCAGCGCCGTCTTCCCCGTGCTCGGCCGCGCCGCCACCACATGCAGCCCCGGCTGCAGCCCATTGTACATCGCCGTCAGGTCCGGCCACGCCGCAGGCACCCCCGGGCAATAATCCATCCGCCCCTCCACGATCCGTATCCGGTGCGCCTCCCGCCACCCCGCCACCACCCCCTCCAGCGCCGCCCCCGCGTCATCATCCGCCCGCCCCGTGTCCGCCGCCGCCGCCAGCTTCGAGGCAAACGCCGCCAGCGCATTCTGCGCCCCCACCGTCTCCAGCGACCGCACAAACTCCCGCGCCAGCCCCCGGCACCTCCCCAGCGTCACCCGCTCCCGCAGGATCGCCAGGTAATGCTCCGCGTGCGCCGCCGTCGGCGTCTCATCCACGATCCTCTCAAACCACGCCAGCGGCGGCGCGCCCCCCCCCAGCCTGTCCCTCAGCGTCAGCGCGTCGATCCCCTCAAGCTGCCGCGCGTCAAACATCCCCCGCAGCCCCCGCCACGCCGCCCGGCACTCCGCCTCCTCAAACCACCCCTCATCCACCCCCGCGTCCACCGCCATCGGCAGCACCTGCCCCGGCCGCATCAGGCACGCCGCGATCACCGCCCGCCCCGCCTCATTCACATCCTCCCGCCCGCTCACCGCCTCACCTCCGCCACCCTGAACCCGATCACCCACACCCACGGGTCCGCGTCCCACCCGAAGCCGCGCCCCGCATAGATCCCGTCCCACAGACGCGCGAACGCCGCCCGGTACGAGAACGCCGTATCTTTCCCGCCCGCGCGGTCCTGTGCGGCGCGTTCACGCGCCGTATCCCCCACCCCCTCCGCCCTCGCATCCTCCTCCGTGATCTCCCGCAGCCGCTCCACCCTCACCCACTCCACCTCCAGCGTTATCCTGCTTGCCCAGCGCGGCATGTGGATCGACGGCCGCCAGCGTCCACAGCGTTCGTCACAATCGCCGTCCGCCTTGTAGATAACCCAGTCAACAGGGTTCCCGCCCTCTCCGTCGGCATGAGCATACCCAAACGTCTCCCGCACCCACAGCCGGTCCCCCGGCTGATACGGGCACTCATGCTCCATGCCGTCATGCCCCGCCGGATAGCCATAACACCTCTCCCACCGCTCGCCGTTCCAGCGCATCGCGCTCAAATCCGGCTGCGGCCTCACCACCCGCCGCGTCATCTTCTTGCGCCCCTCCAGAATCGCCAGCACCATCTCAGTGTTGACCAGGATAGACAGCTCCCTCACTTCACTACCTCCCCCACCCGCCGGTAATTCCGCCGCGCCAGCCCGCGCCCCGCCCGTTCGCGCCGCAGCGCGTGGGCGTCCCGCCACGCCTCCTCGCCCAGCTCGCACCAGTGGGTGCTCTGGCTGACGACGGCGAGCCCACCCTCGATCCGCCCGAAGCGGACATACCCGAACCTGTCCCACCGCTCGGCGATCTCAAAATCCTCCCGGTTCATCCTCGCGCCGCACACCCTCCCGTCATAATCCACCGCGCAGGTCTCCAGGTACAGCAGCAGGCTCCTCTCGGCCTTCGCCCATTCAACGCCCGTTTTCTCACCCTTCGCCATAACCCCATCCTTTCTTTTTCCCGTGTTTCAGTTCCCTCTCGTCCCCCCGGACCTCCGTGTCCGGGGATCAAATTCCAAGCTCCATCCGCGCGTTAAATACCCCGCCGCCGCCCTCGCCAGCCGCCTCCTCCCGTGGCCCCGCTCCCTCTCGTGGCCCCGGACCTCCGTGTCCGGGGTTCCCCCGCCGCCCCTGCTCCCTCACCAGCCAGTTCACCACAAACCGCGCAACATTTTTTTTGCGGTTTTTCGGGTTCGCCAGCAGCCACGCATGCATCCGGTCCAGCTCCCCCTGCACGTCCAGCCCCGGCGCCGCCCGCCGCCACGCCTCCATGTCCGCCGCCCCGAACTTAAACCCCGCCGCCGGATCCCAAGAGACAGGTCCATCCTTCGCGCGCGGGCGCGCGCCCGCGCCAGAGCCAAAGGCTCTGCTATTATTATTATTATTATTATTATTATTATTATTATTATTATTATTAGGGTGCGGTCGCATCCGGTCGCATGCGGTCGCATCCGCCGCCACCGCCGGACACACTTTTTTATCCCCCTCATGCGGTCGCATCCGGTCGCATCCATCCGCCTCAAGTCCCGTTTCACCGCGCCCCGCCGCGCTTTCCCGCGTTTCATCACCTTCGCTGTTCGCGCCGTCTGTGCGGTCGCATCCGGTCGCATCCGGTCGCATCCGGTCGCATCCATCATCCCGCTCGCATCCGGCATCATCTTCGTCGGTTTCGCCCCCCGTGCGGTCGCATGCGGTCGCATGCGGCCGCATCTTCCAGCGCTTCCGCGCATTCCGCGCATTCTGCGCGCACATAGCCCGGTACGCCTTCCGGTTATCCTCCACATACCGCCGCGCAAACATCCAGATGATCGCCGCCTCCCCCTCCAGCGCCTCCGGCTCCTCCCCCTCATTCACCGCCCTCATCGCCAGCATCACCCGCCTGAAATCCCTGTCGCTCAGCCGCTCCAGCGGCTCCCATATCACATCCGGCACCATCAGATTCATATCCGCGACCCCTTCACTCCACATCCACGATCACGCCGCCGTCCAGCAGCTCCCGCGCCTGGCTCACATGCCGGCGCGCCTCCTCAAGCCTCTCCTGCTCACTCTTCACCGGCTCATTCCGGTGCGTCGCACCGCCCGTCAGCAGCTCCCTCTTCTCCGTCAGCTTCTCCAGCATAAACGCCAGATCCCGCCCGCTCAGCGCCGCCCGCCGCTCCTCATCCGCCAGCAGCTCCAGCAGCGCCTCCACCGACATCTTCGCCGCCACCGCCAGATCCGCCGCCATCTCCCCCCGGTACTCATCCGCCGTCCGGCTCGCCGCCTCCACCCGCATGATCGCCGTCACCGTCTGCGGGCTCACCTTCTCGATCGCCGCCACCTCCCGCACCGTCATCCCGCACGTCCGCAGCTTCACGATCCGCATATACTTCTCCGGGTCGCCCTTCGCCAGCCTCTGCCCCGTAAACCGCTTCCCGTGCTCCCGGCTCGATCCCACGATCTCCGCCACCTCCGCCGCCCAGCACCCCTCCAGCGGCAATTCCTGCTGGCTCGCGATCGTATCCAGCGTCGTCATCGGCAGCGCCCCGCTCACCCCTTGATCTCCTTCCACACCCACACCGGGTCCCCCTCATCATCCACGCAATCGTCCAGATACTCACACAGCGCGCGGTTGTTCCACGCCGCGCACTCCCGGCACGGATCCGCCCCGTCCTCCTTCCGCGCCACCCGTTCAAATCTCCGGCCGTGATTCCACATCTTCGTGATCGTCATACTTTCACCGCCTTGCTCTTCCGCCTGTAATACTCCTGCAGGTCATCCGGCGTGCAGACATACTTCCTGCCCACATACGCATGGCGCACCCCGTCACGCCCGGCGCTCGCCCGCCACGCGCGGAACAGCCCGTACATCGTCTTGCAGCTCACCTGCATCCTCTCCGCCGCCTGCTCCACCGTCAGATACTCGATCATCCCTCACCTCCGTCCTGTGGCGCGTGTTCACACGCGCTCCCGCCGCCGTCCTCCAGATACGCCCCGCACCTGCGCCTCACCTCCGCCAGCGTCGCCCTGTCCCGGCCCCGCCCCAGTTCCGCCAGGATCCACCGCGCCAGCCCCTCACCCTCCCTCACCCGCCGCCTCAGCTCCAGCAGCTCATCCAGCCTCACCGCCGCCGTCGCCGCCTCAGCCCGCGCCGCGCCCTCCCGTGAGCCCGGACCTCCGTGTCCGGGTCTCCCGCCCCCTCCAAGCCACCGCCTCATCCACGCCCTCATTCCCCGCCTCCTTCCAGCTCCTTCACCCCGAACAGCTCCATCAGCCTCCTGTCCCGCTCCGCCGCGCTGTAGTCCCCGTAATAGGCGTCGTCGCCCGTGCCCACGCCGTACCCGCTCCAGCCCAGCCACACCATCCCGTCCGGCTGCGTCAGCCGCGCATACTGGTAATAATTGTCCTCATCGGTAAAGAACACCTCCATGCGGCACCCGCCCGCCTCCATCACGCACGGCCTCCCGCTACGCCTGAACACCTCCGTGTCCAGCACGTCCAGCGGATCATCCCCGGTGCCGATCTGCATCACCGCCCCCTCCGGCGGGTCCACCAGCAGATCCAGCACGTCCAGCTTCTTCCCGTCGAGGAACACAAACACATCCGCCTGCTTGTACAGCCCGAGTTTCACCGGCCCGTCGCCCAGTACCGCGTGGCAGCTCCATTGTACGCAGATCGGCGCATCCTCCCTGCTCCGTATCCGCACCCCGTCCCGGTACACCCTCCCGCCATACTCACCGTAGCTCATCCCTTCGCCCTCCCCTTCCGGTACATCCTGCACCTCCATACACGTACGGCATGCCGTGCGTCACGCGCCCACAAACGCCCTCACCCTTTCAGGGTCTCTCAGCGCCTTCGCCAGCGCCAGCGCCGCCTCATTATCCTCCGGGCTCCCCACCTTAGATAGCATGCGCGCCTCCTTGCTCAGCAGCCGCGCCACCACTTCCAGACCGCTGCGCCGCTGCGCCGCCCCGTCGTCTTTTTCCCGCTCCCGCGCCCTGTCCACCAGGTCCTGTGTTGCGCGTTCACGCGCAATCGTATCTGCAATTTTCATCATCGCAAACGCTCCTTTTTTTGATAACACGCCGCGAGTTTATTTTACTTCCGATGGAATGTCAACCGCAAAATTACATATTGCGTGTTTTTATTTTTTTTGCGTATAATACGCGCCGAAAGGATAAACCGACATGAAACGAAACTACCTCATGCGCGCTCTGTCCGTCGAGATGGAGCACGAGCAGATCACCCAAGGCGAGCTCGCCTTCCGCTGCGGCATCACGCAGACCTCGGTGTGGCGTCTCACCCGCGGCCAGGCGCGCCCCACGCCCGAGACCCTCAAGGCCATCACCCACTGCTGGTGCGACCCCGATGCAAACGTGCGCATCCTCGTGGCGCACCTGCGCGATGAGATAGCCACCGCAGGCTACGACCCCGAGAGCGCCGTCTGTTTTGTGCTCCCGGACGGCTCCGCCGCCCCCGGACATAAAGACCTAGACACCATCCGCCGCTACATCCACGATCCCGACGTTGCCGACCTGATCAGCAGCATCGCAGAGCTCGTCGAGCGCGGCGCCGGCCACCGCCCCTACCCCGACACATCCGAAGACGACGAGCCATCCGCCGCCGCCGAAACCAACGCTCCCTACACCCCCTAACCACAGGAGCCCGCCATGAATCCGCTTATCCTCATGCCCAAGAGCCTGCTGCCACTCATCATCGTCCACGGCTGCGCCGCCGTTTTTTTCTGGGGGTGGGTCATCGGAGAATGCTTCATCCCGCGCGGCGAACGCCGCGACCGCTCCCGCTGGTCACGCCTCACATATGCCGCCGCCTATTTTTGCCTGTTCGCCCCCATTTTTTTCAGTTGGGCCAAGCGTGTCCGCTTCTACGACCAGCGCTACGATGTAGCCTTCTACCTGAACAAGGAAATTGTTGACAGAGCTATGGACGCACAGATAAAGGTCAAAGCCGCCAAACAATTTCTCACAGACGAGGAAATGGGCTACACGCCGGACGTGCTGACAGACGAAGAGATGGGATACACGCCCCCGCCGCGCCGGACGCGCTGACGGCCGCCAACCGATTGTTTATACCCACCCCCCGGTTTCGCGCCCCCCCCCCTCCCCCCCCTCACGCCGAGCACCCACGCGCCGGCGGCATCGGTGGAGCAGTGAGTGGGACATCCCGATCAAACCCCAATGAATCCAACATCATTACACACTAGCACATATGTTTGAGAAACATTTGAGGCAGGCAAATGGGGATAAACATCGAAAAACAGGTCGCCTATTGGCGCGTAAGCGCTGAGGAAGACTGGGACGTGGGGCGTTCTCTGGTGGAACATGGTTGATAAGTCAATTATAGAGAAAGTTCGGCAGTACCTCGGACTGGTTCGTAACGCCGGGGTCGATGTCACGTCGGGCGTCATCTACGGATCTGTCGCACGAGGCGAAGCAACCGAGGACAGCGACATTGATCTGTTGGTGCTCGCGCCCGAGTTTGACAGCGGCAAGGCCGACAGTCGCATTCGTCTCCTGTGGCGGCTACGTCAGTATGCCGATTCCCGCATCGAACCCGTTGCTGTGGGGGTTCGAGAGTTCGAAGAGGATGATGCCTCGCCGTTGATCGGTGCCGCTCGGCGTGACGGTTTCATGGTGTCCTTGCCGGCTGTGGGGATGGTCGGCGAAGAGGCGTCCGATTATGGTGGCACAAAGTGAAGTTGCCTAATACCTGTCCCATACACTTAGTCCCATACACTTAGCCGACTGCGCTAGCGACGAAGTGTAACCGACGAAGTGTAGGGACTAAGCGTAAAACTGCACAAGCCAGTCATCCGTCTTGCGAAGCACCGGGAGGGGCAAGCGTCTGCTTGCCCGCGGACGAGCAGACGCTCGTCCCTCCCATCCTGCGGT
>Ga0123334_1002982_pt1 | contig 18853 bp, 15 predicted proteins | sample BiotimSIPDNA_FD_89706 | JGI IMG/M metagenome (GOLD analysis project Ga0123334, IMG submission 89706) | Anaerobic biogas reactor microbial communites from Washington, USA - Biogas_R1 time_0 SIP DNA | ecosystem: Engineered > Bioreactor > Anaerobic > Unclassified | place: Washington, USA... | reverse complement strand
TCGATTAACCGGTTCAGCTATAAGATGGCGAAAGGAGTCTTCATGGGGTCTGGACCCGGTTTCCGGAAGCCGGGTCCAATAACGATATGGAATCGGATATTCGGTAAGAGAATCCTTTTCAAGATACAGGATCGCGGTTCGGTTAGAGGCGCTTGTAAAGGGTTTAATATCTGACAAATCTTCTGCCAGCAATACCTTTAAACCGATTCCGCCAGGCAAAGAAAAGCTGCGGAACCCTTCCGCCGCCCCTCCGGATTTGAAAACCGTCTGAGTTATTATGAACGCCAATTTTCCATGGGGTTTCAGATATTCATCTGCACTGACTAAAGTCATCAGCGTAGAAAAGTCCTTTTTTCCCTTTCCCAAAATAGTGTCCATTCCGCTATGGGCAAATAAGCCGTATCTTTGCCACACATTCAAGGTAGCCTGCCGATATTCTTTGGACAGAGACTCCCAGTTTATCCAGGGTGGATTGCCTGCTACAAAATCAAACTTTTGGTTCTCTTTGTTTTTGCTGAGATCGCTAAACAAGCCTTCATCTTGATTCAAGACTATGTCTCTCAAATAGACAGGAATCTCCAGCAACTGCTGTCCCTGCTCCCATTGATAACGGGAAGCGACCAGATAATTTACCTTAGCCGCCAACACTGCCAGAGGATTTATATCCATACCCACCACTGAAGGCCATTCCTGCTTGGAATCTTTGGAGACGGCTATTTTCCGGTGCCATGCCTCAATTAAAAAGGCGCCTGATCCACAAGCCGGATCCAACAAAGTCTCCCCCTTTTCCCTGCCATAGTCAATAGTGTCCAAAATATGGACCACCAGCCACTGGGGGGTGTAATGCTCCCCTAATCTATGGCGCACCTTGGCCGAAAACAAGCTCTCATAAAAGGGCTGAAACAGATCCTGAGAACAGGATTCATAATCGACATTTGCTGCAGCTGACAATATCTCAATAAATATCTTTGTCCTTCCGCCCATACCCAGACCTAATCCGGGAGGGCAATCAACCGGTGCCAGGTTTGATAACCCCAGTTCAACGAAAGGTCGCCCAGCCAACAACTCATCTAATTCTAAATTAAGATATTCAGGTGCATTTCTGTTCAAATAAGCCCAAGCCACACTTATGATAACCAGCAAATAAAATGCCTGCCTTATAAAGAGGTGTTCACTCTCATTAAGCTCGCTCAAATCATCAAAAAGCCCATCAATGCTCAGATTGCCATCCTGACCCATAAAGCCCTGCCACCTTTTGATGATTTGCTGCCGTTCCGAAGAATACATCAACTCATTCTTAAAGTATTCAAGAGTCTGGTCAGCAATTGGTGAGCCTTCCCTAAAATAAAAGAGCAGCCGGGCCGAGGCCTCTTCAGAACCACGCATATCTCAACCTCCTCCGCAACAACCTGTTCCCGGGCTTAATAATAAAGTTCTTAAAAAAGCATTAAACGGTATGAATTTCACTCATACCGCTCAATACTATCTTACCATTACAAATTTTAAATTTATTATATTTTTACAGCATCGTTTATCGAAGCTCTGCAAGCTTAATATGGCTGAGTATAGACTTCGAAATGAGCCTGAGGGTGGATACAGGCCGGGCAAATTTCAGGTGCTTTGCTGCCTTCATGAACATAACCGCAATTGCCGCATTTCCACTGGGTCGAGACTTCTTTTTCAAATACCTTATTAGATTCAATGTTCGCAGCCAATTTATTAAATCTTATTTCGTGCCACTTTTCGGCGGAAGCAATCATCCGGAATGCAGCGCCAATCTGAGGAAACCCTTCTTCATCGGCAACTTTGGCGAAAGCAGGATACAAATCTGCCCATTCTTCATTTTCACCGGCGGCGGCGGCCTTTAAATTTTCCAGAGTATTCCCTTGAGCAACGGGGAAATCAGCAGTAATATCAATCATTTTCGGCATTTCCCCTTCAAAGCCTTCTAACAGGAACTTCCAAAACCTCTTGGCATGTTCTTTTTCATTGTCAGCAGTCTCGATAAAGATGTTACGCATCTGCTTGTAACCTTCTTTGTCGGCTATTGATGCATAATACGTATAACGCATACGAGCCTGGGATTCACCAGCAAATGCTTTCATCAAATTAACAGCAGTCTTGGTTCCTTTTAAATTCATTACGTATTTACCTCCTTGTTTTACTTTTTATCGTCAGGGTTTGATTATACACCCTGGATGCCAAATCATTATACAATATGCCTATTATAAATCAGCAAATATTGAACACTTCAAATCCATGTTGCCCATTCTAACCCCATATAAGTCGGAAGCCAAGTTACTTTTGCCATGGACTTTTGCTATGGCCGCCTAAGTCCCTTTCGGCCATTATATCATTGGAGCGAAGCTTCATTGATATAATCGGCGCATGTGCGTTTGGCCTCAGGCCAAAATATCGCACGCGCTCTGAAATAAACTATATAATGGCCGCCTAAGTCCCTTTCGGCCATTATACATTATTCTCCACAAATTCGGTAATATTTATTTTAAAATAGTTATGTCATTGACCAAGAAGAATGGGTTAGGACTAGTGGGAGACAAATACTTTAGCAGATTTGATTCCTGAATTCGACCCGGATGGAATTCCACTTGTTCCCGGAATGAGAACCGGAAAATACAACCGCTCAGGGTCGGCCTCCGGGCAGCACACCGCCAATTCGCCCTCCATGGCTCAGGAGGCGGACTCAGGACCTCCTGTCCTTCGGCTGCCCTTTTGCCTCACCTTCGTAGGTGTTTGCTCGGTTTTCATCCCCACGGTCACTACGTCAGCATTCCACCCGTGTCTTCGCACCCAACTTCCTAATTGGGGATGACATTTTTCCAGATCAATAACATTATTTTAAAATAGTTATTGACATAAGTTCATAACCTGATATACTAATAGCAGTAACGGGCATATGCCCTAAACTATTCAAGGAGGTGATTATATGCCCAGGAGAGACGGAACCGGTCCAGTTGGGAATGGACCTCGAACCGGAGGCGCCCGAGGATTTTGCAGAAGCAGCATCCCAGCAAATCCTAATAGAGGCTGGAAATGCACAGGAATGGGAAGGGGTTTTCGACACTTTGGATACCAGGATCTCGAGAGCAATCAGAAAAGTGCATTGCTTCATCGGAAGGAATGGTTGGAAGGTGAGCTGAATGCCATTAACAGACATCTTGAAACCCCTTAGACTATTAAGACTCGGGTTAATATGATAAACTCCTGATACAATCAACAGCCTTAGGAGGTGGGCTCTTTGTCCAGACCAGTTAAGTGGCGGAGAGTTTGTTGTGAACCCGAGACTAACGTATTCGGCCCCCTGAACAGAAATAATTTTTCCGGAGAATACGTGATAATGACTGTGGAGGAATATGAGACTTTGCGTCTTATAGACCTGGAAAGATTTACACAGGAAGAATGCGCCGACCGAATGGCTGTGGCCCGCACAACAGTTCAACGAATATATAACGAGGCTCGCCAAAAGGTAGCCAGATCCTTAGTAAATGGAGCAGTTCTCAGAATTGAAGGCGGGAACTACAAGCTTTGCGAGGACGCAGAAATCAGTTCAGGATGCCCCCATTGTCATCGTCGGCGATGGCGGCGAGACAAGGACGAAACCATCAGCCCGATGGAATAACAAGGGTATCCCCTGGTTTTGGGCGGTGCATTCTTCGGTTTTTTCCAGCAAGGATTGAGAAAGACTTTAGTTATCATTCTTGCCATTACCATACTGAAAACCGAAGGAGGAATACTCTGTGAAAATTGCTTTACCGGTGGAAAATAATATGGCCGATTCCAATATAAGCCCATCCTTTGGTCGAGCTCCTTATTTTCTCATTTATGACAGTGATACTGACGAAAGCATATATGTTAATAACACCGCAGCCGCCAGTCAGGGAGGTGCCGGAATTAAAGCAGCTCAGGCTGTAATTGATCTGGGTGCCCAGGCGCTTATTACTCCACGCTGCGGCGAGAATGCAGCCCAGGTAATCAAGATTGCCGGAATTGAAATGTATAAGTCCCAGGGCTTATCGGCCGCCGCAAATATTGCTGCATATAAGGCGAATACCCTATCCCCCCTTGATGATATTCATCCCGGATTTCATAATCACGGAAACAAGTAAGATGAAAATTGCGGTCCTAAGTGGAAAAGGTGGCACCGGTAAAACCCTGGTATCAGTAAACCTGGCTGCAGTGGCTGAAAGCTCCCGATATATCGACTGTGATGTTGAAGAACCTAATGGACATCTGTTTTTTAAACCCCAGGAGCTTCAAACTCATAATGAAGTAACAGTTATGATTCCCAGCTTTGATGCGGATAAATGTAATGGCTGCCGGATATGTACAGATTTTTGCAAGTTCAACGCATTAGCCTTGGTAAATGATAAGCCATTATTATTTCCTCAGATATGCCACTCATGTGGCGGCTGTAGTCTGCTGTGCCCGGAAAAGGCCGTAACCCTGCACCCCAAACCAATCGGCGTTATTCAAGAGGGTGTTTATAGGCAGGTTCACGTCCTGACCGGAATACAAAACCCGGGAGAGCCTTCAGGCGTTCCCATAATCCAAAGACTTTTGAGCATTATCCCGGCAGATAACCGGATAAACTTTATCGATTGTCCGCCGGGAAGTGCCTGTGTAGTCATTGAAAGTATCAGGGATGCTGATTACTGTATTTTGGTGGCTGAGCCTACCTTGTTTGGAGTTCATAACCTGAGTATGGTCCACCAACTGGTTAGAGTGTTTAATAAGCCTTTTGGAGCCATTCTAAATAAGAACCTTGATGGAGAAAATCCGGCCGAATACTATTGTATGGAACAGAGAATTCCAGTTCTGGGCAGGATTCCATTTAACATCGAGCTGGGACGACTGAATTCCGACGGACAAATTGCAGCCCATGAGAAACCGGAATTTCATAAATTATTCACTCAATTGCTGAACAGAGTTGTCCAGGAGGTGGGTCATGAAACAATTATTAATCCTTAGCGGAAAAGGCGGCACCGGCAAGACCACTTTGGCCAGCGCGTTTATTAAACTATCTGATACCCGGGCCATGGCTGATTGCGATGTGGACGCCCCTAACCTGCATCTGGTCATGAGTCAGACATCGGTGCCCCAAAGATCCGATTATTATGGAATGAAGACTGCGGTTATTGATGCCCACAACTGCATAAAGTGCGGTCTGTGTGAAGATCACTGTCAGTTTAATGCCATCAAGGATTTTGTGGCAGACCCTTATTCCTGTGAAGGCTGTGGGGTATGTGAAGCTATTTGTCCTATGGAGGCTGTGTCACTGAAAGACAGCATTGCCGGTGAATTATTGCTCTATAAAAATGATCACGTTTTCTCGACCGGCACACTTAAGATGGGGAGCGGCACTTCCGGGAAGCTGGTAACTGAAGTAAAGAATCAACTGTTTTCGGTTTCTGTAAATTCCGAACTGGTCATTATCGATGGCTCCCCCGGAATCGGCTGTCCCGTCATTGCCTCAATCAGCGGTGTGGACATGGTTCTGATTGTAACTGAACCATCCATATCCGGCATGAGTGATTTGAAACGAATCCTTCAAACCGTAGCATCTTTTCAGGTACCTGCCGCGGTTTGTGTTAACAAACATGATACCAATCCAGAAAATACGGCCCGTATTATATCATATTGTCAGGAAGCGGGGATCTCCTTTGTTGGTTGTATTCCCTTTGATCCCCTGGCTGTTGAAGCAATAAACAACGGATACACCATAGCAGACATAGAATGTCCCTCAGGCAGTGCAGCCCAAGCCGTATTTGCCCGGACCATAAAAAAGCTCAAATCCGATGGATTACCTTCATCAGACACCTTTGAATAACCCGGCCTGAAAAAATAAAAAATAACTGGAGGTTATACTATGAAAATAGCAGTTGCAAGTGAAAACGAATCCGTTACCCAGCACTTTGGACATTGTAAAAACTTTAATATCTTTGAAACGGAAAATGGACAAATAAGTGCAAAAGAATCAATTCCTAATCCAGGTCACATTCCGGGATTTTTACCTAACTTTCTTAACGAAATGGGAGTTAAAGTAATCATATCCGGCGGGATGGGTGCCGGTGCCATTGATATTTTCAATCAGAAAGGCATTGAAGTAATTACCGGAGCAAGTGGAAATGCAGAAATCATTGTACAACAGTATCTCTTGGGCAATCTCAAATCTACCGGTTCAGTATGTCACGAACATGAACACCATGATACCTGCGGCCACTAGAGTCTTTGAAGACCATCATTGCCAAATAAAACAACAATTCGAACCAACAGAAAGGAGCACCTGCAAAGGTGTCCCTTTCTGCCTTAAAAGCACCCCGGCCGCTAACCCCGCAGTGATCCAAAAAAGAAGGCCAGCATTACCGCAATAGCCAGGCCAAAGCCGGCCGCCCCCAGATAAGCATACTGGGCTGTCTCCGCCGAATGGTTGGTCTGGAGAATAAGAGCTGATCCAATAAGAGCCCCTGTGGCCATCATACTTAGTCCCAGACGGCTTACCAGTTGAGTTATTTTCCGGTTCATCCTGGGACTGATATCCATTTGAAAATTCAATCGCAGCCGGCCTTCTCCTGCGTTTTTCAGAACCCGGTTAAGATTTGCCGGCATTTCTCCCAATGGCTTAATATCCTGATAAAAGCGGCTTCGTAAATATTTGGAGATGTTTTCCGGTTTAAGACGTTCACGATAAACACGAGAAGCCAAAGGGCCCGCAACTTCAGTGAATTCAAAGGAAGGATCCAGCTTCTTGCCAAGACCTTCCACAGTAATCAAAGCCTTCATCAAAGAAGTCAGATAGGAAGGCATTCTAAGATTGTAGCGAAAAGCCAGATCCATTATGTCAACCCGCAGCCGCTTCATATCAATATCACCAATACTCCCCGCCATCACCCCTCCAATCAACTCCCCTAAATCCTCAGAAAACCCTTCTTCCACATCCGCATCATCCAACACACCCATGTCGCGAAGTACAGAGGTGGCACGGTACGGGTCTTTTTTGCTGATTGAAATCAGCAGCTCTCCTATATACATCAAACGTCGTTCACCCAGATACCCCATTTGTCCAAAATCAATAAATGAAATAGTATTTTCATCAACTGCCAAGACATTGCCAGGATGGGGATCAGCCTGAAAGAAACCATGGAGGAGAATCTGAGACAGGAACGCTTCGGTTCCCAGCCGCGAAATATTGCGGCGACTCCAGCCTGCCCTGTCAATACTTTCAATGTCACTCAGCTTATACCCGGAAATATAGTCTTCAATTAACACCCGGGGAGTACTATATTGGCCATAAACCCGGGGAATGACAACCCATTTATCATCAAGAAAATTATGATAAACCTTTTCCGTGTTGCGAGCTTCCCGCTCGTAATCCAGCTCCCTCAACAAGGTTTTGGCAAAATCCTCTATTATGGCCAGAACACCGATCTTGGAAGCTTCTACAGATCTTTTCTCCGCTCTGCGAGCCAGGCCTTTAAGTATTTCCAGATCCTTGCGAACCATACTCTCGATCCCGGGACGCTGAATTTTGACTATTACCTCTTCCCCTGTCTGCAGCCGGGCCCGATGTACCTGTCCAATAGATGCTGCTGCCAGCGGATTCCAATTAAAATCAGAAAAGATGTCATCGAGACACCCTAATTCCTCTTTAATTACCGTTTTCAGATCTTCGTGATTTATGGGGGTGACTCTATCCTGCAACTGTTCCAATTCTTCAATATATACCCGCGGAAGAATATCTGCTCGAGTGCTGAGCATTTGTCCGAATTTAACAAAGGTCGGACCCAATTCCATAAAAATTTCACGCAGATTGCGTGCCATTATATAATCATTAGCCTCTGTTTCGTGAATCGTAGTGCGAACGCTCCCAAAGCCGGTCAGTTTCCCCAATCCAAACTTCGTCAGAAAAACACCCATGCCATGGCGGGCAAACGCTCCCACAATCTCACGTCTTCGACGAACATATTTTAGCTGCCACCAGTATTGCATCATCCATCCCTCTCTCACAGTCTGGATATATAGACAGTGATCGTTATTTCCAATTAACAAATAACCGGTAATTTAATTCTGGATTCTATGCTTTAAAAAAAGATCTGGGTCAGAGGCATAATACATATTCCCGCCAGAGTTGCAATTAAAGCCATCCTCTTGTATCCATACTGCCGGGAAGAAGGAATCAATTCCTCCATGCTAATGTATATCATCATTCCGGCCACCAAAGCAAAGCTGGCGCCTAAGACAAAATCGTTCAAGAAAGGACGCAGTACCAGAAATGCTAATATCCCCCCTATAGGCTCGGCAATCCCTGCCAATAAAGTATACTTAAAGGAGTCCAACACCCGGCCGGTAGCATGATAAATTGGAACAGCCACCGCAATACCTTCCGGAATATTATGCAATGAAATTGCCAAGGCAATAGAAAAACCCAAAGAAAGATCATTGTATCCGGCCATAAAAGTAGCCATACCCTCCGGGAAATTGTGAAGCATTATGGCCAGCATAGAGACAAAACCTACTCGGAACAAGTCTTCATGAGGTTTGTCATGTTCGAGTTTATTTTCTTCCGCATGGGGTACAAACCGGTCCATCCCCGCCGCCATTGCCATGCCTGCCATTAAAAACAACAGAGAAGCAATTAACCCGCGAGTACTGCCGGCATTAACAGACATCAAATGCTGCGCCTCCGGAAAAAGATCACCGAAAGAGACTGATAACATTACACCCGCTGCAAAGCCCAGGCCCAAAGATACCATTTTCTTTTGTTCTATTTTAATAAAAATAGTAATAAATCCAATAAGCGTTGATAACCCTGCCACAAATGACAATCCCAACGCGATAAGTACCTGATCAGAAAACATGCTTCCTCCTGTTGCTTTCTGTTTAACTGCTGCGACCTTGTTAAGATTAGCTGCTGGGACAATAGCTGATAATATAGTAATCGGTATTCGTGATTTATACAATAAACCCCCTTATTCAGGCGGAAAATTTCCTAATTAAGGGGGCCGTTTTTTATATGCAATACTATGTCAGCTCTAAGTGACTTGCCCGATTTTTACAAACGGAATCGGGTTACGTGAGCCCGAAGGTTTTCACCCATAGATGCCAGGATATCAGCAGCTGATGCTACTTCCTCGATGCTGGCCAGTTGTTCCTGAGTTCCGGCAGCTGCCGTTTCGGTTTGCGAAGCGTTATGGCGGCTGATGCGGGCGATATTGTCCACTGAGGCAACCAGGTTTTCATTACCTGAGGCAATCTGATGGATAGCGCGGGATATTTCCTGTATTTGAGCGATTACCTCATTAGTTAAACGTTCCACCTCTGCAAAAGCGGTGTTAGCATTCCTGGCCACATCAATGCCTATCTGCACATCTCTTTCACCACTTTCGGCAGCTTGATTGGCATTCTGAATATAAGCCTGGTTTTCGTCAACCAGCCTGGTAATCTGTCCCGTCGCCGCTTGGGATTGTTCCGCTAATTTGCGTACTTCTTCCGCTACTACTGCAAACCCCCGTCCGGCTTCCCCGGCTCTGGCCGCTTCAATTGCTGCATTCAAGGCCAGAAGATTTGTCTGGGCCGCAATTTCGGATATTACTCCCGATATATCATTTATCTGTCTTGAACTTGCTGTAAGTTTACCAATTGACTCATTGATATTATCCGTACTCCGACTGATATTGTTCATCTGCTCCATTGATTTCTCTACTGCCCGGGCCCCCTCTTTGGTTACCTTATCAGTATTATCAGCCATCGCCGCCATATTACTTGCGTTTGCATTTAACTGCTGGGTATTGGCGGACATCTGCTGAACCACCGCCGCCGCACCGTTTATTTCATTAAATTGCTGTTCGGTGCCCTGGGCAATTTCGGTCATAACCCGGGCCATTTGTTCAGATACATTCGTGCTGTCCTCTGCCGCCGAAGACATTTCTTTGCTGGCTGTGCCCAGCTGCTCTGCTGTATTGCTGATTTCCGCCACTACATCGTGGAGGTTTTTGGTCATTTTATTCAAGGCATAGCTTAAGGCGCCAATCTCATCATTACTAGCAACCATAGAAGTAACCGACAAGTCCCCCGCCGCAATTTTTTCCGCAGTCTGTTTCAAAGCAATAATGTTGTTTCCTAATTGAGACGAGAAGAACCATGCCAGGCTCAAGGCCACCGCAATCTGTACCAATCCGAACAATACCGTATCACGTCGAAAATCGGAGGCCATTTCATCATATGGAGTATTAGGAACACCTACATACAAAATTCCTATTACTTTTCCCTCCGCATCTTTGATGGGTTCATAGATAGTCTGATTTATAACCCCGGCAACCTCTGCTTCTCCCAAGTATGTTTGATATTCTTCCAGAGTTGCTTGGGCAACCGCCGCCGCAACTTGGGTTCCCACGGCCCTTTTTCCATCTGCCAGTTCTACGTTGGTTGCTACGCGGGTATCCCCTTGAAAAACCGTCACTGTCCCGCCGGTTTTAGAGCCTATCAGGTCAATAACAGCATGATTATCGTTGAGCTTTTCCGTGCCTTTGTAAATATAGTTATCAATAATTTGCCAGTCTCCAGGATATCTTTCATCCAGAAATGCTTTCGTCATGGACAGATCTGATCTCAATTTTTCATGGGCAGACTCAATCACTTTTGACTTCATCACACCTGACATGTAAAAAGTCATGGCCAGATTCCCCAGAATAATTACCACTGAAAACATCAATACGATTTTCAATTTTAAGCTGATTCTCATTGACAAACTAACATCACCCTTTCAATCTTACATATAGATTTTCTGTAACTGTTGAAAACTGCTATCCCTTCTTTGCCTAATACCGTTCAACATATCTACTAATACATCGATAAAATTCGTCAATCTCTTTACTAATTTCCGTATTTTGTTATTTTGTGAATATTCGATTATCTCAGTATTTAAAGAGCAAAACTAATTGTCTGACCGTTATTTTGGCAATACTTAATTATAATGATTGTAAATGATCAGAATTTCAGGTTGCGAAACACAAATATCTAAGGCGTAGATTTAGCTTCGGCCACTGACCGGGATGAATTCCACTTGTTTCTGGAATGTAAGGAACGTTGGTACTCTGCGCCTACACCAGCAACTCACACAAAACTCTGGGAGGAAATTTAGTGCCCTGCTTATTTCAACTGAAATTTCCCCTGATCAAAAACATATTTAAAAAAATGTTTCTCTATCCTCGCCATGATGTGATAGAATTTATTGCTGGAAAAATATATGACCTTTAAATGTTTCTAAAAAGTTGGGAGGAATTTTATGCCCAAACGAACTGACATCTCCAAAATCCTTATCATTGGATCAGGCCCTATTGTAATCGGCCAGGCATGTGAATTTGACTATTCCGGGACCCAGGCCTGCAAAGCTCTGCGAAAGCTAGGCTACCAGATAGTATTAGTTAACTCTAATCCAGCCACTATTATGACTGATCCTGAAATCGCTGATGTAACGTATATCGAACCACTAAACGTAAGAAGTCTGACCGATATAATAGCTAAAGAACGACCCGATGCACTGTTGCCTAATCTGGGCGGCCAATCAGCTCTGAACCTTAGTGCGAAACTATCCCAGGCCGGTATTTTGGCTCAATACAACGTCAAAGTAATCGGGGTACAAATCGATGCCATTGAACGCGGTGAAGACCGTATCGCCTTTAAAGAGACTATGAATCGGCTGGGTATTGAAATGCCCCGCAGCAAACCCGCTTATACCATTGAGGAAGCCGAAACGATAGCCGCAGAGCTGGGATATCCCGTGGTTATCCGCCCCGCCTACACTATGGGAGGTACCGGGGGAGGCCTCGTCTATAATATTGAAGAATTGCGAACTGTGGCTAACCGAGGAATTACCGCAAGTATGGTAGGTCAAATACTGGTGGAAGAATCTGTGCTTGGCTGGGAAGAATTAGAGCTGGAAGTGGTCCGCGATACAAAAAACCAGATGATTACCGTCTGTTTTATTGAAAACATTGACCCTATGGGAGTACATACCGGAGACTCTTTTTGCTCCGCCCCCATGCTTACCATCACCTCCGAACTCCAGCACAGGCTCCAGAAATATGCATATGCAATTGTTGAAGCCATCCAAGTGGTGGGCGGAACAAATGTCCAATTCGCCCACGATCCCAAAACCGATCGGGTAGTAATTATTGAAATCAACCCCCGGACATCTCGTTCCTCCGCCTTAGCATCTAAAGCCACCGGCTTCCCTATCGCCTTGGTTTCAGCCATGCTGGCCGTAGGTTTGACCCTGGATGAAATACCCTACTGGCGTGACGGAACTCTGGATAAATACACCCCCTCCGGTGATTACGTGGTCATTAAGTTTGCCCGCTGGGCATTTGAGAAATTCCATGGTTCGGAAGATAAGCTGGGAACTCAAATGCGCGCCGTCGGTGAAGTAATGAGCATCGGGAAAAACTATAAAGAAGCCATGCAAAAAGCAATACGCTCTCTGGAAATCAGCCGTTATGGCTTGGGCTTCGCTAAAGATTTTCATCACCAGACCCTGCCCGAATTGCTGGACGCGCTCATTGAACCCAGCAGCGAGCGGCAATTTATCATGTATGAGGCCCTGCGCCAGGGTGCCGGTATTGAACAGCTCAACAGCCTGACCCATATCAAACCATGGTTCATACAACAGATGAAAGAACTGGTTGAATTAGAAGAAGAAATCCTGACTTACAAAAACCAGACCCTGCCTGACAGGCTGCTGATCCAAGCCAAAAAGGACGGCTTTGCCGATCGATACCTGGCTATGCTGCTGGGAATATCGGAGACTGCAATCCGCAAGGCCCGCATCGGTCTGGGCGTTGTGGAAGGCTGGGAGCCTGTTCCCGTTAGCGGAGTGGAAAATGCGGCCTACTATTTCTCCACCTACAATGCGCCGGATAAAAGTCAGGTCAGTGAAGGACAAAAAGTAATGATCCTGGGCGGAGGCCCCAACCGGATTGGGCAAGGAATTGAATTTGATTATTGTTGCGTCCATACCGCTTTTGCCCTGCGGGATCTGGGCTATGAAACCGTTATCGTCAACTGCAATCCGGAGACTGTATCAACCGACTATGATACCTCAAATAAGCTTTACTTCGAGCCCCTAACCGTTGAAGATGTGCTGAGCATCTACGAAAAAGAAAAGCCTTTGGGGGTCATCGTTCAATTTGGAGGACAAACTCCCCTGAATATTGCCGCCGACTTAGCCCAAGCAGGGGTGAGAATTCTCGGTACAAGCCCGGAGACTATCGATTTGGCCGAAGATCGTGACCAATTTCGTCATATAATGGATAAGCTTGAAATACCCATGCCTGAATCAGGGATGGCTGTAAACCTTGAAGAAGCCCTTGCTATTGCCAAAAGAATTGGATACCCGCTGATAGTCAGGCCCTCGTATGTCTTGGGTGGCCGGGGTATGGAAGTAGTATATGATGAGGATATGCTGCGCCAGTATCTGGCAGCCGCAGTTGGAGTCACTCCCGACAGACCGATTTTGATTGACAGATTTCTTAGTAACGCCATCGAAGCCGAAGCTGATGCCATCAGTGACGGCCATGAAGCTTTTGTCCCCGCAGTAATGGAGCATATTGAACTGGCCGGAGTTCACTCCGGTGACTCTGCCTGTGTGATTCCGCCCATCAGTATTCAAGATAAACATATTAAGGACATTGTGGATTATGCTAAGAGGATTGCCCGTGAATTAGGAGTAGTCGGCCTGATGAACATACAATACGCCATTACCGATGACCGGGTTTATATTTTGGAGGTAAACCCAAGAGCATCACGAACTGTCCCCCTGGTATCAAAAGTCTGCAATATCTCCATGGCCCGTATTGCCACCGAGATTATGATGAAATCATTAGTCGGCGGGAAATACCCGCTCAACAGCCTGACTTCTAAAAAACTCCCGCATTTTGGAGTCAAAGAAGCAGTTTTTCCCTTTAATATGTTCCCGGAAGTGGACCCCATTCTGGGGCCCGAAATGCGCTCTACCGGTGAGGTTTTAGGAATTGCGGATTCCTTCGGACTAGCTTACTACAAGGCTCAGGAAGCAACCCAGTCACCCTTGCCCACCTCCGGAACAGTATTGATCAGTATAAACGATCAAGACAAGCAATCAGCACTTCAAATTGCGCGGGAATTCGTAGAAATAGGCTTCAAGATCAAAGCCACCGCTGGAACCCATAAATATCTCAAAGAGAACGGCGTCGATTCAACGGTGATTAAAAAAATACACGAAGGACGCCCCAATATAGCCGATGACATAACCAACCAGGAATTAAATCTGGTAATTAACACCCCTTCGGGTAAACGCAGTCAGCATGATGATTCCTATATTCGAAAAAGTGCCATCAGATACCAGGTCCCCTATATTACCACTATGGCCGCAGCATTAGCCAGCGCCAGGGGAATAGCCGCCTTCAAAAACAACGATTACTCAGAAGGCCGGTTAAAATCTTTACAAGAATATCATGCTGATATCACCCGGATCGAGTAAAGGATAACATGCAATTGACCACCAAAAGTTCGCTCTTTATTAACAAATATTGTCCTTAAAAAGCAGGTCATGCAATTACTGTTATCGAAATACAAAACCCATAGGAAAATATAAAAGAAGGGTTTCAAATGTACAGATACTTACGAAAGCTGCTAATTCCCGCAGCTTTGTTGTTAACCTTGCTGATGCCGTGCTCAGCCTCGGCCTCAGAAGCTAGTTTCAGCCTCGGGAAAGCATCCTACAGTGTTGATGACGTAACCAATTCAATGGATGCCGCATCTTACATAAAAAATGGCCGTTTTTTTGTTCCCGTAAGGTATTCGGCTCTCGTTTGCGGCATAAATCAGGACAACATCACCTTTGACAGCAATACCCAAAGGCTTACCCTGGTTACAGATGACGGCTTGGTAATTAATCTTCAGGTTGGAACCAAAAGCATAATTGTTAATAACTCGGTTGAATCAATGGATGTTGCGCCCGAAAATATAAAGGGCAGAGTCTACCTGCCCATTCGTTACATTGCCGAAGCTATGAATCGAGCTGTTACCTGGGATTCCATAGAAGAACGGGTTTCTATTCAGATGGAGGACTATCTGGGCAAGGCTTTGGATGAAATCAAACAGGAAAGATATTCTTCTGCAATTTCCCTGTGTGAAAAGATGATCAGTATTAGCCCTAATTCGGCGCCAAGCCACATAATCAAGGGGTTGGCTCAGTCCCAGCAGGCTATTTATGAGGGTGCAATTGCTTCATACAACAAAGCTCTCGCCATTAACCCCAACCACCACTTAGCCTTTATTTACCGTGCCGAGGCTCGTTGGTTGTCAAATGTGAATACCCAGAATATCGATCCAATTATTGACGACATATCACAAGCAATCGACAAATTTCCGACTCCCGAATATTATTGTATGCGGGCCGGCCTTTACAACTATACAGGAGCATATGATAAGGCTATCGCCGACTGCAATAAAGCAATGGCGCTGAACTCACAATACAAAACAGCACATTACAGACGCGCCTTCGCCTATTGTCTTAAAGATGGAAATGATGCCTTTATGGGTGAGCTTAACAACATACTGGCCCAGTTTCCGGCTGATGAGAAGGCGACCCAATACATGCAGCTGCTAAACAGTGGAACCCTTTTTAAACTTGATGTTTCCGATTGGTTAGAAGTCTATTAATATGTAAATCCAAATAATCTATTTTCTAGCTGTTTAGCATATTATTTTATCAATCTGAGCTTGCCGATAAGGGGAAGCTCTTTCACTTTGCCTCCCAGTCCATTGAGTATGCCAATAACAGCAAATACTAAAACCACAATTGAGAAAAACGGCAGAAGTATCCATCCCACAATAGGTATCAAGGATAGAATCAAGCTTCCGCCAAAGCTGAAAATCAGCAACAGCAATCCCTGGTTGGCGTGAAATTTCCCATATTGAGAATCAGGGCTGGCTAGCAAAGGCAGGAAGAAAAGTATATAAGCAACCCCTGCCAGAACCTTGTTTTTTTCGATATCAGCCGGCTCGATTGATCTAATCTCATTTTCAAGTTCCGTCATCAATCATACCTCCTAATTTTATTTGTTTTTAATTGTATCATTATATGAAAACATTGAACCCCCGCAGATAAGATTATTATCATAATCTTATTTTTTTCTGTAAGTTGCCAATTGGATCCTGCCATGTAACCATAACCCGCGTAATTTTGCCACATTTACATCCATTACCATTTTATTGAATCCTTTCTTTAATCATTTACAAAAATCAAAAAAATTTGAAGATTCATCATTGTCCGGCAGGGATATTCTTTCCAATATAGAAATTCCATTTATAAGATAAATTCGTTTATAGGAGGTAATTATGGGAATGCGGAATTTAGCTTCAATGATCCGTGAACAGGTTAAGAAGTATCCCGACACTAAAAAAGCCCTCTTCTACAAAGCCGGTGATGAATGGATCGGAATTTCCTGGAAAGAGTTCGGGGATTATATTGACATGGCCGCATTGGGACTTCTCGCTCTTGGAGTTGAAGAAAAAGAACATGTAGGGCTTTTTTCCGGCAATCGTCCTGAGTGGGCCATCGCTGATTACGCAATCATGTCTGTAAAAGGCAGCAATGTCTCAATTTATCAGACCAACACCTGGGAACAAGCTGAATATATAGTAAATGATGCCGGACTGAAAATTATTTTTGTTGATGATCAAAACCAATACGACAAAGTTATGACATTTTTTGATGGCAGCAAGACCCTTACTACAGTAATCGTATTCGATAAAGAAGCCAAAATTGACAAAAGCAAGAACGCCATGTATTTAGACGATCTCTATGAGCTGGGTAAGAAAGCGGATAAATACGACTTATTGAACCAAAGACTGGCCGCCGCCTCTCCCCATGACATTGCCGGAATAATATATACCTCCGGAACAACCGGCGATCCCAAAGGCGCCATGTTAACCCATGAAAGCTTCTTTGTAGAAATTGATGCACTGAATCCGGTTTTTCCCATGGGCGAGGATGATATTGAACTGGTCTTCCTTCCCTTGAGCCATGTATATGAAAAAGCCTCCTTTTATTGGCTTCATTCCAGAGGAGCGTCACAGTATTTTTGTTATGATACCAATAAAGTTGTTGAATATTTTCAAGAAGTGCGTCCCACATATATGGTCGGAGTACCCAGACTGTATGAAAAAATGTATGCGGCCGTTTATGCAAATATAGAAAAGTCTTCGGGATTAAAAAGGATGTTGTTTAACTGGGGAATTGAAACCGGAAAGAAGTACCGATATGCTGAAATTCAGGGTGAAAAGATTTCAGGCATGTTAAGCTTTCAGCATAATTTAGCATATAAACTGGTGCTGCAAAACATCAGAGCCCTGCTGGGGGGAAGGCTTAATTTCTTTTCCGCCGGTGGCGCCCCGCTGGCCAAAGAAATCGAAGAGTTCTTCTTTGCAGCCAATATATTTATTGCCCAAGGATACGGGCTTACGGAAACAGCTCCCATGGGTACTTATAATACCCCGGGAGACTTTAAATTCGGTACTGTGGGCAAACCAATCCCCGGCAATCATATAAAAATAGCACCCGATGGAGAAATCCTCATAAAGGGCGACAATGTCATGAAAGGCTATTATGGAAAGCCTGAAGCCACCAAAGAAGTAATGACCGAAGACGGTTATTTCATGACCGGAGATATTGGGGAATTCGATGAAGATGGCTTCCTGAAAATCACCGACAGGAAAAAGGATATAATTATTACCGCCAACGGAAAAAATATTGCTCCCCAGCTGATTGAATCAAGAATCGGCAAAGATTTTTATGTCGAACAGATTGCAATTATCGGCGACAGGGAAAGATACTTGGTGGCCCTTATTGTTCCGGCCTTCCCGGCTCTTGAAGAATTTGCTCTGAGCAAAGGAGTCAGATTCAAAAACCATGAAGAATTAATTAAGAATCCAGCCATTATCCAACATTATGCCGAAAGAATTGAATCACAATCCAAGGATCTTCCGAGCTGGTCGAAGGTTCAGAAGTTCACTCTGCTGCCCGAGCCTCTTACCGTTGAAAAGGGTGACATAACCCCTACCATGAAATTGAAAAGGAAAGTAATTGCCAAAAACTACGAAGATATCATTCAAAAAATGTATGCGGAATAACAAACGAATCTATTTGCCCTGTCTTATGTGATAAAAGGGATAATGGCCTAATATGCCACTATCCCTTTTTATGTATGACGGACATACCGTCAATCTAATGCATGAAAGTCTCTGGTGCGGGTTGATAGTGCCAAGCACATAACCAAGAGCAATAGGGTCCACCGCCAGATGATTATGAGGCTATTCTCAGTATAATCAAGCGGCATCCTATGAATCAGTTTGAAATTGAAAGCTTTTTAAGAGCGAGATGTTGTAGTAATTATAGATAAGATTTTTTATGAGTTAAAAAAAGACTACAAGGTAGCAACGATAAATTTTAAAGGATACAATACATATAGATTCAACTGAACAAAACCTGACGAAATGATGGAAATAATGGTTATATTGAGTTTCAGCCCGCCTAACTGTGAGAGAAAGGAAGAAAGTATTCATGAAACAAATACTGCCCGAAAACAGAGGGATCGAAGACAATCTTTTTAACGCCATATGTACCCGGTTTGATGAACTCCATGCCCACCAGACTTTTGGCATTAGTCTTACATATATGGGACCAGGCACTGTAGGTATGAAAATGATTACCGGGCAAGAGTTTACAACTGTGCAGACAAGACTACATGGTGGTGTCATTGCGGCTTTATTGGATACTGCTATGGGACAGGCTGTT
>Ga0123334_1002978_pt1 | contig 18884 bp, 13 predicted proteins | sample BiotimSIPDNA_FD_89706 | JGI IMG/M metagenome (GOLD analysis project Ga0123334, IMG submission 89706) | Anaerobic biogas reactor microbial communites from Washington, USA - Biogas_R1 time_0 SIP DNA | ecosystem: Engineered > Bioreactor > Anaerobic > Unclassified | place: Washington, USA... | reverse complement strand
TGGCCACTGGAGTAGTAAAGAAAGACCATCGGTTGTTGGATTTTGGCGCCGGTTCTGGCTTGCTGGGTGAGTTTTTGGGCCCTCATTGCCGCGAAATGGTGTTGATGGACAATTCGGCTGGCATGGTCGAGGTGATGCGGGACAAGGTCATCCGAAACGGATGGTTCACGTTGGAGCCTTTGCATCATGATCTGTTGGTTGAACCGTACCTGGATTGTCCGTTTGATGGTATTGTGACCCAGATGGTGTTGCATCACATTGACGACATCCCGTCGTTGTTGCTGCGGTTTTACGAGATGCTGCGTCCTGATGGCTTTCTAGCCATCGCTGATCTTTATCCCGAGGATGGGTCGTTTCATGGAGAGGGCTTTACCGGCCACCTGGGGTTTGAACCGGCTGTGTTGACGGCTTGGCTGGACGAGGCTGGTTTTGAACTGTGTTCATTGGAACCCTGCTTTTCGGTTCGTAAACAAAGGGAGAGTGAGGAATTATTGTTTCCTCTTTTTCTGGCACTGGCAAGGCGAAAGTGAACTAAAATCAGTCACTTTTCGTACAATTGATAACTTTTTCTATCTTTGCGGTGATTAATCATTGCGTGTATGCGTACATTGTTGTCCCAAAATCTGTTTAACGTGGTCACTGTGGTGGTCGTGGGACGATTGTGCATTCACCGCAGTTGAAAGGAACTTCTAAAACCAATCATAACCCTGTCGGTGAATGCCGGCAGGGTTTTTTTATTATCCATAAAAACCACATCACATGACGTACAGCGGAGCAGCCATCATCATTCATTTGTTGGAAAAGAAAGGCATCAATGTCATTGCTGGGATACCGGGCAGCGCCAACCTGCCCTTGTATGAGGCCTTGGGACGTAGCAGCATCAGGCATGTGCTGGCCAGGCATGAGCAAGGCGCTGGGTTTATCGCGCAGGGGTGGGCGCGGAGCAGGGGTGAGGCGGCGGTCTGCTTTGCCACGTCGGGGCCCGGGGCAACCAACCTGTTGACGGCCATAGCCGATGCCAAACTGGATTCGGTGCCGCTGGTGGCCATCACGGGTCAGGTGCCTACAGCTCAGATTGGTACAGACGCGTTTCAGGAGATTGACACCTACGGGTTAACCATTCCCATTACCAAACACAACTTTCTGGTGCGTTCGGCCAGGGAATTGCTCGATGTGCTGCCCATGGCGTTTTTCCTGGCAGAATCGGGGCGGCCTGGTCCTGTGGTGATTGATGTGCCCAAGGATGTGCAGTTGCAGGAAATTGAGGTGAAGCGTTGGCCGGCATTTACCAAACCTGATCTGCGTCGTAGGCCGGATGTGGACGTGGTGGCCGAGGTGGCTGCGTTGTTGAACAAGGCTGAGCGCCCTTTGCTGTTGGTGGGTGCCGGGGTAGTGGAGTCGTCTGCTGCGGCTCAGATTGGACGGTTGGTGGATAAGGCAAACATGCCTTTGGCCTGCACCTTGAGGGGCTTGGGCATCCTGCCACCTTCTCACCGGCTCAACCTGGGTATGATTGGCATGCACGGCACGCCGTACGCGAACCGATTGATGGAAGAGGCTGACCTGGTGCTGGCTTTGGGTGTGCGGTTTGACGACAGGGCCACTGGGCAGGTGACCTCGTTCTGTCGTTCGGCTACCCTAGTGCATGTGGATATCGACAAGGCTGAAATCAACAAGGTAAAGCCTTCTCATTACAGTGTGCAGGCTGATATCCACAGCTTTCTGTCGGCTTTCCTGCCGCTGGTGACGGTTGCCGAGCGCAAGGCCTGGTGTGGCATGGTGGCTGATTTGAAAGCGGGTATCGCCTATCCGGTACGCTGGGATGACGGTGTAGGTCATGATGGTGTCAGTCATGTTAATGACGACTTCAGTCGTAATGACCTTGGCCGTATGGATGATGGCTGTTTCGAACCGATCTCCCTGATTCGCCGCATCGCTGCCATGGTGCCTGACAACACGCTGGTGTCCACCGATGTAGGTCAACACCAAATGTGGGTGGCGCAAACCTATCCTTTCCAGACTGTCCGCCAATTCCTGACATCAGGAGGGTTGGGTACCATGGGCTTCGGCCTACCGGTGGCCGTTGGGGCGGCCTTGGCTCATCCTGACAAGCTTGTGCTATGTTTTTCTGGCGATGGTTCGTTGTTGATGAACATTCAGGAGTTGGCCACGTTGGCTGAAACCAAAACCAGGGTCGTTGTTTTGTTGTTCAACAACGGGCATTTGGGTTTGGTCAGACAGCAACAAGCCTTGTTTTACGGCAAGCAGTATACGGCTTCTGCGTTTGAAGTCAGACCTGACTTCTGTGGGCTGGCGACTGCCTTCGGCATCAAAGCGGTGGACTTGTCGACATCGGTGGATGCCACGGCTGACCTGAAAACTGCTTTCGCATGTGAGGGCCCTGTTCTCGTGAACATTCCTATCGGGGCTGACGCTCTGGTGTTGCCCATGGTGCCTCCTGGTGGTGCCAATCAAACGATGATTGACAAGGGTTAAGGGGGTTGTAAGGCAGTCCGATTCTCGGGTAATAATGGCTTTTTAAGTGATCTTCAGATATGAAGTATTGATTTAGTATGACTTGTTTATACAATAGATAGTTAATCAGTTAGGATATGTATGCAATATTGGAATTGTTGGTCAATAACCACCCTGGCGTGATGTCGCACATCACCGGTTTGTTTGCCAGGCGGGGGTATAACCTCGAAGGTATTCTCTGTGGTCCTGTTGGTAACGGTGACCATAGTATCATGTACTTGCTTATGCTCGATGATCATCGTCATGAGCAGGTGTTGCGTCAGTTGGAAAAACTGCACGATGTGTTGAAGGTGGCTGAACGTCCTGACATGGATCCGGCTGTGTTTTTTTCTCTACAGACTCAAGCCATTGGTCAATAAGTTGTATATTTGTTTGAACCCTTGATTCTTTGTTCAACCAATCAATTCTTTGTTCAACCAATCAACTCTACGACGATGAAGACAAAAACGTTGATTATAGGCGCGAGTGTTAACCCTGATCGTTATTCGTACAAGGCGGCTGAACGTCTACTGGCCAACGGTCATGCGATTTATATGTTGGGGGCCAGGGCGGGGACTTTGTTTAATCTGCCCATAGAGGCCGCCCCGCTGCCTTATACCGATGTAGATACGGTGACGCTCTATCTGGGCCCGGCCAATCAGCCTGACTACTACGACTACATTTTATCGCTCCATCCGCGTCGGGTCATCTTCAATCCCGGTACGGAAAACCCGCCTTTTGCTGCGCGTCTCAGAGCGGCCGGCATCGTTGCTGAAGAAGCTTGCACGTTGGTGCTGCTGTCCACGAATGCCTATTAATTTTTTACGGAGTAACCGGCAGCTTCTACAGCCTTGATCAAATCGGCCACAGTGATGCTGTTTTCATGCTCTACCGTAGCGGTACCTGATGACAAGCTGACGGTAGCTTGTACGCCATTGATGGCTGTGAGAGCCTTTTCTACGGTGCTGGTGCAATGGTGGCAACTCATGCCTTCGATGTGTAGGATGGTTTTCATAGGGCTGTTTTTTTGAATGTGTTTGTTGGATGCGTCTAGTTTAATGCCGCGCAAACGCAACGCGTTGAGTACAACAGTCACTGAGCTGAGGCTCATGGCGGCTGCGGCAACCATAGGGCTGAGCAGCCAGCCGGTGGACAGGTAAAAGAGCCCGGCAGCCAGGGGTATACCTATCACGTTATAGAAGAAGGCCCAGAAGAGGTTTTCCTTGATGGTACGCATGACTTTGCGACTTAAGGTGAACAGCACCAGCAGACTGTTGAGGTCGTCGCGCATCAGAACCACGTCGGCCGATTCGAGGGCGATATCGGTGCCTTTTCCCATGGCGATGCCCACGCTGGCCGCAGCCAAAGCTGGGGCGTCGTTGATGCCGTCGCCAACCATGGCCACCTTATGCCCTTTTGCTTGCTCGGCCTCAACCAGGGCTTGTTTTTCCTGGGGTGTCAACCCGGCTTCGACCCGATTGATGCCCGCTTCGGTGGCAATAGCATTGGCCGTTTCCAGCCTGTCGCCTGTGAGCAAGACAATATGCCTATTTTGCCGTTGCAGTTGAGCAATGGCCTCTTTTGCACCGGGCTTGAGACTGTCGGCTATGCTTATCAAGCCCAGAAGACTGCCTTTGTGGGCTACAAACAATACCGTGTGTCCTAAGCCGGCTTCCTTGGCAGCCTGAATCATCCATGGCTCTTCAATAGCTATTCCTCCAGCCTCCAGGTAGGCCTGATGTCCAATGATAGCCGCGTCTCCCTGAATGTTTCCACTGAGGCCCGCACCGATGTCGACCTTGAAGGATGTCGTTTCTAACAGGGGTACATTTTCTGCTTGCGCTTTGTCTATGACCGCTTTGCCCAACGGGTGAGTGCTTAATTTTTCCAGTGAGGCGGCCACTTTTAAAAGGGTCGTTACTGATTGGCCTTCAACGGGGTATAGGCCTTTCACAGTAGGGTGACCTGTCGTGAGGGTGCCTGTTTTGTCGAGAAAAAGGGTGTCTACCTGGTGGGCCAGTTCCAAAGCTTCGGCCGATTTGAACAACAAACCCTTGGCTGCCCCTCTGCCTGTGCCCACCATGATGGCAACGGGGGTGGCCAGCCCCAGGGCGCAGGGACAGGCGATGACGAGAACGGCGATGCTTGTGGTGAGGGCAAACTCAAACGGGTGACCTGCCAGCAGCCAGCCTGCCATGGTCACTATGGCCAACACCAGGACAGTGGGCACAAACCAGCGACTGATGCGGTCGACCAGCTTAGAAACGGGCGCTTTGGAGGCCACGGTGGCTTCCATCAGGTTGATTATTTGGCTGAGGGTGGCTTCTTCGCCGACATGGGTGGCTTCAAATACCAGGTAACCATCCTTGCATACTGTCCCTGAGCGTATGGTATCGCCGACATTTTTCAATACAGGGAGGCTTTCGCCCGTCAAGGCCGATTCATCCACGTATGCCTGTCCTTCCAACACCACACCATCCACCGGCGCTGTTTGTCCTACCTTGAACACCACGATGTCTCCTTTTTTAACGGCTTCAACCGGTATTTCCACCTCGTTGCCGTTTTGTTGTATGGTAGCGGTTTTTGGGGAGAGGTTCATTAATCCGGTGATGGCAGCCGTCGTTTTGTGCTTGGATTTGGCTTCGAGGTACTTACCCAATGTTACCAAGGTTAGGATGGTGGCTGCTGATTCAAAAAAGAGTTGGTGAACCCAATGCCCGGTCATGGAGGCTTGGTTGGTTTCCAAAAGCGTGGCGAGTTTGAACAACACATAGAGCCCATAGGCAATCGCAGCACTACTGCCAACGGCCACCAGAGAGTCCATGGTGGGTGATCCTTGGCGCAGCGCCCTGAAACCGGCTGTGAAATAATGGCGATTCACCCAGACCGGTGGCAGGGTGAGCAGGGCGTTGAGCAAGCCCACCGTCATGGGGTTACTAGTGGCATCGGGAACCCAAGGTAGGTGTAACCCAATCATGGGCCCCATGTTCAGCACCATCAGGGGCAACCAGCCCACTAAACTGTAGAGGAAACGGTGCCAGAGATCTGATGCAGCTTCTTCGGCCAGACTGGTCATGGTGTTGGTATTGGCCGACCTCAAAGTCGTGTAGGTGCCTGTTTGAGTGGCGTCTTCATTGCCTGAAAATCCGGAGGCTCCTTTTGGGATGGCTTCATAGCCTGCCTTTTTGACAGCATCCATTACTGTCTTCGTGACGTCGGCTTGGTTTTGTCCTTCGTCAACCTGAAGACTCATGCTGTTGGTCAACAACTGTACTTGAACCGTTTTGATGGCGGGTATATGACTTACGCGTTGCTCTATGTGATTAACACAAGCCGCGCAACTCATGCCTTTTATGTCGAAGGTTAGGTTTGGCATTGTTTTTGAATGAACAATAATGTTATTAGACAACAAATCACTTGCAAAAATACGTTTTTTAGGATATGAAAGGAAATTTTTCAACACTTATTGCTGAGCAACGCCCTGTTATTGTGGATTTTCACGCTACCTGGTGTGGACCATGCAAGGCTCAGGCTCCTGTACTCAAGGAAGTGGCTGCTGAATTGGGTGAAAAGGTAAGGATTCTAAAAATTGATGTCGATCAGAATAATCAGCTGGCTGCCGCCTATCAGGTGCAGAGTGTTCCTACTTTGATGGTTTTCAAGGGGGGTAACTTGGTGTATCGTCAGGCTGGTGTGCATAGTAAGTCGCAGTTGCTCAATGTGCTGCGGCCTTTGTTCTAACACGAGACTTCTTTTCTTCGAATCCGCTCTCTTTACGGAGTCAGCTTCTTCTTTTCTCTTCGAGGCCGCGTCCCTTGAATGGGCTGGGTATTGTCTCCAGTACCCGTTCCTCAGGGCTGGCGCACGCTTCGACATCGGCGCCAATCGCTCGTCTCAAGTGACTCGCGAGGTTGGCCTTGCCGATCTCAAAGCATCCGCTGGCACCCCTCGTCAATGTTATCCAAAATTTTGGATAACATTGATTATCACAACTTTTTAGTTATCAATACTTCTTTATTTATAGAGCACATAATCAAGCACTTCCATCCAAAAAGTTTGGATAATAATATGGTCGTTTCGTGTATATTTCAAAGGCTACTGCCAAACATCTCTTTTCAGGGAGCATCCTCTTTGTAACCATTCTTAATCATGTAGTCGAGCAACAAGTGTTTTGATGATTGTAGATGCGTTGTGTCCATAATTTAATATGTTTTGGTTTAGGACACAAAGTTCGATAGTGTTATCAAAACTTTTTTACGCTACCATGCAGTAAATCAATGGGCTATGAGTATAAGTTTGGATAACTAAAAAGTTTTGATAATCAATGTTACTGGATTCAACACCCAACCCCTTTGGCGGTCCGCTACCGCAGTGAAACTAACCAGGAACTACCCCACAGAAAAGCGCCAACGAACCAGAAAACAACAACGTCTGCAGCTATCTATAGCGACAACAATCTGATCTAATAGTAGACCGGCAATAGGACTGCTCACCACTGATGCCAATTATCAATGCTCGGTTTTTTGAAGCGTTGCTTAGTACTTTCTTTTAGATGGTCTTTGTTTTGCTGTCTCTTGCTTGGTTCCCTCTTTAAGCACTTTCTTATTGGGTAGTACCTTGATGGTTTTGATGCCGGAACGCACCGCAGCGGGGTTGGGTATTGAATCCGGCAGCATTGACGAAGGGTGCCAGCGAACCCGACGAGAGCGGCATTGCCGACTTCGTGAAGTCACTTGAGACGAACGATCGGCGCCGCTGTCTAGGGGACGCAAACCCTGAGGAACGGGTGCCGGAGACAATACCCGACTCCGCCCAAGGGGAGTGAAATCGAAGAAAGAAAGAGATTTCCGCCCCAAGGGGAGTGAAATCGAAGAAAGAAAGAGATTTCCACCCTAAAGGGAGCAGAATCGAAGGGAGAACAAAAAAAGGCATCCTTTTGGGGGATGCCTTTTATAGAGAGCGTTACGCTACTTAAACGTTTTCGATGGGTTTGTACTTCGGAACCAACAACTTCATGACACTCCAACCAATCAGGTAAGCCGTGGCACAAATACAGAAGATGATGAAGTAACCAGCCGGCTTACCCGAGAAGCCCATGAATTCCAACGGCATACGAAGGTATTCAGCTCCTTGAGCCAGCAAATCAGGCGTCATTTCAACCTTATGACCATCCACAAGGGTGGAACCAGAAGCGTAGACAAACAAGTTACCCGCACTCTTCTGCATGATCATTGAACCAATACCACCAGCCATACCACCGATACCGGTGATGGTTGCAATGGCACCTTTGGGGAACATGTCACCGATGGTGGAGAAGAGGTTGGCACTCCAAGCCTGGTGAGCTGCACAACCAATAGAAATGAGCAGGACAGGAATCCAAGCGGCATTTCTGCCAAGGTCGGCAAACTGCATACCCAGTGGTTGAGCCAATAAGACCACTAAGGGGAAGAAGGCAAAAATCAACATGGCCTTCATACGTGCCGCATAGGGATTTTGTCCGCTGCGGTTGATGAAGATGGTTGGTAGCTTGCCACCGTAGATGGACAACACGGTCACGATGAGGTAAAGGGTGAAGATCAATGCCATACCCAATCCCTCAGACGTTTTAATATTGAACTGCATATTCAAATAGGAGGGCGTCCAGAAGAGGAAGAACCACCACACACCGTCGGTCATGAACTTACCAAACGCAAAAGCCCAGGTCTGCTTGTAGGAGAAACACTTCCAGAAAGGCATCTTTTCCTCGGTCTTGCTGAACGCTTCGGCCGACATTTCATGTTTATCTTGTTCGATGTAATCGAGTTCAAGTTTGTTTACCCGTTTGCTCTTGTTGGGTTTGTCATACAAGAAGACCCAGAAGCCCATCCAGATGAAACCAAGCGCACCGATGATAAGGAAAGCGGCTTCCCAGCCCAGGTATTTGGCGATGGGCGGAATAGTAAGGGGGGCAAACAAGGCTCCGATGGAGGCGCCGGAATTGAAGATAGAGGTAGCGTAGGCGCGGTCTTTCTTGGGGAAATACTCAGCCGTCGCTTTGATGGCAGCAGGGAAGTTGCCCGCCTCACCCAAGGCCAGGATGGCTCGGGCGACCAGGAAGGCCCACATACCAACTGTTGCGATGACTACGGCCACATCGCCGGTAGCGGAAATCAAGGCAGCCTTGTCTTCCAGACCAACGTAGGCTTCTGTTACGATGCCACAAATGGCGTGCAAACAGGCACCGACACTCCAGACGCCGATGGCCCAGAGGAATCCTTTCTTCGTTCCCATCCATTCCACGAAGCGGCCTGCAAACAACATGCAGATAGCGTAGAAGATGGAGAAGAAGGAGGTGATGGTACCGTAGTGGGATTCATTCCAATGAAATTCGGGTTTGATGAATTCCTCGTAGGTTAACGACAACACCTGGCGGTCCAGGTAGTTGACGGTGGTCGCGGCAAACAGCAAGACGGTGATGGTCCACCGGAAGCTGGTCATTTTTTCTGTGTTTTTTACCATGGTTGATTAATTATCGTGCTTGTTGAATAAATGCCAATGATTGACGACAGCGTTCGGTGATGGCCGACCAGTTGCTGGCTGCCAGTTCATCCTTGGGGAACAGGTTGGAACCCATGCCTACGCAAGTGACGCCGGCTTTTACCCAGGCTGTCAGGTTTTCCTGCGTTGGTTCTACGGCACCGGTCACCATCAACAGCGACCAAGGTAAGGGTCCGAGGACATTTTTGACAAAAGAGGGGCCACCCACATTGCCGGCAGGAAAGACCTTGCAGAGGTCACAGCCAGCTTCCTGGGCAAAACCGATTTCGGAGACGGAACCACAGCCCGGGGAGTAAGGCACCAACCTGCGGTTGCAGATCTTGGCTACTTCAGGGTTGAACAGGGGACCGACCACAAAATTGGCACCCAATTGAAGGTAGAGGGCTGCCGTGCCAGGGTCGACAATGGAGCCGATACCCAGAATCATGTCCGGGCATTCTTTGGCGGCATATTTCACCAGGTCGGCGAAGACCTCTTGGGCAAAGTCGCCCCGGTTGGTGAATTCAAAGGCGCGGACACCTCCGTCGTAGCAGGCTTTCAGCACCTTTTTGGCCACGTCGGCATCCTTGTGATAGAAAACAGGCACCATGCCTGTTGCGGCCATGGTGCTGATTACGTGAAGTTTATTAAAACGAGCCATAGGTATTTGTTGTTTTAACGGTGTTGATGGTTATCGGGATACACGACCCGAAGCGTCGCCACCCATCAGTTTTTCTACTTCGTCGACGGTGACCAGGTTGAAGTCTCCGTAAATGGTATGCTTGAGGCAGGAGGCTGCCACGGCAAACTCCAGGGCTTTTTGGTCGTCACCTGTGTAGGTAAGCAAGCCATAAATCAGACCACCCATGAATGAGTCGCCACCGCCCACTCGATCGACGATATGGGTGATGTCGTAGCGTTTGGATTGGTACAGTTTGCCATCGGCATACAAAACGCCACCCCAGGTGTTGTGGTTGGCGTTGATGGAACCCCTCAAGGTGATGATGACTTTCTTGGCACGGGGGAAGCGGGCCATCAGTTGGGTGCAGACCGATTCAAACTCGGCAGCGTTGACGTCACCACCGGTGTGAGCCACTTCAAAACCTTCGGGTTTGATGCCGAACACCATTTCGGCGTCTTCTTCGTTACCCAGGATGATATCGCAGCCTTCTACCAGGGCAGGCATCACTTCGGATGCCTTTTTGCCGTATTTCCACAAGTTCTTGCGGTAGTTCAGGTCGGTCGACACGGTGATACCCATCTCATTGCAGGCTTTGATGGCTTCCAGGCAAGCATCGGCAGCGCCTTGAGAAAGGGCTGGGGTGATACCTGTCCAGTGGAACCAATCAGCACCCTTGAGCACTTCTTTCCAGTTGATCATGCCGGGTTGGATGTCGGCGATGGAGGAATGGGCTCTGTCGTAGACGACTTTGCTGGCCCTGGCAACGGCACCCGTTTCCAGAAAATAAATGCCCACACGTTCACCACCGAAAATCACGTCTTTCGTGCAGACGCCGTATTTGCGAAGGTTCATCAAACAGGACTGGGCGATGTCGTTTTTGGGTAAGCGGGTCACAAAGGAAGCTTCCATCCCATAATTGGCCAAGGAAACAGCCACATTGGCTTCACCGCCCCCAAAGGTAGCCGTGAACCCAGATGCCTGACTGAAACGTTCGTAGCCTGGTGTTGCCAAACGCAACATGATTTCACCAAATGTTACAACTTTTTTACTCATACAATCCAATACTTGTTAAAAACGTGATGCAAAGAAAGATAAAAATTTTGAATGCCCCCCGAATATATCGCCTTAAAAAGGGGGAAATTCTGACAGTCCTGGGGTTTTACCCGCTCAATACACAGCGAGAACCCTGGTTTTTTCAGGGTTCTCGCTGGTGATGTCTGTCTTCGGATGCTTAGAAATTAAAGTACTGCTTGGCGTTGCGGTAGGAAACCCCTTCCACCAGTTGGCCGATGAAAGCCATTTCGCTGGCCGGCAATTCGCCGTTCACCACGTCGGTGCCGATCAGGTTGCACAAGATGCGGCGGAAGTATTCGTGACGCGGGTAGGAGAGGAAGCTTCGGGAGTCAGTCAACATGCCCACAAAGCGGCTCAACAACCCAAGGACGGACAAGGAATTCATCTGTGCCGTCATGCCCACCTTTTGGTCAAGGAACCACCAGCCTGAACCGAATTGGATTTTTCCGGCCACGGAACCATCCTGGAAGTTGCCCAGCATGGTGGTAATCAGGTCGTTGTCTCTCGGGTTAAGGTTGTAGATGATGGTCTTGGGCAGTTGGTTGGTGGTGTCCAGTCGGTTCAGGAACTTGCTCATGGCCTTGGCTACGGTGAAGTCGCCGATGGAGTCGAAGCCAGTGTCAGGGCCCAGTTTGGCGAAAAGGCGGCTGTTGTTGTCGCGGATGGCACCGTAATGCAGTTGTTGGGTCCAGCCTTTTTTGTGGTCCATGACGGCGAATTCGTACATCATGGCCGACTTGAACTGGCGGATTTCCTGTGTGGTGAGTGTTTGACCGCCGTATACCTTATTAAATAGGGAGTCAATGTCAGCCTGGGTGTAGTCTTCGGCGTAGAATTCTTCGATACCGTGGTCGCTGAGTTTGCAACCAACGGAAGCAAAGAAGTCGTGGCGCACTTGCAGGGCATCGATGACGTCGGCAAAACGGCTGATGCTGACGCCGGAAACGGCGGACAACTGTTCGATGTAGGCTCTGAAGGCAGCCGGGTTTTCCACGGCCATGGCTTTGTCGGGACGCCAGGTGGGCAACACCTTGACACTGAAGCCTTCCTTGGCCAGGGAGATGTGGTGTTCGAGGCTGTCGATGGGGTCGTCGGTGGTGCAGACCGTTTCTACGTTGAATTGCTTCATCAGACTTCTGGCGGAGTATTCGGGGGTCCTGAGCTTGGCGGTACATTCCTCGAAGATGTCACGGGCTGTTTCCGGTTTGAGCAGGGTATCCACTCCAAAGGCTCGCCTCAATTCGAGGTGGGTCCAATGGTACAAGGGATTGCGCATGGTGTAGGGGACGGTTTCGGCCCACTTTTCAAACTTTTCCCAATCGGAGGTGTCCTTGCCGGTGCAGAACCGTTCGTCGATGCCGTTGGTACGCATGGCCCGCCATTTGTAATGGTCGCCCTCCAACCAGATCTGCCCCAGGTTGTCAAAACGCCTGTCGTTGGCGATGAAAGCCGGGTTGAGGTGGCAGTGGTAGTCGATGATGGGCTGGTTTTTGGCGTGGTCGTGGTAAAGTGCCTGTGAGACTTCATTGTCCAACAGGAAGTTATCATCCATGAAAGCTTTCATCTGTCTCGGTTTAGAGGTTGAACAAACGTTTGAAGTGTCTGTCGTAGATGTTTTCTTCGACGCAAGCGCCTACGATATCGGCGTATTTTTCCAGCAGGTCGGTGTAGGTGCTGCCCAATTCGGAGGCTACCTTGTAACCCACGTGGATCAATTGGCGGAAGTTGGGGTTGTAATCGGGGTGTCCGGGTATGTGGCGCAGGGTATTGGCGTATTTTTCGGACGACCAGCCTTTGACTTCTTCGACGGAAGGCAGTTGTTCCTTGTCGATTTCAATGACGTCGGCATAGGGAGCGCAGAGTTCGTCCATGCGGCCCAAGGCATTGATGTAAATGGTTTTGGCTACTTCGAGGGCTTCGCCGCCAGCAACGGCCAGACCGATGACTTCTTCCAGCCAGGTGGTGCCTGCTGTTTTCAGGTGCAAGCCCTTGTCGTATTTCTTGATAACCTCGGCCATAACGGGATAAATGGAGAATTTGTCGCTGCCGGAGTGGATGCTGAGTTTGAGCTCGGCGGGTAAACCAAAGGTCTTGATGGCGTAATCAATCACCAGGACGTCTTCTTCAAATTCCTTGGCAAATTGGGCTACGTCGCCTTTGTAGTCGACACCCTTGTTGAAACGGCCGGTGAATTTGGGGGCAATGGTTTGGGCGGGCACACCCTTGTCGGCCAGCATCTTGAGGATGAACAGGAGGTCGATGGGGGTTTGCGGGCTTTCCACTTCGTCCATGGAGACTTCGGTGATGAAGTTGCCAACGCCTTTCTTTTCAACCAGGTAGGTATAGATCTCGGCGGCCTGGGTGGTGGCGGCCAGGAACTTATGGGCAATGTCTTCGAGCAGGCCCTTGGTGACGTTGAGCGGTTGGGCGATGCCGGGGATGCTCAAGCTGCCCATGTAGGGTTCGCAACCGTTGATAAAGGCTTGTACATCGGCTTCAGGGCTGGGTTTGCCAATAAAGGAGGCGACATCGAGGGTAAAAAAGTCGGCGGTTTCTACGAAGGGAGCTACCGTACTCATGTTGATGTGGTCGGCGTCCACGAAGTATTTACCCTTGAAGCCCAGGGCGGCTACAGCGGCATCGGCTTCCTTGCGGACATCGGCAGGGTGGGAGTGAACAATCTGGTGTTCACGGTTGGACTTGTTCCATACGGGACTGATGTCGAGGCCGGCTTGGTTGGCCTTGATGGTGGCCCTGAGTTGGGCAATGCCCTGGTGGGAAAAACGGTCACCCGTTCCGATGCTGAATTTGGCTAGTTTCATGATAGCTGTTTTTTAGTCAATATAAGTAGGTTTCTGTTTCCTGTGGTTTCTTGGACAGTAGCCCGGAAAAAACAGCTAAAAGTAAGACTTATCGAGGGAAGCGCCAAACCGGAAAGGTGTAATATTTGGCGAAAATGGGTTAGGAATGTGGGAGAGGCCTGTGCGATTGCTTGTATTCCTTGAGTTGAAGGATGCCATCCCTCGGAAAAGGATGCCATCCCTCAGAAAAGGATGCCATCCCTCAGAAAAGGATGCCATCCCTCGGAAAAGGATGCCATCCCTTTAACTAAAATATAGAAAACAAAAAGGCCGCTTTTCACAAAGCGGCCTTTTTGTAGGTTTTCAATAGGTATTAGTTCTTAAGGTAAAAAAGATTGTATTAGGTTAACGGTGGCAAAGATTCACCTTTTTTCACAACTGGCCAAATTAAAAAACATATTATAAAACATGTTTTTGGATTTGATACCACTTTTTAACAAAGGGCTGCCGATGAGGTGAGACCAATAGGGCTGCTTGATAACCAACGGCCCCGAGCCACGTCTGGCTACGTAATAAATCCACCCTTATATGTAAGGAGTGGTGCAAATTTTGAGTAATTTTGCAGCCAATGCAAATGTATCATTTTATAGTCACACGACAAAATAGTATATGATTGAAGTTGTTAACCCTGAGGAAACCGGCAAACGGACGCTGAATTTCATTGAACAGATTGTGGAGAATGACCTGGCCGCCGGAAAGAATGGTGGCCGCATCGTCACCCGTTTTCCGCCGGAACCCAATGGCTACCTGCACATAGGGCACGCCAAGGCTATTTGCCTGGATTTCGGCATTGCCAAACGCTATGGAGGTACCTGTAACCTGCGTTTCGACGATACCAACCCTGTCAAGGAAGACGTGGAATACGTGGATTCCATCATGGAAGACATACAATGGTTGGGTTTTCAATGGGACAACTTGTATTATGCCTCCGATTATTTCGGCCAACTGTACGACTTTGCCCTCGATTTGATCAAGCGGGGGTTGGCTTATGTGGACGACCAATCGGCTGAAACCATTGCCCAGCAAAAGGGTACACCGACCACGCCTGGTATCAACAGCCCCTACAGGGATCGCACGCCTGAGGAAAACCTCGATCTGTTTACCCGTATGCAGGCCGGTGAGTTTGAAGAAGGCAGCCGGGTGCTTAGGGCCAAAATTGATATGGCGCATTCCAACATGCATTTCAGGGATCCGCTTATGTACAGGATCCTGAAAATGAGCCATCACCGCACGGGTGACACTTGGAATGTGTATCCTTTGTACGATTTTGCCCATGGTCAATGCGACTTTTTCGAAGGCATCACTCATTCGCTGTGTACGCTCGAGTTTGAGGTGCACAGACCACTGTACGACTATTTTGTGGAGTTGCTTAAGGGTGAGGATAATTATAAGCCCAGACAAATTGAGTTCAACCGGTTGAACATTACCTATATGGTGATGAGTAAGCGTAAGATGCTGCAGTTGGTGAAGGAAGGCCGGGTGGCCGGTTGGGACGATCCCCGCATGCCGACCCTGTGCGGACTCAGGCGCCGTGGGTACACCCCGGAATCCATCCGCAATTTCGTTGACAGCATCGGCTATACCAAATACGATGGCGTGATTGATGTTGGGTTGCTGGAACACAGTATTAGAGAAGACCTGAACAAGCGGGCACCCAGGGTGAGCGCCGTGCTCAATCCCATCAAACTCATCGTGACCAACTACCCTGAGGGACAGGTGGAATGGAACGCCACGGATATTAACCCTGAAGATAAGGCGTTGGGTACCAGGGATGTTCCTTTTTCCAGAGCGCTGTACATCGAACGGGATGATTTCATGATCGATGCGCCAGCTGATTACTACCGTTTGTCGGTAGGACGGGAGGTGCGCCTGAAGAACGCCTACATTGTGCGTTGTACCGGGTACGAAACCGACGCTGAAGGCCTGGTGACCACTGTGACCTGCGAGTACTTGCCGGAGACGAAGACGGGTCAGGCTAACGCCAAGCATAAAGTGAAAGGTACCATTCATTATGTCTCCACCAGTCATTGCCTGGATGCCGAGGTGCGTCTGTATGATAGATTGTTGACCGTGGCTAATCCGGCTGAAGAAAAGGACAGGGATTTCATGGATATGCTGAATCCGGATTCGTTGACGGTGTTGACCCATGCCAAGGTTGAACCCGTGTTGGCTGCTGCCAAGACGCTCGATTCGTTCCAGTTTACCCGTTTGGGTTATTTCAACGTGGATCCAGATTCGACGTCTGATCGTCTGATTTTTAATCGGACGGTCTCTCTCAAGGATACCTGGGGCAAGATTGCCGGCAAACGTGCCCAATAAACCGCCAACCGTCACACCGAAACGCTACCAACAACCCGAAGACCCTCTGCTTGACATCACATGAATAATAATAGCCAACCCAATCTGGAAGACTTACTCCGCCGCTATGAGCAGGCGATGTCGGAAGGTCGCCCGGTCTATTATGACGTGGATGAGCTGGAGGTGTTGTCTGATTACTACTTGTCGAACGGTAAACGTTTCGAGTCGAGTGCCGTGATTGAAATGGGACTGACGTTGCACCCGAACAACAGCAGCCTGTTGCTCAAACGGGCCACGTTGTATGTGGAAATCGGGGACTATAAACACGCCTTGCACATCCTGGATCGTTTGCCCGAGAGAGAAGACGGGGAGGTGCTGCTGCTCAGGGCCGAGGTGTTCTTGCGACTTGACCGTAAACAGGAGGGGCTCGACTTGATCGAACAGGTGATGCGTTCGGAGAGGCTCGACAGGGTGCAGCGTTGCTTGGATGTCGTGGCCATTTTAACGGACATGACCTGGTTTCCCCTGGCTATCGATTACCTGCAGGATACCTTGAAACAGTATCCTGATAACCAGGAATTGCTGGAGGAATTGGCCTGGTGCCACGAGCAAGAAAAGGATTATGCCAGCTGCATCACCGTGTACGAGCGCATGTTGGATTTGGATCCCTACAAGGCCGATATTTGGTTCAACCTGGGGCAATGCCATTTCAACCGGGAAGCGTATAATAAGGCCGTCGAAGCGTATGAATTTGCCTTGACCATCTACCCGGATGACCAAATGGCCCTGCTACAACTTGGGCACGCACATTTTCAAGCGACTCGTTACAAGGAGTCGGCCGTGGTGTACGAAGAGTGCGTAAATTTGGATCCTGAAAATGATATCATCCGGGTTTATCTGGGTGAAGCGTACGAGAAATCGGGTCAGTTAGACAAGGCGCTGCCGCACTACGAACAGGCCTGGACGTTGAATCCCCTCAACAAGGATGCTTGTGTGGGGATGGCCGTCTGTTTGATGGAACAAAAAGTCTTCGGCGAGAGTTTGACCTGGTTGGACAGGGCCTTGAAGATTGACGAGGAGGATCCTGAAATCTGGGTCTATCTGGCTGAACTCATGCAAGACCTGGAATTGCGTGAGGAGGCCTTTATGAGCTACCTGCGAGCCTTAAGCCTGGATCCTCACCAGCCCGATGTGCTGGCTTCCATGGGCAACCTGGCGTTTGACGACGGTAATTATGCCAAAGCGTTGAGCTTGTACGAGGCTGCCAGGGAAATGGATCCCGCCTTGCCTGGTCTGAACCTCTTTTTTGCCCTGGCTTATGCCAAGATGGATCAAACAAACCAGGCTATGACCTATCTGGAAAAAGCGGTTGCTGTTGATCCGAAAGCGCTTGATCTGTTTCGGGAAATCATGATGGAGGAAGACGAACCCAATGAGGGTGCTAATACGCCAACGGACAGTCCCTCCTGATAGGCCTGTTTGAACACTAAGTCTGCATTCATGAAACGATACGGTCTTTTGGGGCATCCCCTTTCTCATTCTTTTTCTGCCGGGTATTTCTCGGAGAAGTTTGCTCGTGAGGGTATTGATGCCGTGTTTGACAATTTCGATGTGCCTGTCATCGAGGAGTTGCCTCGACTGTTGGACAGGCTGTCTGATTTGGCCGGTTTCAACGTGACCATTCCCTACAAGCAGGCTGTCATACCTTTTTTGGATGCGTTGGATGCTGAAGCTGCCGCCATGGGGGCCGTCAATGTGGTTAAGGTGACAAGGACACCGGATGGCCGACGGTTGTTGACAGGGTACAATACTGATCTGATTGGCTTCAGGGAATCGTTGCGGCCTCTGCTGGATCAGTTGAGGGCGCGAATGGCCGCCGGCTCGGCAACGGTCGTTCAGCCCGTGGCCGATGGCGACCAGCAGGGCATCATCCAGGCTTTGGTGCTGGGTACCGGCGGTGCTTCGAAGGCTGTTTGTTTCGGGTTGGAACAATTGGGCGTGCCGTATGTGTGTGTTTCCAGAACACCAGGGCCTGACCGTTTGACCTATGAGGCCTTGACGGCTGACCTGTACCAATCCCATCGTTTGATTGTCAATACCACGCCTTTGGGCATGTCGCCCAAGACAGAGACCTGTCCACCGTTGGATTACGACAGGCTGGGAGAGGGGCATCTGTTGTTTGATCTGGTGTACAACCCGGCGATGACTCGCTTCCTGAACGAGGGGGCTGTAAGGGGAGCATTGGTGAAGAACGGGCTTGAAATGCTCCACCTTCAGGCTGAAGCGGCCTGGGCTATTTGGCAAGGGTAACGTCTCTTCGTTAACGTTTCGTGGCTCGTTTTTTTTCTGGGCCTGCTGCTTGTAACACGGAAATCATCACTGTGCTGACAGTTTGTGCGTTTTTCGCGGCTTTTTCCACCTTTTTTGTTCAGTTTTTCCCCTATTTCCTTTTCATTTTTTATGGAAAGGCCGATTTTTTGGTGTAATTTTACGACCGATTTTTTGATTTTTTTCAACCAACTAATCTACTTTAACCAATTCAAACATGAATACACTGACTCCGATTTTCTGGATCGTGCCTGCGGCCGCCTTGGTGGCCTTGGGATTCGCTTACTTTTTCTATCGGCAGATGATGAAGGCCAGCGAAGGAACCGACAAAATGAAAACCATTGCCCAGTTTGTCCGTGAGGGAGCTATGTCCTACCTCAGACAACAATACAAGGTGGTTGGCATTGTCTTCCTGTGCATGGTGATTGTTTTCTCCATTATGGCCTATGGTTTTGACATGCAGAACCCCTGGGTGCCTGTCGCCTTTCTTTCCGGTGGTTTCTTCTCGGCTTTTGCCGGTTACCTGGGTATGAAAACGGCGACCAATGCCTCTGCCCGTACGGCCAACGCGGCCATCGGCTCCTTCAACAAGGGTTTGCAGATTGCTTTCC
>Ga0123334_1002977_pt1 | contig 18886 bp, 16 predicted proteins | sample BiotimSIPDNA_FD_89706 | JGI IMG/M metagenome (GOLD analysis project Ga0123334, IMG submission 89706) | Anaerobic biogas reactor microbial communites from Washington, USA - Biogas_R1 time_0 SIP DNA | ecosystem: Engineered > Bioreactor > Anaerobic > Unclassified | place: Washington, USA... | reverse complement strand
TGATTTATTACATCTATCAGGTCATCACCACAGGAAGCAAGCTCTCAGCTGAAGACCTGGAAGCTTTAAAAGAAAAGAACGCGGAACGCGCCCGCCAGGGTGTATTGAGCCAAATGGAACTGGATCGCCTTGAAAGAGAAGCAAAACTCGCCAGCCGGCAAAAGCCAAAAAGCTTGTTGGATTACTTCAGCAAACCCGAATAATCCTTATTCACCCAATTAAATCCCAGGGCTGTCGCGAAGACAGCCTTTTTTGTCAGCGTTTGCTTGCGTTGTCTTCGGACTGATGGCGCATCGCGTAAATTGCCGGCGCAAGGGCTTGCAATTCGGGCAGGCGATTGCCCAAAGCTGAAGGAATGACCCTGGGCATTTCATCAAGCCCCAGGCCGGTGTTGTCTTGCGCGGCTTTGAAGACGGGCTCGCTAAAAATATCACCAGCCAACGCGCCAGGAAAGCCCAGAATGATAGCCTCCGGTCGCAGCAAGTGAATGTATGGTGCCAAATGATGGCCTAAGTGTGTTCCCGCTTTGTTTAACAGTTCAATCGCGTAGGGGTCGTTGTTTTGGGCGGCATTGATGATTTGGAAGATGCTGACTTCAGGGTCCCAGTGGCTTGCCTGAGTGATGAGGGCCTGCCGAACGATACCAGCAGAACCGCATAGCTCATTGAGCGTGGGTGGAAGCTCGTTGCCTGTATCCATATCCTGAAAGCGTCTGATACGCCCGATCGCTCCGGCATGGGGGTTGCTGGGGCTGAAAATCCTGCCCTGAGCGCTGAATGCCATGCTGAGGTTTTGTCTTAGGTCAATAAACACGAAATCGCGCAAGTCTTGAGCGGCGCCAAAGAGGCTCTCTGCCTGCGCGCCAGCGGTGGCATCTTTCTCAATAAAAACAGGCAGGTTAAAAAGCAACTGCAACTGGGATTTGAGCGATTCGCTCTTCCACGCGGGAAAATCGCGCGAGCTGATTAAGATGCCTGATTGCGTGTCGTAATTTCCCGCGATTGAGACAGAAACGCGTTCTGGCAGCGGGAGATGTTGCGCCCGGGCAATGTTGAGGAGTGTGTCGCTGTGTTGCGAGATGAGTCCTAAAAAACTTTGGAAGCTTTGATCGGTTTCAGGCTTAAAGCTGTTGCGCTCGCTGATGATGCCTGAATGGTTCCCATAAACGAGAATAATATCGTCAGCGCTGATATTGAGACCAAGGATGTAATTGGCGTAAGCGTTTATTTTGGGAGCTTGTAACATGGTTCTATTATAGTCTTAAAGGTTGACGAAAAGCCTGTTTTCAAAAGTTTTCCTCGATTAAAACTTATTACATTAATCACCTTGATAATGGTTGTAAATAACTTGACTAATAGAAAATAAGCTGTAAAATTATAGACGCATTACACAACAAGTGTCTATCAATGGATTGAGCACGAGGAATACAAAAACAAGCAAGGAGAAAAACAATGGCACGTAAGGACGATAGAAGAATACAAAGAACACGCAAGCAACTGCGCGAAAGTATGCTCGAGCTCATTCTCGACAGAGGCTATGACGACATCAGCATACAGGATGTTACCGACCACGCCAACTTAGGCAGGGCGACTTTTTATCTGCATTATCGCGAGAAGGATGAGCTTTATCGCGATATTCTTTACAGTCTGACGAATGAGTTTATTGCCACTTTGCCCAAACGGGAAAGCAAAAACAGAAGGGAAGTCAGCACGCGAAATTTGGAGATACTCTTTAACTACCTCGAAAATCACTATGATTTGTATCGGATTATCACCATTGGGCGCAGCATGATTCTTACATCGGCCATTGTTTCTGAAATCATTAGAGAGCATATTAAGGTCTTTAAATTCAATGAGGATGAAACGTATGAAAGTGTTACCGGTATTCCCCTTGATTTTCTGCTTAGCTTTAACGCCAGCACCCTAAAGAGCACGATTTTTTGGTGGCTCGAAAACGAAATGCCTTACAGTCCCTCTGAGATGGCCCGAATGTATGAAAAGGTGAGTTTTTATACAAACTACCAACTTTTACGCTCTGGAAAAACACTTGGCGAAAATGTTGCTGATGGCTTGAACGATACCATGAAACAAGAAGATCAAAGCCAAACCGAAATTTTAGCTGAAGCCAAAGCTGACACATCCAAGAAAGAAAATAAAAAAGAGGCTAAGAAAAAAGAAACCAACAAGTCTGCAGAACCCGTTCAGGAAGAGCCATCGCCTGAAAACGATGCACCCGAAGCAGACAAGCAGAATAACTAAATAAGGCACATAAGCCATGGGGATTGAAGAACATACCCACCGCAAGGCATTATGCCACACGGGTTTAGTAGTAAAGATTTGAAAAAGGATTATACATGAAAATCTTAATGATTTACCCTGAATTCCCAGACACTTTTTGGAGCTTCAAGCATGCCTTGAGCTTCATTCGCAAAAAAGCGTCTTCACCTCCATTGGGATTATTAACCATCGCGGGGCTGTTACCGCAGATCTGGGAAAAACGCCTTGTGGATCTCAACATTGAAAAACTTCGCGATAAAGACATCCAATGGGCGGATATGGTCTTTATCAGCGCCATGACCGTGCAGCGCAGTTCATCCGTAAAGGTGATTGAGCGCGTGAACGCTCTCGGTAAGCCAATCGTGGCTGGTGGGCCGCTGTTCACCATGGACCCGGACGCTTTTCCAACGGTTGACCATCTCATTTTAAATGAAGGGGAGATCACCATCCCCATGTTTCTGGCGGATTTGGAAAACGGGGAAGCCAAAGCGCGCTATGAAACAAAGGAATATGCCGATATCACCCAAACGCCCATCCCGGATTGGTCGTTGATAAAGTTAAATAAATATGACTCGATGAGCGTGCAATACACGCGGGGTTGTCCATTCGCCTGTGATTTTTGTAACGTCACCGCGCTTTTGGGACGCAAAATGCGCCTTAAAACGACCGAGCAGTTTATCGCTGAGCTTGATTCGCTTTATGACCTGGGCTGGCGACGGAACATCTTTATTGTGGATGATAACTTCATCGGTAATAAACGTATTTTGAAAGAAGAACTGCTTCCCGCGCTGATTAAGTGGCGCGAGGGCAAAAAAGGCTGCCTGTTCCTGACCGAAGCCAGCATCAACCTTGCTGATGATGAAGAACTGATCGAGATGATGGTCAAAGCCGGCTTCACGCAGGTCTTTGTCGGCATTGAAACGCCCGAAGAAGACAGCCTGGCGGAGTGTGGCAAGGGGCAAAACCGTCATCGTGACCTGCTAAGCAACGTGCACAAGCTGCAAAAGGGCGGTTTGCAGGTGATGGGTGGCTTTATCGTTGGCTTCGACAGCGACAATGAAGGCACCTTCCAGCGCCAGATCGACTTCATCCAAAAATCGGGTATCGTCACGGCGATGGTGGGTTTGTTACAGGCGCCCATCGGAACTGAGCTGTATGAACGCATGGAGCGCGAAGGACGCCTGAAGGCGCAGGATTATTCGGGCGATAACGTGGATGGCGAAACGAACATTGTGCCGGTGATGGAGCCCGGAAAATTAAAGAAGGGCTATCGTAAAATTTTGGATAGCATCTACTCCGCCAAAGGCTTTACGGACCGTGTGATTACCTTTTTGAAGACGTATCAGCCACGCCGACATCCGGTAACGCTGGAATTTCAGGAAGTGATGGCGCTGTTCAGGTCGATTTGGGAGATTGGTATCAAAAGCAAAGACCGCCTGCAGTACTGGCGATTGTTCTTCTGGTCGCTGTTCAATGATATCCGTAAGTTCCCCCTGGCGATTACTTTTTCGATCTATGGCTACCACTTCAGAAGAGTCAATGCTTTGCACGTGTCGTAAATCTTGCTGAGGACAGGTGATCCAAGGACATGGTCAGGAGACCATGTCCGAACGTGGGTGAACACAGGTGACCATGTCTGAACGCAGGAGGATAAACACAGCAAAGCTATCGTGTCTAAATTAGTTTTTGAAAGCCCAGATTTATGGGTATTTGCGAACCATTTCCCCCCATCCAGCGTCGCGAAATACAGTTTTGTGAGATTAGACGTACATTTCGCGACGCGCAGGGAGGGGGATTTCAGGGGGTGGGTCTTTTTTTGAATACAGAGTTTCGCGAATTCAGTGAATAAATTGCCATTATTTGAGCAGAATAGTTGTCAGCCGAGAAAATCTTTCGGCATGCAAGCAGTCCCTGGAGAGGGTGAATTTATCCCATGCCAGCCATCAATATAACGACAATATTGCCTTATTAGATGCGTTTACCCTGATAAACACACGAGGATGAACGCAGGTGATCCATGGACATGGTCGGGAGACCATGTCCGAACGCAGGTGAACGCAGGTGACCATGTCCGAACTTGGGTGAACGCAGGAGATCGTGTCTGAACGTAGGAGACCATGTCCGACCGAGATGGACGAGCGGCACCCTTACTGACAAAAGAGCCTGGTGATATGAAGCCAGGCTCTTCTTCTTAAGCTCCCTTATAAGACAGTTAGGATATTATTCTGTTTAGTCAGCATTTAATTCTGTTATTTAAAAAAGCCTTGGTTTATTGCTATAATATTAAGCAATTCAGGGCACAGTCAGGTCATGGCTGGATTACCCTAAGGCCATGGCAAGTCCCATGGGTGGTTTCTGTTCAGTTTGTTATTGCTTACGCGCAGTAAGCGCCGCCTGTAAGCTTTGGCGATTGATTACCCAAATATTATTACTAAACCAATTGATATAAAGGAGAAAAATGAAAAACAAATCGTTATTAATAGTAAGTTTGCTGCTGATTGCCTTTTTAATCGGTACCAGCTACGCTCCAATGCCAGCCAAAGCGGAAACCCCTGATGAATATCCGGTGGCAATATTGAAGCCTGGAGAAACTATCCCTCAAATGGATAAGCCTCAATATGAAGGTTTAAGATACTGGCAATTTCCAGCCATAACTTTTACACCACATAGTAGCAACCTAACTTACTACAATGGTAAACTTGGTTGTTTGGGTAGCATTTATGATGGTGCCACCAATAAAACCTTTGTCTCTCGGCTGCCTTTAGAAGTGGGTACAGGTGTCTTTGATGTAAACGTGGCTTACTGGCAATTTAATGATCTTCCTGATTTAAATACGCGTATAGTGCTGCTTCGAACGCATGCCTGGTCTGGCAATACTGAAGTGCTTTTCAGTAAACAATTAGGAGAACCCGGTTATGCTGACAGATGGATGGTTGACTACCTTAATGGTGTTCAAGATTCTTTCGTTATTGAAGATGAATATTCTTATTGGTTCGAAATAAGTTACCCTCAGGGTTCGCCATCTGTAATGGTGTGTGCTGTTATGATGGCATATTGGCCAGTTAAAGATCCCCTGTTTCCTCTGGCTTTCCCAACGGTTTTAAATGGTAATTAATAACCATTTACAAGATATCATCCAAAAGTGATTCTATAAGCGCTCTTTGGTTAAACACATTTCAAGTTCATGTATGCCTGCAAGATTGTACCATCTGACTTGCAGGCATGTTATTTAGGGTTGCTTTCCCTGAATTTTGCTAATCAATTGGTGTGTTGCGTCCTTACCATACGTTTTTCTGCCCTCAACGATACTGAGGCATGGTTATTAAATGAAGATCTTCCTGGTCTCAAGAACGTGGGATCAGAAATGGTTTTTATTTATCGGTATAAAACAGTTACGATATTATCCTGTTTAGTTAGTGAATCATTCTTTTAATTAACGACCAGTTTTTTTTGCTATAATATTTATTAATTCAGGGCACAGTCAGGTCATGGCTGGATGCCCCTAAGGCCATGGCATATCCCATGGGTGGTTTCTGTTCCGTTTATTTTTTGCTTACGCGCAGTAAGCGCCGCCTGCAGGATCAGGCGTTTACCCAAATATTATTACTAAATCAATTGATATAAAGGAGAAAAATGAAAAATAGAACCTTACTTATCGTTAGTTTAATACTGATAGCTTTCCTGATCGGCAACAGCTATGCCCCAAGTGGCGCGCCACAAACAGTTATGGCACAAGAATCGGATCCCTATGAAGGCTTGATGGACTTCCCTGAATTTGAAGGAAAAGGTACTTTAATAACCGGGACAAAAGAAGAGATATATCAGCAGCAAGATTCGGTTAATGCTGGTTTGCAACGTTATCTCGTTCCGGGTTTTGCCTTCAAGCGAGCGTCGGATAAATCCGCGACTGATACCGGAACGTTGACTCAAACCTGGTTTGACCATGGAAAGGCATGCTACACAAATGAGGATATGGGAAAATCTGTTGAAATACATTATCCTGTTCACATACCTGAATACTCAATGATTTATGGAATTGATGTTTGTGGAACCATTGTTTATCGTGTGGAGCCTCATAAGAAACTGACAGCACATCTCTTCAGATATAAATGGGACACAGGAACAATGGAATCAATCGCCGAGGTTTCTCTGGACTATCAAACCGAGGGTAGCTGTGGTGAATTCTGGCTTGACGAACCCCATGAATTTACTCCATTTGCCTGGAATTACCAATTGGCAGTTAAATTGAATGCAAGTTACGCCGAGAAAAACGTGTATGAGCTATCACAAGTGATTCTCCATTACGAGCCCCCCGTCACTCTCTTTCCACTGGCATTTCCAGCCGTCCAAAAGTGATAATGGGTCATGGATTTAAGTAACGCGAAGGGAGAATAAATATGCCCCCTTCAAGCTGCTCGTTTTAGGTTCATAAATGGCCTGCAAACCTGTACAGGTTTGCAGGCTGATGAGAAGAAAATCCGTTTCAATATTTTTGTTTCTGTTGGGCTTTTTTGTGCTTAAAGCGTGGAAAAGGCGGATGAGTAGGATGATTATCAGAGGCTGAGGATGGTACCCAAAAAAATGAGCGGAGCCCTTTGCTCCGCGCCTCACTTTGATATTGAGACCTTTATGCGGCTGGCTGACGAATTGCCCTGTTTAATTTGCGTTTTTGATCGTAAAGGCACGCTGCGCTATATTAACCCCGCCATGCTCAGGTGGACTGGTATCCCGCAAAAAGAGACTGTTATTGGTGAATATAACCTTCATGACTGGCATGCCCCGGATTTTGAAGCATTTCGGATTTCCAAGCGGATGAAAAAGGTTTTGGATGGCATGGTGGATTACGCGGCCAGTGTGCTTATCCCGGTTTATGAGGAAGAGTGCGAGAGGGAAAAAATAAAAAACTACCAATATGCCAGTGTTTGCGCGTTTCCTTTGCGGCGTGTAGATGGCAGCATTAAAGAAGCAGGCTTTTTCTTTTTTCCACATTCCAGCGAAAGAGTGGAAAAACCTGTAATGGATTGTCGCATGCGTATTGATCGCAGTTGGAAAGAACCCTTTGATATGCAAAAACTGGCAACCGAATGCTCGATGAGCAAGAATCATCTCAGCAAGTTGTTCAAACGCGCTTTTGGAATGACCCCTTTTCAGTATTATCGCTGGGTGAAACTGGAAAATGTGCGCGTAAACCTGGGGGAACCCAGTCAGACGATTGCGGAGGCGTTTGAAGCCTGCGGGTTGGAATACAGTGGTTTTATGGCTAAAGAATTTAAAAAGCTCTTTGGGCTTAGCCCGAGGGAGTATCGCAAGAGCTTGTTACTGGCTTATGGTCGGGAGACCATGAGCAAACATTAAATATCAATCAGCTTTCGGAGCGGGGATATCACAACTAAATTCGTTTATTAAAGCCCTGATTTATGGTGTCAGCGAATTATTCCCCCCATCCAGCGTCGCGAAACACAGTTTTTATGAGATTAAACGTTCATTTTGCGACGCGCAGGGAGGGGGATTCCAGGGGGTGGGTCTTTTTTGAAAACAGAGTTTCGCGAATTCAGTGAATAAATTGCCATTATTTGAGCTGAATAGTTGTCAGCCGAGAAAACCACACGCCACGCAAGCAGTCCCTGGAGAGGGGGAATTTATTCCATGTCAGCCATTAATGTGACAGACAACAATGCCTTGTGAGATGCGTTTGCCCTGGCTTTCGCAGACGGTCTTCCGACCATAACAAATCCATTTCTAATCCTAAGCTCTTATAAAGCCAGGTCGTCTTAACAAAAATACACCGAGTCACTGCTTTCTATCAGTAGCTTTTTTCTTGCATTAATGCCAAAATCTCAAAATTCAGCAACTGAATGTTAAAGAAACTTCCACTTTTTTGCATTTTGGGGGTCGAATTTCCACTTTTGACACTTTCTTTTTTTGCTTTTCTTTGCTACACTCATTGGCGTATAGAACATATATTCTATAAAGGAGAAAGCGTAACATGGAACACACGAACCCCACTCTTTATGCCGAGACGCAATCCTCCGGGCACCCCTGCCGTCAAGTGGCAGGGGTGAATGCCCGGGGCGCGAATGGCGGCTTTATGACTATTAATCACGCTGAACGCTTGCAATTGAGCGAAAGCGCGCGCTTCAGCATGGATGATGAAATCGCGATGCTGCGCAAGATGATTCGCAATTTCACCCGCGCGGCGGGCACCAGTGGCGAAGAAGACTATCCGGATAACCTTGCCAAATCTCTGGACCTCTTGGGTTTGACCTGTTCGCGTTTGGCAAGCGTTTTGCGCGTGAATATGATGCTGGCAGGTTCACACGAGGACGACCTGCGCAAGCAAATTGAAGACAGTCTGGCGGGTTTTTTAGCGGAAGTCAAAACGCCAGGCAAGGGCAAAAACCATTCGCAAAAGAAGGTGAAAGATGCTTAAAGCTGCTTCCTTAGGGCCCATGGCAGTGATGGGCTTTGCCTTACCCGACCTGTACACCCGGCGCACGCAGTTGAGCGCGGAACAAGAGCGCGTTTTGCGCGCGCGCGAGGAAGAGTCGCTTTTTATCCAAAGGCTGCGCGAGATAGCCGTCTTCTCGCGGTATATGGGCAAAACGGTTTTGCGCAGCTATCAGCTTGAGGTGGCTGAGGCAATTATCGATTCGATTGTGCACCAAAGGGGGCATTCGATTGTGGTCATGTTCCCGCGCCAAAGTGGCAAAAACCACGTGCAGGCGCAGATTGAGGTCTATCTCATGGCACTGTTGGCGCAACGTGGCGCGGAGATGATCAAGTTCTCGCCAACCTACGCGCCCCAATGCCAAAACGCGATGCGCCGGCTTGAAGCGGCTTTGGAGGCGAACAGCTTTACCAAGGGACGCTGGCGCAAAAGCACTGGCAACCACTACCGCTTGCACAACGCGCATCTCACTTTTCTGTCAGCGGCACCGGGATCGAACATCGTGGGCGCGACAGCTTCAACCATGCTGGCGCTGGACGAAGCGCAGGATATCGAGATCGAGAAGTACGACAAGCAAATCGCGCCGATGGCGGCTTCTACCAACGCCACGCGCGTTTTCTGGGGCACCGCCTGGAGCGGGCAAACGCTTTTGGCGCGCGAGCTGCGACAAGCGCGGGAAGCTGAAGCGCGGGATGGCATACGGCGTGTGTTCCGCCTGAGCGCTGAAGAAGTGCGTCAGGAAGTGCCTGCTTATGGCGCTTTTGTGGATGAGCAGGTGCGCCGTCTGGGCAGAATGCACCCGATGGTGCGCAGTCAGTTCTTTAGCGAGGAAATCGACTTCGCGGGTGGCTTGTTTCCCGCTTCGCGATTGGGCTTGATGCATGGCACGCATGAGGCATTGGAAATGCCCGAGGAAGGCAAACAATACGCCTTGCTGATTGACTTGGCGGGCGAAGATGAAGCCGCGCGCTCGGGGGCTTTTACGCCGGACAGCGCCTTGCAAAACGCCAACCGGGATGCCACCGCGATTACCGTGGTGGAGCTGGATTTGAGCAGGCTTGATGACAGCCTTCTAAGTAAGCCTTGTTATAAGGTCGTGCGCCGCTATCACTGGCTGGGCGAAAAGCACAGCACGCTCTACATGCGCATTTTGAATCTGGCGGAGCATTGGAACGCCACGCGATTGGTGGTGGATGCCAGTGGTGTGGGCGCGGGTGTCAGTTCTTTCCTGCGCGAAAAACTGGGTGACCGCGTAACCGAGCTGACTTTCAACCGTCAAATCAAGTCGAAATTAGCGTGGGGCTTTTTATCGGTGATTGACACGGGACGTTTTCAGGATTTCAAGCCCAAACTGCGCGCGGAACGGGATGATGGCGTGCTCAATCCCCTGGCGATGGCGATGCAGGATGAGCAGGATAGCCTGCAAGCCTTGTTTTACAAGCAGCTTTCGGCGGTGAGTTATGAGGTGAGCGTGGGTCCTGAGCGCGCCATCCGCTGGGGCGTTACCGATGGCACCCGCGACGCGGAAGGGACTTTGATACATGATGATTTGGTGCTGTCCGCGGCGATGGTCGCCGTTTTGGACGAGCAAGAGTGGCATATGGGCTATGAGCTGCTCCTGATTCAAGCGGTGGATCCGCTTTTAGTCATCGATGGAGGTTATTGATGAGTTATTTCGCGCATAACGGGGATTACCCCTTTGGCATTGACCTTTCGCGCTACAACGCCACAGCGGATTTGAAACGCTGGCCGAATTTTGACCTGGTGGCAAAGCATGTGCCTAAAGTCGCGTTCGTGGCGATCCGCGCGGGGGTGAGCTGGGGCTATCGCGACCCGATGTTCAGGCGCTTTTATGAGGAAAGCACGCGCATCGGCGCCTGTGTTTTGCCCTATCATGTGCTTTATCCCGGCGAGCCAGCCCTGAAGCAAATGAACCATTTCCTGCGACTTTTGGAAGGCATCGACCTTGAAACGGTGCGTCTGGTTTTGGATGTGGAATTGGCGCACGAACAATCGCGCTCGATGATTACCAACACGCTCTTGAGCTGTTTGGACGTGCTGAAACTTGAAACAGGGCGCTATCCGATAGTTTATTCGCGGGCGTTGTGGATCGACGAGCATGTGCATATCAAGGATTTGCCCGAACTCGACTGGTGGCTGGCGCAATATTACGCGCGCCGACCCTGGCCTGAGTATACACCGGAATTTCCATGCCCGCCTTTGATGCCCAAAGGCGTTGACAGCTGGCTGATTCATCAGACCGCGGAACGCGCGCCGGCGATTGGTGGCGTGGGAAATTTCATGGATTACGATCGCTGGAACGGCACGAACGAGTCGCTTTTGGCGTACTTCGGGCGAATTGAACCGGTCAAGCCAGCCATTTGCCCTGTGGATGGCTTGGCGTGCCCCCGCCTGCATGCTTTGCCAGCGACAAGCATTGCCCTGCCCCTGGAAGCTGAAGCGGAGGTACTCCAATGACATCCTTATTGGAACGCCTCCGCGGGCGATTGACATGGTTCAGCGGAAACTTGGATGAAAACCCGATAGATACCGTGGCGATAACAACAGATACAGAACCTGTTGAAAGGACGCAACTGGCGCTTGATGAGAGCGAAAACACGCTTTTGCCTGGCGCGCGGCGTTTTGGCGACACGGACTATGACCGCCAGCCTTACGACCGCCAGGAGCTGATGGAGAATTGCCTCGAAGCCTGGCGTTTCAACCCCCTGGCAAGGCGCATTATTGAACTGACCACGCAATATGTCATTGGTGGAGGCATGACGGTGAGCGCGGATGAAGCATCCGCTGAAGCTTTTTTACAACAGTTTTGGCGACATCCGCTCAACAAAATGGATCTGAAACTGCCTGAACTTTCCGATGAACTGGCACGCACGGGCAATTTGTTTTTGATGCTTTCCGGTGACCTTAGTGGGATGAGTTTCGCGCGTGTTGTGCCCAGCACGGACGTGCTGAGCATTCACTCACGGGCGAATGATGTGGAACAGGAACTGAGTTACACCTTACGCGGCGCGCGTGGCGAAGAGGACTATGTCGTGCCTGCCTGGCGCGCGGACCGCCCTGCCATGCAACAAAACGCGGTGTGTATCTTGCATTACGCGGTCAACCGACCTGCCGGCGCGCAGTGGGGTGAGCCGGATTTGGCGCCGGTTTTGCGTTGGCTGGCGCGTTATTCGGCATGGCTCGAAGACCGCGTGCGCCTCAATCACTTTCGTAACGCTTTTGTCTATGTCGTCAAGGCGCGGTTTGCCAATGAAAACGCCAGGCGTATGCGCCAAATGCAACTGGCAACACAGCCACCCAACGCTGGGTCGATTTTGGTCTGTGACGAAAGCGAAGAATGGTCGGTGCTTTCGCCTAAACTTGAAGCCCTGGACGCATCCACGGATGGTTTGGCGATAAAGAAGATGATCGCCGCTGGCGTGGGTATCCCCTTGCACTTTTTAGCAGAACCTGAGTCGTCCACCAAAACCACCGCTGAATCTGCAGGTCACCCGACTTACCGGCGTTTCGAAGAGCGTCAACGCGTTTTGTGTTGGATTTTGGAAGATCTTTTGCATGTGGTGCTGAAAAGAAAAACGGTATTCGATACCAGTATCAATCCCGACGCGAAAATCATCGTGTGTGGTGGGGATATTCATTCCCGTGACAACCTTGAGCTGGCACGCGCGGGGCATCAAATGGCGGATATAGCGCTGGGTATGGTCGAAAAAGGCATGATTGACGCGCCCGAAGCCTTGCGCCTGATTTATCGTTTCATCGCCGAAAAAGCGCCGGAAACGAATCCATCAGTGTAAAAAACAAAACCGGGATTTGACGTGTGGGGCGCTTGTCGCGGTTTTGAAATTGTTTTGAAAGGAGTCTTATGACACAACACAGGCATCGCCTGGCATTGGAAGTCAATCCGATTAGTTCCGACAGCTTTGAGATATTAGCGATCACAGCGGGGTCGGCAAACGGATGGGAGTTTCCCGCGGAGGTTTTGCGCGAGTCTCTAAGTTTATGGGATGGCGTGAATTGCTTTGTGGATCACGATTTGGCGGCGCGTTCGGTGCGCGATATCGCCGGCGTTTTGCGCAAACCCAGTTGGGATGAGGAAACGCAGGGCGTCCGGGCGGAATTGCAGGCTTTTGGGCCCTCCGCTCACGTATTGAGCGATATCGGACGCCAGATACTGGAAATCAATGATGAACCCGCGGTGAAGGTGGGTTTCTCAGCGGATGTGCTTTTTAATGGCACGAATGGGAAGGTCGGGAAAATCCTGCGGATTTTCTCGGTCGATTTGGTCTATAACCCAGCGCGGGGTGGCATGTTTTTGCGCGCGCTGAACCAATTGGGGATAAGCCCCATCATTAATGGAGGAAATAAAATGAATCAAAATCAAGAATTGGAGGCCCTTGAACTGCAAACCGAGACGGGATCCGCGGAGAATCAGAGTCAGGATTTGCAGAGCCAGCTTTCGGAAATCCGTAATATGCGCCGTGAGATGAGCGCTTTTCTGCTGGAAAGCTCTCTAACGAATACCCATTTACCACCGAGCATGCAGGCTCATATCCGGGAACGCTTTCAGGGCAGAACCTTCGCGCCAGCAGAATTACAAAGCGCGATCCATGAGCAACAAAAGCTCCTGAGCGAATTGGATGCCGGGCGTTCGGTAAAGGGACATGCCCGCGTGGAAGCTATGTTGGAGCCTGCTGAACGCTTGCAGGCAGCCACGGATGATCTCTTTGGCGCGCCACGCGATAAGGCGCTGGAAAGCGCGCGTGTGCCCCGCTTGAGCGGTATCCGCGAACTGTACCTGAGCTTAACCGGTGATCATGATTTGCATGGTGGTTATTACCCAAACCGCGCGCAACTGGCCACGACTGCTGACTTTAGCGGTCTGGTGAAGAACAGCCTCAACAAGTTGGTTGCCAACACCTGGGAGGAACTTGGCAGAGCGGGCTATGACTGGTGGAAGCAAATTACCGTGCAGGAGCACTTCAATAGTCTGCATGAAATTACAGGCACGCTTGTTGGCACGGTCGGCGATTTACCGCTTATCGCGGAAGGTGGAAACTACCCAGAACTGATGGTGGGGGATTCACCCGAAACAGCAAACTTTATGAAATATGGTGGCTATATTCCCCTGACTTTGGAGTTGATTGACCGTGACGAAACCCGCAAACTGCGGGCTTACGCGCGCGAACTGGCAGCGGCTGGTTTGAGGAAGATTTCAAGCCTGGTGGCGAAAATATTTACCGAAAACGGTGGCGTGGGCCCAACGATGGGAGATGGCAAGGCTCTGTTTGGCGTTGGTGAGGCGGACACTGGCGGGCATGCGAATCTGGGCACGCTCGCGCTCAACGCGGCGAATTGGGATAACGCCTGCAGTGCTGTGTATCGTCAGCCCATGTTGGTCAAAAACGCGGATGGTTTTTATGGCGTCGGGCCTCAGATGGCAGTCAACCCCAAGTTTTTGCTGGTTTCACGGGCCTTACAGAAAACAGCGTTCGAGATTTGCAGTGGCTCTTTTGTGCGTGAAACGGACCATTTTTACGATAACGTGCTCAAGGGAACTGCCGTGCCTATTGTGGTGCCGGAGTGGACTGACCCTAATGATTGGGCGGCGGCATGTGACCCACGCGTAGCCCCTGCCATTTTTGTGGGTGAGCGTTTTGGTCTCGCGCCTGAGATTTTTATCGCTGGCGATGAGCTTTCGCCTTCGGTGTTTAGCAATGACGAGCATCGTCTCAAGGTGCGTCACTATCTGGCGGTATGGGTGAATGACTTTCGTCCTCTCTACAAGTCCAATGTGGCTTAAGAGGGTCTGTTTGATTTGTTTAAGAAAATGTGGCAATTCGAAAAGGAGAAAAATGACGGATAAATGGAAGCTTTTGTTTAGCTCACGCAAGTTTTGGGCAACTGTGGTGGGTTTGGTGTTTCTGATTGTTAAAACCTGGGCGCCAGACTTTCCGCTGGACGCGGATCAAATCGCGGGTATTCTGGCGATTTTGGTCAGCTACATTTTGGGCACAGCGCTTGAGGATGGTTTGCGTGGCTTGAAGTAAAGCAGCAATCTGGGGCGGTCGGGGACTTTTGGAGGTTCCCGACCGCCCTCCTTGAGTCTCACTTTTTTGATTTTATGTTTAATTGAAAAGCGAAGAAAGATGGATGATAAGAAACTAAAAAAAATGGTGCAAAGTCTTGCCGGCGATGGCGCTTTGGCATGGGCATGGAAAAAAGACGACAGTCTGGTGGTGATTAACCGTCGTGGTGAAAAACGCTGTTTTAGCGCGGAAGAATGTCGCAGAGCCATGCAAAAAATGGGAAATAAACCTCAAGAAGGAGGCAAGGCCCATGACAAGGCTGGATGAACTTAGCGGGAGGCTTTCAAAGCAGTATCTTGAACCAAGCGGGGCCGCTCTACCGCCGGACACGATCATTGAGGCGCTTCGTTTGAGCCTCGAAAGAATTAATGTCTGGTTTTCAGAGCGTTTTGAAATTCAAGGCTTGGATGGGGCAACGCAAGACACACTGCCGGATGATTTTGTGGCGTGTCTTTTAACTGGCGCTGGCGCGAACCTGACACGTTTCATGCTTCAAGCCCATTTGAGCAGTTATACCAATATGGGAGGTGAGCCGGAGCTCATGCGGGACCTTTCAGCCTATCTTGAAGAGCGTTTTGTGTGGATGCTGGAAGGTTTGCGTCTGGACAGACTGCAAAAAAACGTTGGTGTTCCTTTCGCGTCCTGGAAATGGAAAGAGAAGCTGACATGGCGAACTTAGCGGGTTTAGCCATCGGCTCTGGAAAACAGCCTGAAACAATCACCTGGCTGGTTTTGGATGGAGGGGTCATTCTGCCGTGCTTTGTTTCAGCTGAATATCAAATGCAAAACGCCAAGGATGGGCTTTGCGCCGAGGAAATTCATCTGCAATTACGGGGCAGTGACGAAGAGCTCAACGCTTTCGTGGGGCAGGTCGCGCATGCCTTGCGTGGCGCGATGCGGGAAGGTATCCCGGAGAGAGCCTATTTGCGTTTGGTTAGCAGCGCGTTAAAAGGTCAGGTTTACGCGCGCATTTTGAAAGCGCGATTTGAGCTAAGGCCTCATCATCTAAGTTCAAAAAGCATGGGCTCGTTTACGCTGGTGATTTATATCGTTCGGGAAAGTTCTTTTGTTGGCGCGGAAAGACGTTTGGAGATTTACAACTCTGGCGGTGTGGGTGACCCGCAGGGATTAAGGCTTTACAACCATGATGATGCTCAGATTGGGCATGACAATTGGTTTAGTGTGTCGAGCGCCGGGCTGAATCTGGAGCAGAATTGCCCTATGCGGCTTGAGCTAAGCGTACCTGAGAGCGGTGTGAGCATAGGGGATGTGCATGTGGGCAGTTTGATGATGGTTGAGCCAATAGCTGTACCGGCCATGAACCTGGAAGCTGAAAATGGCAGCGGTGGTACGACGATTAATGACCCGCGCGCGTCAAACGGACGCTTTCAGCGTTATAGCTGGAGTGGCACGGGCTGGGCTAATTTAGGCAGCTGGGCCTTGTCTTCAATGATGGTGAGCAGCCTGGCAGCTCACAGGGTGAAACCGATTTTGCGTTTGCATAATCCAGTCAGTCAAAATGGGGTCAAGTTGCGTTTCCTCTTGCGTCAACAGGAAAAGACTGTGTTTGAAAGCCCGGTCTGTTACCTTGAACCGGCTAAGAGCGCGCAGCTTTTTTCTTCTTTTGGCTTGGGCGCGTCGGATTTGCCAATGCTCAATTATTCAGCCGGCTTGACTTTGCTTCTTCAAGGTATGCAAACAACAGGCAGTACGAGCTTGGATGTGGATGATATATTGCTCTTGCCCCAAAAAGGCTATCGCGCTTTCCAATCCCTGAATGGCTTGGTGGCGAAATCGAGCCTGATTGATGACGCCTGGCGGAAACTGAGCTGGAGCAGATATAACGGGGAAGAGCTAAAGACCCACCTCAGTTTAGGTGATTGGCTGGTTTTGATGCCGGGCGTTGAACAGCGCTTTTATGTGTTCATGAGCGATTTGAACCAAATGAGCCCGATAGATTTATCGATTCGGGTCAAAGCCTGGTATCGACCTGTTGTGGTGATGCCATGAGCTACACCGCGCGCGTTTTGAGCATGGGTGGTGATGCCATGCATGCTCCATGGGGACAGTTGGACGTTGAAGAGATGAGCTGGACGGCGATGGGTGGCTGTGAGAAAGCGGTTTTGCGGCTCGCTGATCCCGCCTTTGGCGTGGAAGCCTGGCAGAGCTATCTGGGAAATCCCATCCTGATCTTTGATGAGTGGGGAGAATTGCAGTGGTGGGGTTGGCTGACTGTCGCTGAACAGTCGCTATCAGGGATGCAATTGATATGCGATTTGGAAAAGATGGCGAATCGTGTCGCGGTCGTTTATCATTCGTTGGAACCGGGAGAGGCTTTTGGCGAAACGCGGCAGACAGCCTGGGCGGATGATGCCGAAAGCCAGGCCTTATATGGTGTCAAGGAAAGCCTGCTGATGGCTGGGGCGATGTCGGCTCAGGAGGCTGAGCACTGGCGTGATCTTGAATTGAGGCGCTGGCGATTGCCTGTTTTGCAGGTGATTCCCGAAAAAGCTGATGAACAAGGTGTTCGCTTGATTGCCAAAGGCTGGCATGAGCGTCTTAATTGGCGGGTTTGGCAACGGGAAAATGGCGTGATTGGCAACGCGGTTTCGCAAAGCGGCACACAGATTTTGGGGTCTGACGCGCATAACGCCCAAATCGCGCAATCTTTTAAGGTCAACCGCGCTGGGCAATTGAGCACAATCGGGTTGAGACTGCGCAGGCAAGGCGCGCCAACGGATAAGCTGCGTGTAGACATACGCGCGGATCAAAACGGTTCGCCGGGTTCAGTCAATCTCAGCTCCTGTTTAATCGATACTGCTTTGTTAAGCGCGGACTCTTACACCTGGATAATGGGGGTTTTTCAGGCTCCGATAAACTTATTGGCTGGAGCAGTTTATTGGTTCGTGTTAAGTCGCACAGGCGCGCTGGATGGCAATGCTTACGCGGTTTTGGCGATTGATGAAAACCTGAATTATCCAGATGGACAGATGAAGCTTTACCAGCCATCCAATCAAAGCTGGGTCGCGCGATCGCCTGCCGCGGACGCTTTGTTCAAGATCACGCTCTTAACCCGCGTTGAAGATGAAATAAACGCCATGCTTGTTCTTTGTGATGGGATTATCCAGGGCTCTACGATTGAGACATCCATCGCTTTGCGCCTGCCCTTGACCGCGGTGAGGGGCAAAAGGCTTTTGGATGCGCTGCACGAATTGTTGGAGATGGGCACGCTTGAGCGCGAGAAATTGCTGATGGAGATAAGCCCATCGCGTGTTTTGCGGATTTATGCAGAACCAGATGCTGGGACTTACGCTTTCACGCTGACCGAAGCGGGCATTTTGCTTGATGCGATGGGGCGGGAACTTCACTCGGTAAAGGATCTCATCGGTCAACGAGTGCGTACCCAGTGGGGGCAAAGCTTTTTAGTCGGTGAAGTCTTCTTAAACGCGCGTAACGGTCAATTTCGTTTGAAAGCTTTCTAAAAAGAGATGATGGCTTTGATATAATGAAGCCATCATCCAATTGGAGGTCATCATGATTCGTGCTACGTTTACATTTCCAGAAGGCTTTTTATGGGGCTGCGCGACCTCATCGCACCAGGTTGAGGGCAATAACATCAACAACGATTGGTGGGCATGGGAGCAGGAAGAAGGACGCATTTTAAATGGCGATCGCAGTGGCAAAGCTTGTGACTGGTGGGCTGGCAGGTGGCGCGAGGACTTTGACCGCGCGAAAGCCAGCTGTCAGAATGCTCAGCGCATCTCGGTGGAATGGTCGCGCGTGCAACCTGAACGCGATCGCTGGGATGAAGGCGCGCTTGACCGCTATCGCCAAATGTTGATGGGGCTGAAAGAGCGTGGAATGGTGCCCATGGTGACTTTGCATCATTTCACCAATCCTTTGTGGCTGGCTGAGATGGGTGGCTGGGAAAACGGCGAAGTGGTGGAGCTTTTTGGCGAATACACCCGCAAGACGGTTGACGCACTGAAGGCGCATTGTGATTTTTGGGTGACAATTAATGAGCCAAATGTGTATATGGCAGGAGGCTATCTGGC
>Ga0123334_1002975_pt1 | contig 18904 bp, 15 predicted proteins | sample BiotimSIPDNA_FD_89706 | JGI IMG/M metagenome (GOLD analysis project Ga0123334, IMG submission 89706) | Anaerobic biogas reactor microbial communites from Washington, USA - Biogas_R1 time_0 SIP DNA | ecosystem: Engineered > Bioreactor > Anaerobic > Unclassified | place: Washington, USA... | reverse complement strand
GGTTTCGCTTTTTGCGCTTATTTCCGGTAATGTGTCTTTTTGTATATCCAGTACTATCACGCCTTTCAATTACCGTCCATTAGTTAATTATATCATTTAAATATGAACTAAACAACAAAAAGAGGCCTCTCGGCCTCTTTTTCGGTTCAAAGTTTTCAGAGCTTTTCTTTTACCTTTGCGTTCTTTCCGACTCTGTCTCTGAGATAATAAAGTTTGGCACGTCTGATCTTGCCTCGCCTTATGGTTTCGATGGAAACGATGTTTGGCGAATGGATCGGGAAGACCTTTTCGACGCCGACATTGTACGATATGCGCCGTACAGTTATGGTTTCGTTTATTCCGCCATGCTTTCTTGCTATTACGGTTCCGTCAAAGGCTTGAATCCTTTCACGGTTTCCTTCCTTGATCTTAACGTTGACCCTAACCGTATCGCCGATGGCGATTTTGGGAAGCTCGCTCTTTGTATATTGATCGGTAAGCGCTTTAATAAGATCCATGATACTTTTCCTCCCTTCAAGTTAGACGTTCATGTCGTGCAAAGACCACAGCGGACCGTCCCGGTAAGGGGAAGTTACTCCCACAGCGGGTGGAATTATAGCATGTAGATTAGGTAATTGCAAGCTTTTTCAATAAAAATCACTCATTGCTCCGTCATACAGGGATATTCTTGAGCAAACGCCTGTAAATGCAGCGCAATCAGGCAAATATTTCCTGATCGCATTCATAACGAGGGCAGGGCTCACCGACGGTTCCTGAGCAGACAGGATTCCTTTTATACAGATATTTCGATCCTCAGCCGAAACAGCAAGGTTTTCCGTATACGGTTTAAGATCAAACTCCGAGACACCGCGCTTTGTCTTTCGGCTGATTAAGAGACTCTCTTTAGAAAAGAGCTCCTTTATTCTTTCGGCATGGTTCCGGGCACCCGTTTCGTCGTATAGAAGCTCAATTACCCATCGCGCGTATTTTATTTGCCCGGGCTTCATAACGGGATGCGCAGCATCAAGCGCTCTGATCCCCTCGGGCATAAATTCATTGATCCCGGCAATAAGGGCCGTAGGTTCAACGACGCTCTTTGTCTCAATGTCCATAAATTCGCCAAAGCCTCTGCAGCCCAGCGGCAGCGGAAGTATTACCGATATTCTGGGATGCGGATTAAAACCCTCGCTGTGCTTGAGCGCTATACCGGAGCGGATAAAAACACGCTGAAACGTCCTCATGAGATCCAGATGGGAAATATACGCCGCTCTGCCCGTTTTTTCAAATTTTACTCTCAGATCATTCATCGCATACTCCGCTTTCTGCCATAAGCGAGGCACCGCAGCCCGAGCATTTTTCCCGGCAGTCCGGGGTCGTCTCTCCTCTTTTCGCTCTTTCAAGTTCGCGCAGCAGATAGGAGTCATTCACGCCGTCACTAATAATTGACCACGGCAGTATTTCATCTGTGTTTCGCTCTCGTGTCGCGTAAAATGAAGGCTCAATACCATTTTCTCTAAAACACTCAAGCCAACCGTCATAATCAAAATACTCGTCCCAAGCTTGTAATCCCCCTTGCCTTGATACTAATGATTCAAGCGCCGGCGCGAGCCTTCTGTCACCTCTGGCAAGTACCGCTTCCACAAAACCGGTCCGGGGATCGTGCCAGTTGTATGTTATGGATCGCGATCGAAGCCGATCTCTGAGAAGTCTTGTCCGTCGGCTGTATTCTTCAATATCGACCTGAGCTTCCCATTGAAAGGGAGTCATCGGTTTTGGTATAAAGCAGGAAGTACTTACGGTTATGTTTATACCGCGAGCTTTATTTGAAGCGTATTTTTTAAAGCATTCCAGAACTTTATAAGTCAAATCCGCTATTTGTAAAACATCCTCGTCGGTTTCCGTCGGGAGACCGAGCATAAAGTATAATTTAACCGCAGTCCACCCTCCTTCAAATGCGTTGCGGCAGGAATTTAACAGATCTTCCTCGGTTATATTTTTATTTATGATGTCGCGAAGCCTTTGTGATCCGGCCTCCGGCGCGAAGGTCAGAGCGCTGCGGCGCACCTTCTGAACCCGCTTCATTAATTCCATCGAAAAGTTGTCCGCGCGAAGCGACGGCAAAGACAGCCTGGTCATTGACGGCTCGCAGTAATCAAGCAATCCGTCGCAAAGCTCGTTTAAACCCCTGTAATCGCTTGAGGAAAGCGATGAAAGGCTTATCTCCTGATAACCGGAGTTTTTCAGAGCGCTGATCCCTTGTTCGATAAGAGTCTGCACAGACTTGGATCTTACCGGGCGGTATACGAAGCCGGCCTGGCAAAAGCGACAGCCTCGAATACACCCGCGAAAGAGCTCGAGAACAGCTCTGTCATGCACTATTTCCGTTGAAGGCACTATATCGCGGACAGGGAAAAACGATTTATCAATATTCCCGATCAAACGTTTCCTGACCTTTTCCGGAGCCCCCTCATTGGCCGTTATTGAGTTTATTACTCCTGTTTCGGAGTATTCCGCATTATACAGCGAAGGCACATATATACCGTCAATATGTGCGGCGCGGCGCAGAAACTCTTTTTTTGAAAGACCGTTTCTTTTCGCTTCGGTAAACAGCGTCACAAGCTCCGGGTCGGCCTCTTCTCCCTCCCCGATTACCGCGAGATCTATAAAATCCGCTATGGGTTCGCAGTTATACATGCAAGTACCGCCGGCGAATATCAAAGGAGATAATGATTCCCTGTCCGCGCTTCGCAAAGGCAGCCCTGCCAGTGTAAGCATGTCCAGGACACCCGGATAAGACATCTCATATCCGACCGAAAAGCCTATAATATCAAAATCCTTAATCGGGTCGCCGCTCTCCAGTGCCCATAGCGGCACATTGTTTTTGCGCATCAGGTCCGACATGTCTCTCCAAGGCTCGAAGACCCGCTCGCACCATACATCGTCCATAGAGTTTAGCACACCGTAAAGGATACGTATACCCAGATTTGACATACCTATTTCATATATATCCGGAAAGCAAAGCGCAAAACGCAGATTTACGCTGTCTTTGTCTTTTATGATCTCCCCGTATTCACCACCCGTATACCGGGCAGGTTTTTCAACTTGGGTTAAAAGCTTTTCTATCCGAGGGTCCATTGCGGCCTCCAGTGTTTTTTGTTGTATTCTATACTCGGAATCCGTGCTTTTCAAGTCCCGTGATTTTTGATGGTGTATATCAGAAGCCATGTCCCGGTAATCATCGGCAATAAACCGAAGCCGTTTATCGCCGACAAGATTGCCGCGGACAACAATATGAGAGAGGTTATATATGAAGAGACTTGTATTACTCTCCTTGAAACACACGGTCCGAAACGATTGGATATTAATGAATCGAGGATAATCCCTCCGTCAAGCGGAGCGCATGGCATTAGGTTTATCACAGACAGGCACAGGCTTATGCCGGCTGTCATCTCCCCTCCATTGAAACGAGAGGCGGCAGCCGCGAATAAGAGCCCCGCTGCGGGTCCCGCGCCGGCGACTGCAGCTTCATATAAATAGCCGTTTTGACTCATAGCGCGTTTAATACTGATGCCGGTGAATCCGAGTGTGATGCTCTCTATTTGCCCTCCTGTTATGAAAATAGCCGCGATATGCCCTGCTTCATGAACGGCGCACGCAGCCAGAAGGCATACCAGCAAGCGCTCTCTCCCTAAAAATATCAGCAATGAAAGCAATAAAGCGAAACCGCTGCCGATTTGTAGCTTAAATCTTGAAATCACTCGTCTTCAAAGCCCTTTTCGGTCTGCTTCCCTTCTTTAATAACTGTTTCCGGTAAACTTCCGTCATTATTGCGTTTGTTTTCATTTCTATCCGACAGAAAAGAAAAAACACTTCCGGCCTTTTCCCTGGCAAACGACCCGACGCTGCGGAAGACCGCTTCAAAGTCCGTGTCTCCGTCAATTATCGGAACTATGACCTTCCCCGCTTTAGCCGCCAGCGCGGGTGACAGCAGTCGGAATAACGCACTGAAGATCAGTATTCCCAGACTGATAACAAGCCTTATTTCCCTTTTACTCTTCTTTTCTTTCTTACTTTTTGCAGCTGTAGTTCTCATGCGTCATCACTCCCCGGCCTGTATATCCCGCATGGGATTTTATTGAACAAAACCGATAAATATGCTATATTCTTTTCATGCGTCCGGAAAGGAGCCAGATTCATGGATTACAGAAGCGAAGCGTCGGACTTGATAAAGGATTTTTTGGGATATCATGAGGTAATAAAAGACCACTCAAAAAAAACAGTCGATGAATATTTTCTGGACCTTCGTACCTTTTTCCGCTTTCTGAAAATTCAAAGGGGGCTGGTTCCGGAAGAGACCGATTTTGCGGATATATCTGTCAGAGATGTCGATATTGACTTCGTCGGTAAAATTACAAAACAGGAAGTATATGATTACCTGTCCTTCCTTTCGCGGGACAGGATTCGTCAGCAGCGCAGCAGACTGCCCGAGTACGGCTTATCCGCAAACACGAGAGCGAGAAAGCTTGCTACCATTCGTTCCTTATTCAGATACCTTACCGTAAAAACCGGAAAGCTTTCCGAAAACCCGATAGAAGCACTCGATTCACCGAAAATCAGGAGCACTCTTCCAAAGTATCTGACCGTTGAGCAATGTAAAACTCTTCTTTCTTCCGTATCGGGGATAAACAGCACGCGCGATTACTGTATTCTTGTTCTGTTTTTAAACTGCGCTCTGCGTATATCCGAGCTTTGCTCGCTTAATCTGAGCGACATCGGCAGCGACCGCATTCGGGTTCTGGGCAAAGGTAACAAAGAGCGAGTCGTATTTCTTAACGATACCTCGGTATCCGCTTTAAACGCCTATCTTCGTAAGCGCGCAATAAAAGCGGATAAAAAGCAGCCCGCACTATTCCTTTCTACCCGCGGAGAGCGGATTTCACGTTCCACGGTTCACAACCTGGTAAAAAAGCACATGCTTAAAGCCGGCCTTGATTCAGATGGTTTCAGCGCGCACAAACTCCGCCATACCGCGGCTACAATGATGCTCGGAAACGGAGTAGACCTTAAAACTCTCCAGGAATTGCTCGGGCACGAACATCTTAACACTACAGAAATTTATACGCATATTGAAAACACCGACCTAAAGATAGCCGCCGACGCTAACCCGCTGGCTCATTTTACGCCGGGAGAAAAGAAATAAGGACTGATAACTCAAATGGTCTTCTCCAGTTTGCTATTCATGTTTATATATCTCCCGATCGTTTTAGCTGTTTACTATATCGTACCGACTAAATGGCGCAATATCTGGCTATTTATTGTCAACCTTGTTTTTTACGGCTGGGGTGAACCCGTCTACGTTCTGCTGATGGTATTCTCCATTTGCATTAACTATTATTTCGGCATGATGGTAGACAGACATCGTGAGAACGATAAAAGAGCAAAAGGCTATCTGGCGGCAAATACGGTTATTAATCTGGCTTTGCTTTTCTTCTTCAAATACTTCGATTTCATCGCCGGAACACTTTCCCGGATACCGTTTTTGTCCTTTATCGGACCGCTGGGTGTAACGCTTCCCATAGGTATTTCCTTTTATACCTTTCAGACAATGTCATATCCTATAGACGTATACCGCGGTGATGCCGCGGTACAGAAGAATTTCATCAGCTTCGGAACTTTCGTAGCTCTTTTCCCGCAGTTGATAGCGGGCCCCATAGTGAGATATAAAGATATATCGGATCAGCTTTCCTTTCGTTCAAACAGCGTTGAGCAGTTTGCCTCGGGTGTTCGCCGTTTTTCGGTCGGCCTTGCGAAAAAAGTACTCCTTGCAAACAACATCGGTTTACTATGGGACGCGTGCGCCGCTACGCCGGTCCCGGAGCTTTCTGTCGCGGGCGCCTGGCTCGGAATAATCGCCTTCAGCTTTCAGATATACTTCGATTTTTCCGGTTATTCCGATATGGCAATCGGTTTAGGACGGATGATTGGGTTTGAATTTCTCGAAAACTTTAACTACCCATACATTTCCCGCTCTGTAACCGAGTTCTGGAGGCGCTGGCATATTTCACTTAGCACTTGGTTTCGCGATTACGTTTATATCCCCTTGGGCGGCAATCGGAAGGGCAAGGCCCGGCAACTGTTAAATATACTGATTGTATGGGGTTTAACAGGCATCTGGCACGGTGCGTCCTGGAACTTTTTGCTCTGGGGTTTGTACTACGCGCTGTTTCTGACGGCTGAAAAGCTCTTTTTGCTTAAGGGCCTTGAGCGGTCTTCCGCTTTGTCCCGCATATACACTCTATTCGTCGTCGCATTCGGATGGGCGCTGTTTTCCGTTAATGACACGGCCTCCGGGTTTGCATATATCGGCGCTATGTTCGGTAAAGGCACAGCGGGATTTATCGGTCAACAGACGCTGTACTGGCTGAGAAACTACGCAATTTCACTGATTATCCTAACGGTATCATGTACGCCACTCGGTGCGCGCATAATAAAAAAGCTTCCCGAAAAAGTTACTGCCGTTCTGGTTCCGGTTCTGATTTTTTTATCACTTTTCATATCAACGGCATATCTTGTTGACAGCACATACAACCCGTTTTTATATTTCAGATTTTAGGAGGGATAAAAATGACCGGAAAATGCTCCTCGCTTACTCAGCTGTTCATACTCTGCATCTTTTTGGCCTCCCTATTTATCCTTCATATTGCTTTGCCGGACAAAGCGTTCTCCGAGCAGGAAAACCGGTATCTGGCAGAACCTCCGAAGTTCAGCTTTAACGCTCTTTTTTCCGGCAAATTCATATCGGGTTTTGAAGACTATGTCACCGAACAGTTCCCGGGCCGCGACTACTGGATATCAATGAAATCACGAACCGAACGGCTGCTGCTTAAAACCGAGAATAATGACGTTTTCTTCTGTTCCGACGACACACTGATATCACGATTTGAGCAGCCGGACCCCGCTATTATAAAAACCAATACCGATGCAATAAATAAACTGTGTGAAAACTCTCCGGGGCCCGTATATTTCGCTTTAATACCGGGTGCTGTGAGCATATGGGAAGAAAAACTGCCCCCGAAAGCCGTCACTTATGATCAGCATGAGCTGATTGACAGGATTTACTCAGGTTTAAATACTATTAACGCGGATATCTACTCTGTACTTGAAGACCACGATGACGAGTATATCTATTACAGAACGGATCATCACTGGACCTCCTTGGGCGCTTATTACGGTTTTACCGGCCTTGCTGATGCTGTGGGCTTTTCCGCGCTTCCTCTTTCGGAATTCAATCCTCAGGTCGTTTCTCATGATTTCTACGGCACTGTATATTCTTCTTCCGGTGTACGCTGGGTGAAGCCCGACTCAATCGAAATGTATGTACCGGAGCCCGATGGTCTTGTGATTAATAATTACCCCGACGGCACAGAAACAAACGGGATGCTGTATGATTACTCAAAGCTTGATGTTAAGGACAAATATGCCTTCTTCCTCGGCGGCAATACTCCGATGCTGAAAATATACACGGGCAGTAAGGGCCCGGTTCTTTTGGTGCTTCGCGACTCATATTTTGACTGTTTACTACCATTTCTCCTGCCTCACTTTTCTCAAATCCATGTTATAGATCTTCGATATTATCGTCTTAGTATCTCCGAGTATATTGCCGAAAACCGCATAGACGAGGTGCTCGCCATATACAGCGTCGATAATTTTACTTCCGATGCATATATCTTCATGGCAGGGCGCTGACTTTTTTGCACATGCCTGAATTATGAGTAAGGCGCATTAGGGAAAGACGATACTTTTTGCAGGGCGAAAACAGCGGTTGATGTCCGACAAGATCTCCGTCGCGACGGTTTAAAACAAAGGATAACCCGCTTCCTAAGCTTATTAAGCGCGGGGACGGGTTATTATTTACCGTCGCTGCGGGCGCTGTTTTTGCGAAAAATTTTTCCTGCGGACGCGGACGCACACGCATTATGCGCACCCACACACGCGGGCACAATGTGCGCACGATACACCCGCATGATGTACCCGCACATTACACCCGTGATGTGTAAGCGCGAGAGGGCGGCCAAACGACGGCAGGCGGACAATGTCCGCACCGACGAGTGCGGGGAATTTTATAACTGTCATGATCAAGTCTCCTTCCCGGCGTTTTTTGGGTACGCTCTGCGGGAAGCTCCGCTTCGGAGCTTCTTTTTTGCTTTTTATGCGATTATTTAATATCTTCATGAAGATGCAAACGTTTACAGAATAGATGATAGTACAAATGTTCTATATTGTCAAGCGCTAAATTGGAAATAATTCGACTGCGCCTCGGAATTGGGATAGTACCGCAAAAAGTCGGCCGACCCGTAAAAGGCCGGCCGACTTTTTGATTTTAACCGTTAATATCAATAATCAAGTATGTCTCCGAGAGGTGAATCGTAGATATCATCCATAAAGTCTTCAAGCGCATCCTCATCGAAATACTTTTTACTGCCGTCAGAAAGTTTTACATACTTAGGCGAAGAGAGACTTCCGGAGGACTTATCGTGTTTTATTCCGAATTCAATTTCCATATCTTCGCCGTAAGGGCCGGATTCTTCGGCAGCGATTGTTATAGAAGACGAAAAGCTGCCGTTTATATCGCCGCTCAATGTATGTGTGAAATCGATATATACACCGTCCATATCAAATTCAATCGTATCGGTTATCTTACCGCTTTTAACGGTATGATCCATTTCCAAAGTATATGTATAGTCATCATAACCATCGTAATACGCAATATCCCAAATATCAGTGCATTTGTTTTTGCTGCCTGACCATGTGCTGACAATTTCAAGCGACGCTTCTTCGTCACCGTTATAAAGAGCGGCGAAGTAGAATTCACGTACGGTTTCACCTTTTTCTTTTTCAATAAGATATTCAGCCGTTATGTCTTCTCCTTTGCTGCCGTCTATCCCTTCAATGTCAAGAGTCATTCCTACGACCGTTTTCCTGTCGAAGTAGATAATGAACTCCAGATTGTTCCAGAGAACTTCATCCTCAAGAGACTCCACGGCTTCATCGAATTCATCATCCAGATCGATATCTTCATAGTAGCTGTCTGAAATTGAAATTGCGTTTAAGTAACTCTCTGCGTATCCCATCAACAAATTGCTGTCTTGTATTCCGCGCAGGAGGCTTATCATAAACTCCGAACTTTCATCATCGCTTATTTCAAGGATAACCGCAGAGCGCTTTTCGCCGTTTAATTTCAATGAGCCCTTTGATAAACAACCCTTCGGAATGGAATTATACGCAATCTTCCCCAACTCTTCCGATACTTCTTTAACGGTCCCGTTCAAATCCATGAGAATATCGAAGACATCATTTATGAGGGTTTCGAACTCCTCTTTTTCCACAACATCATTTTTCTCCAATGAAGCGCCTATGTCTGATAGGAGAACGCCGTAGCTGCCTATATCGGGAATTGTTACGATCGCCTTGTCCTTATCAAAATACAAAGCAGTGTTCTCAAGTTCAAACGCGTCTGTATCAAAATAAAGATCAATTCTGCTTTTCTCGCCTTTTTTTGCCGTTGAAAGCTCCGCGTTTATTTCTCCTGTGTATGGAATAAGCGCGTCCAAAGTAAGATCGTTTTTCCCGTCGTCAAACAGAGCCGCTGTCTCGCCGGTCAGGTTTTTAATCATACTCAGGACAGTGTATTCGTCTCCTGTGTCTAAAAGCTGCTTTAACCCCTTTGAGAATTTAACCGGAGCGCTGTTTGCCAGTGCGCTCAATACAATAACGATTGCTAATACTACAACGATCGCAGCTGCCGTTATCGGTATCCAAATCTTACGGCGCTTTCCTCCGGTATTTCTCCCGTTGTCGGACACCTGCTCAGGCATATACGCAGCGTCTGCCGGCGTCTGCTGTGGCATATACGCGGTCCCGGCAGGAGCTTGAACCGGCTGCGCCTGGTAAACCAACTGTGCGGCACAATCAGTGCACATAGTACCCTGTCCGTCCGGTATTTGTTTGCCGCAGTTCATACAGAACATAATATTCCTCCCTAATAAGCGCAAATAACGAAGCGCAGGTTATTTGGTGTAATTATATAACAAAAACCGAAAGTGTCAATAAATAGGCGTATTTTAGAAAACATCTGCATACAAGGAGCTGCGCCCGTGCCGGGCGCACTAACAACCGGGGTGCAGCCTGTAAACCCACTGCACCCCGGTTAATTCCAGGAAACATAACACTATTCAAGACTTAATAAATCAATATGGTTCCTATCTGTTAAGCAGCAGACTCTTTCTTCTTCTCTCAACGTTTATATAATCGATAATCAGCGCAACCGCAAGAAGAAAACCGGTTGCAAATACGTTCCAGTAGGACTGTACATTCAAAACTTTCAGCATATTGTCAAATACATTCAGAAGTAAGAGCGCTATAAATGCTCCGACTATATTTCCCGATCCACCGATGAACGAAACACCTCCCAGAATTGCGGCAGATATAACTCTCATATCCGGGGCGGCGGAAATAATGGCAGTCGGGCTGGCCATTTTGATCTGAGCGCTCCACAGCAAACCTCCGATAGCGGCAAGAATGCTGTTATTTATAAACAGTATCAGACGTACTTTATTTAGCTTTATCCCCGAAAGTCTGGCAGCGTTGGGATTTCCTCCGGCCATGTATATAGTTCGACCGAATGTGGTTTTTGACAGAACAAACTGATAGATAATAATCAGAAGCAACGCAAACACGAATGTCGCCGGAAGTATTCCCGCTATGCTTGTATTGCCGATGGTAATAAAGGTAGCACGGCTGATCTGGATATTATTCCCTGTTGTTATAACATTGCACAGGCCCCTGTATACGGAAGCCATTCCTATTGTGGCTATAAACGGAGGGAACTTCAGTTTGTTTACAAGAAATGTGTTTATAAGTCCGAAGCATACCGCCATCGCCAATGTTATAACCAAAGCCAAAGGCCATGCCATGGAGGTGTTTTTGCAGAACCAACCGAAAACCATTGTGCTCAGGGCAGCCTGTCCGGCAACGGAAAGATCAATATTTCCGCCGATCAGAATCATGCTTATTCCGCAAAGCATCAAACACTGAATAACGAGATTATAGAATACGCTCAAAAGGTTTCCGCTGGACATAAAGCCTTTGGTAAAGAGCGCTGAAATCTGTTCTCCGTGTAAGATGCCGCTGCTGAGTATCATAGTTATAATCGTAAGAACAATAAGTACACCCAAAAGAGGCGCTGCTTTATCTCTTAATAAGCGCCTGACAAACGTTTCTTTTCGCATAATATTCCCTCCCCGCTAATAGGCTTTTAGCACTGAACGAGATCGTCTTTGAGCAATGAAATCAAATGCGAGCGCTACCAGCAGAAGGACGCCCGAAAAAACGTTCACCCAGAACGGGTTGACCCCGACAACACCCATTCCGATCTGAAACGTGTTTAGTATCAGCAGACCTATAAACGCTCCTCCCATTCCACCGGCGCCTCCGCCGAAGGAAATACCGCCAAGTATAGCAGCGGTTATACCGGTAAATTGGTTGGTCTGCAGGGCTAACAGCGCGCCCTGTCCCAGTCGGGCGGTATTAAACACACCGGCGATTCCGCCTAAAACAGCGCTGTTAATGAAAAGGATATAAGTTATAGCGGTAGAATTGATGCCGGCAAGGCTTGCGGCAACAGGGTTTCCCCCTATAAGAGTTACTTTCAATCCGAATCTGGATTTTGAAATAATTATCCCGTAAATAATGAAAAACACCAGCATAATTATAATGCCCAACGGTATCGGTCCGATGCTCCCCGCACCTATAAAGCTCAAGGGAGCATTGTTGAAAGCTATGTTGGCTGCCAGTCCCTTATTGCCTATTGAACTGAAAAGGTACATCAGGCCTCGCGCCATTGAAGCCATTGCGAGTGTGCCTATAAATGCCGGGAAACGGAATTTTGTGACAAGCAGCGCGTTGAGTGAACCGAAAGCAGCGCATAACACAAGCCCGATTACTATGCCAAGGTACCAAGGCAGACCCCAGCTCTTTACCGCTGTGGCAAGAACCATTCCGCCGAAAGCGCCGATTGCCGACTGGGCAAGATCTATATTGCCGGATATTAAAAGGCATCCCGCTCCGATAGTAAGAAAAGCAGAAATTACTAAAGAATTCAAAATGTTTTTAAACGTAGAAATCTTAAAAAACCGTCCCCCTTGTATCGCGGACCAAAGGGTAAACATGATTACCATTGCGATAAACAACAGTATAAGCGTAAAAACCTTATGCTTTATCAAGGGTCGTATATGTTTAATGTAAAAGCTGTCTTTTTTCAACTGCACCGCCTCCTATTCGAGCATTGCCAGCGCAAGGACTTTTTCCTCGGTTGCTTCCTGCCGTGTCAAGCAGCCGGTAATATGCCCGTTGTGCATAGTCAAAATGGTATCCGAAAGATTTATAACCTCGGTAAGCTCGCTGGATATAAGCACTACTGCAATACCCTGCTTAGCCAGGTCACAGATTGTCTGGTATATTTCTGCCTTGGTCCCGACATCTATGCCTTTGGTGGGCTCGTCCAAAATCAAAACCTTCGTTTCCATCTTTTCGCTCGTCCACCGGCCGAGTATGACTTTTTGCTGGTTTCCGCCCGAAAGCTCTGAGGAAATCTTTTCGATAGAGGGTGTTTTTATTGAATACTTATCAACCGCTTTTTCCGCAAGCGCACGAATCGCATCCGGGTCTATGAGAAGGCCCTTGCTCACTCGATCGACTACGGGCATGGCGATATTATCTTTTATGGAGCGCTGCATAACAAGGCCCTCTTCTTTACGGTCCTCGGGACAAAGCGCAACGCCCTTATCAATTGCTTCTCTGGGAGACTTGAAGGAGACTTTTTCCCCGTCCAGATAGATTTCTCCTCCGGTGACCGGATCGGCTCCGAAAAGAGCTCGCGCAACTTCCGTGCGTCCGGAACCAATAAGGCCCGCAAGCCCTACGATTTCACCTTTTCTGACCTGAAAACTTATATCATGGACATACGGAGTCTTGAGATTTCTTACATCTAAAACGACATCACCGAAATCGGTATTTCTGCTTAGATTATTATAGGTGTCTCCGATATCTCTGCCGACCATAGCTTTAATAAGCTCTGTTTCATTTGTTTGAGCTGTCTCCAAAGAAGTGACATAATGTCCGTCTTTCAAGACTACTATGCTGTCCGTAATCTGAAATATTTCGGCCAGTCGATGAGAGACGTATATGATAACTTTACCCTCATCCTTAAGCTTTTTTATTATATCAAAGAGAATCTTTATCTCGGTATCGGTCAACGGTGCTGTCGGCTCATCAAACGCGATTATATCGGAGTTGCGCTTGACAGCTTTCATAATCTCAACCATTTGCTGATAAGCAACACTCAGGCGACCTACCAGCTGCACCGGATCAATATCAATATTGAATCTGTCAATAAGCTCTTTTGCATTATTATACAGTTTGCGCTTATCATAAAGACCCAACTTGGTTTTCGGCAGACTTCCAACATAAAGATTTTCCATTACAGACATACTGGGCATTAACTGTCGTTCCTGATAGATAACGCTGATGCCGGCATTAATAGCTGCCTGAGGGTCATGAAAACTAACTGGCTCTCCGTTTAAGAGAATTTCTCCTTCATCGGCTTTCTGATCTCCGCTCAGTATCTTAAGTAAGGTGCTTTTTCCCGCCCCGTTTTCGCCTAACAGCGCGAGGACTCTTCCTCCCTGGGCCGTAAAGCTAATATCGTTGAGGGCGCGCACACCGGGGTATGATTTGCTTATACCCTTAAATTCCAAAGACTTAGCCATTCAATAACATTCTCCTGCCTCTGTGAATTTTAAGAAATAGGACGGCATTTTGGGCCGTCCTATTTCATGCGTCAAGCGAAGTTACGGAGCTTTAAAATCCGCCGGGACATCAATAAACGGGCTGTAGTCATCAACACTTATTCCGTCTTGGCTGTAGTTATAGTAATCTGCCTTGGCGTACATGTCTGTCCACTCGAGGTAGTGCTTGTATGTTTCCGGAGTAAGCCACACGGTAGGAAGTCTGAGCTGAGCATATGAATGTCCCTCACCGCCGTGGTCATTCCACTTTATCCAGCTGGGCCAAATGGTTTCCGGAGTCGCCCAGCCGTTGAGGTAAGCGTAAACAGCGCCGATAATCGGTTCGGCATAAAGGTTCTGTGCGGTGAAAAGAGCGTAACGGAAAGCATCGAACTGACCCTCATCCCACTGAACCTGAAGTCCGGAGCCGCCGAATGTTACGACGCAGGAGTTGTCTGTCAGGCCCTGCTGGTCAATGACCGCCGCGGCAGCCTGCGCAAGGTCGTCTATAAGTCCCATAACCAGCCAGTGCTTATATTCACCGTGGGTAGAGATAATCGGGCTTACCGCATCAATTCCGCCCTGAAGGTTAAGACCTGTCGAGGAGGAGTCAGCAACAAAGAAGTTGTCCGTACTGCCGGTTTCGGCCAACCAGACTTCTTCCGCACCTATTACTCTTTCCTGAAGCGGAGGGGATACGGAATATGCCATGGCTACAAAGCCGATTTCGTTCCAGGGAACATCGGGGAAATTCTCTTTTTTCCACTCGATGAGTTTATAGGTTTGCTGACGACCCGCGTCGTAGTTGTCAAAACCGACATAGGGGTTAATCAGATTTCCGCCTATAGGAAGTCCATCGCCGGTGGCACCGTCTCTCGGAGGAGCCATCTGGGACATCCACTTAACGTCGGGGTATTTGGAAACCAGATCGCGAACAGCGGGAAATACGCTTGCGTCGGGATCGAGAATAAATCCGGTAACGCCCTGATCGATCATGTTCTGAAGATTTGTGAGGAACATGTCGGAGTCGCCGTTGGCGCTCAGGAAGCCCGCCCATTCGCAGTTATAAATAGGAGCCCAGTGCTCGTAGGCTGCAGCGGACTGCTGATAAAGAACTCCGCCATCCGTAGCAAGATAGGCTACTTTATACTTGGGATTTTTAGTATAATCGTAGTCTTTGTCATAGTGAGCGATCTTGTCCAGATTAATGCTGCCGTCCGGATTCGCGTTCGGATACGGCTTTCCGCTGCCGGGAGCGGCCGAACTTGCCGGAGTATTCGTGGCTGCGGGTTCAGCCTTTTTTGCGCAAGCTGTAATTCCGGCTATCATAGTAAGCGCTAACAATAGTGCAAGAATTTTTTTCATTCTGCATTCCCTCCTAATTAGTTAATCAATAACCGATTACCGATGCTATTTTACTTTTATTACTCCTTATTGTCAATAGGATACTTTATTTCGTAATAATTATTTATTATTATTAACTCGAATCGATAATTAATTGTTAGTATCAAAACATCAGGTGTTTATTGGCATAAATAGACGAGAAATGTAGTATATTTTTGAATTAATGAGTTAATTATTACAGTATTCTATTCGGTTATTATTCGAAGAAAGGTTTACATAATTATTTGTCTGTAAACCGTATTGGGTGTTGCACATCATGCTGTGTTAAACTGTTTACATATTGATTATTTATAATTTTTTATCATAGTATTAGTGCGAGCCTTGCTGATTTCAACTGTCAGGTCAATTCGCAATTCGACCGCAAAATCGAATTATATGTACCCGATAACAAAAGTAAAGCGGCTGAATTCCTTTGAATTCAGCCGCTTTACTGGCACGCCTGAAGGGATTCGAACCCCTGACCTACTGGTTCGTAGCCAGTCACTCTATCCATCTGAGCTACAGGCGCTTAGAATCTTTAGCATACTAGCATAGATTCACAAAAAATGCAACCACAAATTTTGTCGCTGTGAGGCTTAAACAAACATCCCTGCCGTTCGCCTTAGACATGAAAAAATAAACACTCCATTATGCGTATAAATTAACATCAGTCTCTGCCGGACTTGAGAAGCTATATGTTCAAAGCAGCGTAGAATCCCTCCCGTACCGCCGACGAGATGTTACCTGCTTTGTTGCTGCAGTCTCCTATAACGTATGTTTCATCGCATATCCCGAAAAATTCTTCAATTACGGATTTTCGAGGACGCACACCCAAAGAAAGTACAACGGTATCATAATCAAAAATTACTTGCTTGCCTTGAGTATCTTCACCGATAAGGCTGCTTTCCGTTATTTCACAAAGTTTTACGCCGCCTATAAAAACGACACCCTCAGCTGAAGCAAGCTTGTGAACGGTTGCTGTGGTCCGATCCTTTTTTTCTATATCAACGATTGGCAACATATCAATAACCGTCACATTATGCCCGGAACGTGCAAGAGACAGAGCCGTTTCACTTCCGGTCAGTCCCGCTCCGACAATCACAACTCTATATCCTGCTTTCGCCGCGCCTGTGTCAATATCTACCGCCAGCACAACATCGCTCCTTTTAGCACCCGGCACATCGGGAAGAATCTGATCGCTTCCGACCGCTATGATAAGCGCATCGGGTTTCTCAGCCTCCACAATCGCACGTGCAGCCTCAACCCCCGTGCGTATCTCAATACACTTATTATTCCGCGTCATACGCACTGACCATTCCGCGTAGCGCCTGACGTCTCCTTTTATTGTGTTCGCGCCCGCTAAAACAAGACTGCCCCCGAGCTGCTCTGATTTTTCGAATATAACCGGACGGTGCCCTCTTTCAGCCAGCCGGCGAGCCGCTTCCATACCTCCGGCACCGCCGCCGACAATAACTACTTTTTTGCTTATCTGCGCTTTTTCAATCTTGTCGAAATGCGGATTTCGTCCGGAAACAGGGTTTACCGAACAGCGAAGCGGCTTCGGACAACCATGAGGATCGTCGCCCGTACACTGGTTGCAGCGTATACACGGCCGTATCTCATTTGCCCTGCCCTGCTTTGCTTTGTTCACATGATCCGGATCTGCTATAAAAGCACGAATCATCGCGACAACATCCGCTTTTCCGGAGGATAATGCGTCTTCGGCAAGTTCCATATTAAAAGATCCGACAGTCGCAACGGGAATTGTCAGCTCCTGTTTAAACCTTTCGGCCAAATGTACGTTTGTTGCCATTGGCATATATGTCGGCTGGATCGTGTAAGACATCGTTTGAGGTACGTACATATTTCCGGCAGATACCTGCACCATATCTATACGGCTCTGCATGGCTTTTGCGAATTCCAGCGCTTCTTCGGTGTGTACTCCTTCCTCGAAAAGCTCGTCACCGCTCATGCGCCATTCAATTGCCATATCATAGCCTATACGCTCCCGGACCGCGTCAACAAGCTCAAATGCGAAGCGGCAGCGGTTAGCGAATGTGGAACAGCCGTATTCGTCGGTTCTTTTATTAAAATAAGGAGAATAAAACTGCGATACCTGATGCCCGTGCCCTCCATGGAGCATAATCATGTCGAAACCACCCTTGCGGCATCTTTCGGCGCAGTCGGCAAAGTCTTTTATTACATCCCGGATCTGGTCACGCGTAAGATCCGCGGGATGCCAGTCAGCACGCAGATTCAGTTCTATTGAAGCCAACGCATTCCAGCGGTGAATGGCGTCTGTAACCTTAACAAGTCCGTGAACAACAAAAGGATCCGCAAGATTTACCACGAAGTGATTCTTGTCGGCGTAATACTGAGTAACCGGACTGTCTCCGATCGTTACGATACCGGCGCCTCCTTTTGCCATAGCTGCGGTAAATGCTGTAAACTCTTCCGTTACGAGGCCTTCCTTAGTGCATAGAAAAGGCTCGGCGGGAGAAACCTCAATCCGGTTTTTCGCAGTAAGCGGCCCTATAGCAATTGGCTTGAATGCGTTTATAAATTCTTTCATATTAAAGCACCCCAGACAGTTTTCTTTTATCATACTACATTACCCTCTCCATCGGAAGTCCCCAGATAAGGAATATCCGGGTGATATTGAAATATAACCCCGGATATTATAAAATTGTAATATCGGATTTCGACTTTAAGTGGAGGGGTATAAACATGAAAGCTCTAGCGATTAACGGAAGCGCTCGGAAAAACGGAAACACGGCGGCACTTCTCAAAAGCGCCCTGGAGGGTTCCGCATCTGTCGGAGCGGAAACCTCTTTAGTGCATCTGTATGACCTCAATTATCGCGGATGTACCGGCTGCGTAGCCTGTAAGCTCCTCGGAGGCAGTTCTTTCGGCTCATGTGCTCAGAGAGACGACCTAACGCAGATCCTTGAACAGGCCAAAAATGCCGATGTGCTTTTTCTCGGTTCCCCAATGTACTTCAATGATGTTACCGGCCAGTTACGCGGCTTTTTTGAACGCTTTCTTTTCCCTGCCATAACATACACCAAAGAAAGAGTAATCCTTTATCCGAAAAGAGTGAGTGTAGGTTTGTGTTTTACCAGCAACGCGCCCGGCAGCTTTTACACCGATTTTTACGAGCGTCTTAAAAACACCTTCACTCATATTATCGGACCGGCTGAGTATGTCGAGGCTTCAGAGACATGGCAGTTTGACGATTATTCGAAATACGCTGCGGATATGTTTGATGTCGAGGCGCGGCTGAAGCGTCATCTGGAGGTTTTCCCAGAAGATTGCAAGAAAGCGTATGAGATGGGACGGCGCCTGGCATCTGCGCAATAAAACGGTATTTACCGAGTATTAAGTACCTTCCGATTCAGCTCTTATATTATATGACCGTGCGCAAGGCGGTACCACGTCTTGCAAATCACACTCACGGCGGTTAACCCGTGTCCGGCACACGAGCATATGCTACGGGACGCATTGCAGAGGCATTGCGTCCCGCAGCATATATTTGCACTTCTTTATGCATTCGGACTTGCGTAACACGCATAGGTTAAAGCATCGGTTTTCGGAGGTGACGCCATGCTATCGGCCTCTGCGCTGCTTCTTCTTAAATATGCTTTCTGGCTGCTTCGTTTGTCCGGTACCGCCGGCTCTTTTCCCCGCCCTCTGACAGC
>Ga0123334_1002972_pt1 | contig 18924 bp, 18 predicted proteins | sample BiotimSIPDNA_FD_89706 | JGI IMG/M metagenome (GOLD analysis project Ga0123334, IMG submission 89706) | Anaerobic biogas reactor microbial communites from Washington, USA - Biogas_R1 time_0 SIP DNA | ecosystem: Engineered > Bioreactor > Anaerobic > Unclassified | place: Washington, USA... | reverse complement strand
TTTCAATTCCATCCCGGGACCCTATATAGTGAATACTATATCCAGCCCGCTTCAAAGCAGGCAATAATGCAATATTTGGAGTTACATGGCCCGAGCTTCCCCCGCCTGTTAACACTATCGTCTTCATTTTGCTTATTCACTCCATTAATTGTGAAGGATTCATTAGGAATTCTTCATTATTACACTCTCGATGGCATTAGCAACATCCTCACAGGAATCGCAGCATTTCTCCAGGTAATGGTAGGTAGTATCCCATGCCGCCAACTCCCTGTTATCGGTGCAATTTACATAAAGACTCCTCATAGCCTCAGTATAGAGAGCGTCTCCTACCTCCTCCAGACGATTGATTTCAACAACCAGCCCATGGAGGTTTTTGCTTTTTCTAAAATTGTGAAATTCGGCCAGCGCAATCTTCAATGAGTCACAGCACTTCAGTATAACATCAGTCATCTTAAGAGCATGCTCAGTAACATTCTTAATGTTGTACATATACATCCGCATCAATACATCCTCGATTGTATCCGTGACCGTATCGATTGAATTTGCCATAGCCATTATGTCTTCGCGCTCAATGGGTGTAATAAACTCCCGCACAAGCCGCTTAATCATTTTATGCCTTGCTTCATCTCCGCTATGCTCAATTGCATGCATTTCTACCATCTTCTCCGGCAATCTCTCTGTGTCGAAATTGTTCATTATATCATTCAGCAAATAAGCCGCTCTGCAGGAATACTCAACCAATTCGACAAATGTATCAAAGTAGCTATTATCTTTTTTACGCGCCATATCTCTTCCTTCTCCAATCATTATATTTTGTCTGAACTAAAATATTCTCATAAATAGCAGTGCCATTAAGTATCCAATCAATCCACAGCCCGGAAATGTCAAGAGCCAGGCTAACAGCATTTCCTTGACTATACCCCAGTTCACAGAGGTAATTCTTTTTGCTGCACCAACCCCCATAATAGCTGTGGTTTTCGTATGTGTCGTGCTGACCGGTAAACCCTGAGAGGATGCCAAAAACAAGCATATTACACTGGCTAAATCGGCCGAGAAGCCCTGGTAGGTTTCCAGCTTTACCATATCCATGCCCACAGACTTAATAATACGCATGCCACCAATCGAAGTGCCTAAGGCCATCACTAAAGAGATTAGAATGGTTAGCCAGATTGGAACGCCAAATTCGGATACTGTTGCTTGTCCCCTTGATAGGAAAATCCCGAGTAAAAAGATTCCCATGAATTTTTGTCCGTCCTGAGCACCATGCATAAAGGCCATTCCAGCAGCTGCAGATACCTGTGCATACCTAAATGGTGAATAAGCCTTTTTTCTGTCGATCCTTTTGCAAATAAGTGCCATTAATTTAGCTATTAGCCAGCCGCTGCCAAACCCGAGTAAAAGAGAAAGCAGCAGGCCATAAATGACCTTCATCCATTCATCTGGATTTATACCGGAAATTCCTCCCTGTAAGGCAATAGCAGCACCGCTGACACCTGCAATTAGTGCATGGCTCTCACTGGTTGGAATTCCAAACCACCAGGCCGCCACTGCCCATATAACGATTGCAAACAATGCTGCACACAATGCTATAAGGGCGTTGCCTGAATCTCCTCCGAAATCGACCATGTTAAAGATGGTCTGAGCAACCCTGGCATTGAATGCTGTCATGACCAGAATGCCCAGAAAATTAAACACAGCTGCCATAATAATAGCAGGCCGCGGGCTCATTGAACGAGTTGATATGCAGGTGGCAATAGCATTTGGAGCATCGGTCCAGCCATTTACCATGACAACGCCCAATGTTAGCAGGACAGTTACCAATAAGACCGGATTTGCTATTACTTGTCCTAGAAAATCAATAAATGTAATTGTCATTGTTCATCTTCTTCCTATTGTTCTCTTGTGCTACTATTTGTAATCATAATTGCAAAAGATAGTATTTCAAACGCTCTTAGCATACCATTTTTTTTTACTACACGCAATATAATAAGGAAGAAAACGTAGTCTTAGAACCTCAAATCTCTTTCGCCCTCTCGTATCTTCTTGAGATAATCGGCTGCTCTCGCCCTTTGTTTTTCATTGGGCACTGTATTAATTTCCCTGTCAATCATTTCTTGACCCATTAGTCTCAGCTCATCATCAGCATAGTCCCTTAGGTACTCCTCGAATGTGAGTAGTGCATTTGGAAGGCAGCAATTTTTAATTTGCCCCGATTTGGCCAATGGCATAAAGCGGTCGCCCGTTCTCCCCTCCCTGTAGCAAGCTGTACAGTAGCTTGGGATATAGCCATCACTAACAAGCCCCTTGACTACATCAATAGGCTTCCTGTGATCGGCCAGATTGAACTGTGGCTTTTCTTCCACGCCACCATCGTCAACAGCTGCCTTTCTTGCATATCCTCCAACCCCAACAGAAGAACCGGCACTCATTTGAGAAATACCTATTTCTAATAGCTCGTTACGGAAATCCACACTTTCACGAGTAGACAAGATCATCCCAGTATAAGGCACTGCAAGGCGAATTGTTGCAACTATCTTTTTAAAATCCCTGTCGTTCACCAGCCAGGGGAAGCTGTCATAGTCAACACCTTCAGCCGGCAAAAGCCTTGGAAAGGAAATTGTGTGTGGCCCAACGCCTGCAACTGCCTCCAAATGCTCCGCGTGCATCAGCAGTGCAATCGTCTCATAATGATAATCATACAGGCCAAATAAAGGCCCAATACCTACATCATCAATGCCTCCGCCAAGCATGGCCCTATCCATGGCCTCGGTATGCCACTCATAATTATGCTTGGGCCCCTTGTGCATCTCAAGATAGGTAGGCTTGTGGTATGTTTCCTGGAATAGTATATAAGTACCAATCTGTGCGTCCTTAAGCTTTTTATAATTCTCTGCTGTTGTTGCGGCAATATCTACATTTACCCTGCGGATTGCTCCGTTTTCAAATTTCTCATCGTAAATTGTCTCTATACACTCCAGTATATAATCAATCGGACATATCTCATCATCTTCACCGGCCTCCAACAGCAGCCTTTTATGCCCCATAGCCTCCAGCGCCCTTACCTCCTCCCGTAGCTCCTCCTGAGTGAGCTTATGCCTGCCAATGTTATTGCTGCATTTATATCCGCAGTATTTGCAGTTATTTACGCAATAGCTGGATAGATACAGGGGCGCAAATAAAACAATCCTTTTACCATAGATCTCTTCCTTTACCTCTCTTGCGATTCTATACATCCTCTCCAGTGTTTCATCATCGTCAATCTCAAGCAAAACCGCAGCCTCTTTGTGCGTCAGGCCTTTATATTCCCTTGCCTTCTCAAGAATTTTGTCAATCTCAGCCTTACTTTTCGAAAGCCTTTTCCCCTCACTGATTGACTCCAAGACCTCTGCATCATCAATAAATTCATTCGAGTCCATAGATTTTACATTATACATAATAGTTGTCACCCTTCATCTAATATATTTTATACTATTTAGTTTGCTTTCTAATTCACTTCACAAACTACGTTTTCTCATCTAGCCTCCTTGGCTTAACTTAAATTTATTTTGTCGAGAATCCCCGACAAGTAGGCAATTGCAACACCGTAATTTGTCATAGGCACCTTCTGTTCGCAAGCCCTTTCTACCCTTGAAAGAACGTATTTGCGATTAAACATACATGCCCCGCAATGAATGACTAAATCATAGCTTGTAAGGTCCTCGGGGAAATCTGTCCCACTGACAATGTCTATGTGCAGCTTCTGACCGATTCTTTTTCTGAGAAGAGCCGGTATCTTCACTCTTCCAATATCCTCAGAAAGCGGAGCATGGGTGCAGGCCTCTGCTATAAGCACCCTTGAATCCTCTCTAAGCATATCGATGGCTGCAGCGCTTTGCGCGAAGTATTCCACATTTCCCTTATAGCCCGCAAACAATACTGAAAAGGAGGTCAATTTGCATTGCTTTGGCTTTTTTTCGTAGACACTCCTGAAATACTGCGAGTCAGTTATAATAACTGCCGGCGGCGTAGCCAAAGCTTTTATTGCCTCATCAAGCTTATCGGCGCCAACACACAAAACAAGACACTTTCTATCCAGCAGTTCCCTGAGTGTCTGCACCTGCGGCAGAATCAGCCTGCCCTTTGGAGCCTGTATGTCCTGGGGCATAACTAGCATTACGGTATCCCCATCCTCAACTATTCCTCCTGTAATGCTCAATGAATCGAAGTCCTCCGGCAAGCTGCGAATGAGCTCGGAGAATACCTGTTCAATCCCGGTCTTTTCTCTGGCGCTTACCACAATAGGCCTTATGCCAGTGCTTCTGTCAATATGGTCGCAGGCAGCACTTGTGTTGCCTTTTAGGTCTGATTTGTTCAAAACAGCTATTACCGGGATGTTTTTCTCTTTGAACTCATCTATCCATTTCTTCTCCAACTCCATATCACTGGCCTGAGTGATATCACTTGTCTTCGCAATGTCCTTTGCTACTTCATCTTGGCTAAATACAACAAGTGCAATGTCTGTTTTATCCGCAGCCTCTCTGGTTCTTTCAACCCTTAGGCTGCCAATTTCGCCATCATCGTCGAAGCCCGCAGTATCAATCAGAAGGCAAGGCCCTATTGGATGAATTTCCATTGATTTATATACAGGATCCGTTGTTGTACCCGCATGTTCAGAAACAATTGCTGTATCGTGCCCTGTGATTGCGTTGATTAAGGAGGACTTGCCACTGTTTCGTCTTCCGAAAACACCTACGTGTAAGCGGTTTGATCTGGGTGTTGCATTTAGGCTCATAATCCTCACCACTCCTCTTCATAGATTTACTGCTTTCATCTTTTCCCGCCGCTATCCCATTATTCTTCCTCTGCTGCTACCTTTACTTATACTTAACACTTCCCTTGCTTGCCTAAATCCTCTATTCAGGCTCAAAATCTCCCCGGTCGACAACAATATCGTAGCCGATTTTCTTAAGGCGGTTCTGCAGAGAAATGAGACCTTCTGCTGCCTCTTCACCAGTGCAAATTTTGTCGTCATAAATCGAATACTTACTCCTCACGCCAATCGGTGATAGGTTTGGCATAACTACATTTGCACCTGCCAGAATTCCCAGTTCCCTTCCCTGAGGATTTATCGTTCCAAGCGCTGTTGTCGCTGGCATCAGCACCCTGGGCAGCATAAGGCGCAATATGCCTATTAGAAACAAAGTTAATTCCAGGCTCCCTGATGAGAAATTGGCAAAGGGCGACTGCTTGTGCGATATGAAGGGTCCGATTCCAACCATCTGAGGTTCAAGCTCCTTAATAAACAATAAATCCTCCGCCAGGTATTCGGCACTCTGGTATGGAGAGCCAACCATAAAGCCTGCCCCCGTCTGATATCCTATTTTCTTCAGGTCATAAAGGCATCGTTTTCTGTTCTCGATGCTCAATCCAGCCGGATGTATTTTCCCATAGTGCTCCGCATTGGCACTCTCATGACGCAGCAAATAACGATCCGCACCTGCATTAAAATACCGCAAATACTGTTCGTAGGTCCTCTCCCCGATAGAAAGAGTAATCGCACAATCTGGATAAGCCTTTCTAATAGAAGCAATAATATCTACAAGCTTCTCGTCGGTATACCACAAGTCTTCTCCGCCCTGAAGTACAAAGGTTCGAAAGCCAAGCTCATACCCGTTTTCGCAGCATTGCATTATTTCTTCTTTTCCAAGGCGGTAACGCTCAGCCTTCAGATTGCTCCTCCTGATTCCGCAATAATAGCAATCTCTATTACAGTAATTCGTTATTTCAACTAAGCCGCGTATGTATATTTTTCTGCCGAAAAAAGAATCAATCACCGCTCTTGCCCTAGTAAACAAATACTGTGCATCCTCCTGCGTAAAGCCTTTAAGGAGCGATATAAGCTCGCGACTTTCAAGCATTTTATCCTTGCTCAATTTGTCAATAAGCTCTCGCATTATGACGACCCTTTCCCTCCATCATCGGAAGATAGCTTGGAGTATAGTGTCTTTGCCGTCACATCGGGCAGCATGCCCAGCTTGCCAGACAATGCGCTGATTACATCATTGGGCGCATCCATTACTATGCTGATAATAGAAATGTTCCTCTTTTGATATGGTAGTCCCATGCGCCCGATGATATATTGACCATACTCATGTAAAATATTGTTCAGCTTTTCAACTGACTCCGGGTTCTCCACAATAATACTGATAGCTGCAATCCTTGTATCCATCTTACCTAACCTCCGCCCGATAAAGTATAAAAGATTTAAACAAAAAATCCCTGTACCGTAAGGCACAAGGATATAATGTTTCAGACGCGGCTCACACTGTGAGCACAGCCAAAATATCACATATTCTCTTGCCTTCACATTCGGGGCGAGCCCTCATGTCTCAGTACAATTGCTTTTTTGAAATGGTTCACTGAAAGGATTTCCCTCGCAATTCACCTAAATATATCTTACAATCTTTTTCAAAAGATTACAAGTGATACTCATACTCTTGTTCCGGAAAACAGGCTATATCAAAACTCCTTATTTCTGTATTCGGAATCAAATTCCCAGGGCGCACCTCCGCAGAGGCATCCTCCGTCCACAACGAAATTCGCACCGGAAATATAGCTTGATGAATCTGATGCCAGCAGCGCTACAATTCCAACCATTTCATCAGGATATCCTGGACGTCGCATTGCAATGCGGTCACGAAGATAGTCACCCCGAGTCGGATGATCCCAGGTAACCTGTGTAAGCGGCGTTAGTACATGTCCGGGCGACACTGCATTAGCACGGATACCCCACTCTGCCCACTCAACCGCCATTGCCCTTGTAAGCCCCAATACACCACTTTTGGATGCACCATAGACGCTGCATCCGCCCAACATCGCCGTTGCATTATGTGAGCCTATGTTAATAATACTACCGTTCTTCTTCTTCATCATATGGGGAACCACAGTCTGAGTTATGAAAAATACGCTCTTCAGATTGATGTCCATAATTCTGTCATAGGTGTCTTCCTTAACATCCATGAAGCCCTCGCGTTTATTTATCCCAGCCACGTTTATCAGTACATCAATTGTTCCATATTCCTTAACTATGGATTCAACAACAGATTTTATGCTGTCCATGTTTGTAACATCCATGACGAAGGATTTCGATTTGCCACCCTCTGCAGCGATTTCATCCTCGAGAGTCTTTAAGCCTTTTTCAGAAATATCGCAATTGCACATAATTGCTCCGATTCCTGCCATTCCCTTTGATAATGAACCACCTATACCACCTGCTGCACCGGTCATCATAATTATCTTTCCTTCAAGTGAAAACAGCCTTCTTAGATTAGCATCAATTGACATCTTTTTTCCTCCCTCTGCAACATATTATTCAACATTCCATCCATTACTATGTCACCGATATCGTACACTCAACTATCATTATTTGTCAAGAAACCGCTTTTCTAATCAAGCCATAATATTATTTAATCTTTTTTAGTCACCAGCACACTAATGGGCCAAATACCCGCCATCCACAACTATGGATGTTCCGGTAATAAATCCCGAAGCATCACTTAACAAGAAAGCCGTTGCATTGGCAACATCCTCAGGCTTTCCGATACCCATAATCTGTCTTTTTTAAGCTCTGCATCAAAATTTCTGTTATTTACAATGTCCCCTTGCTTGCACAATATGCACTCAAGCCTCTGGCTCCTACTTTACTTGATATTGAGGATATGGCTACTATACTGCCTCCATTATCATTATTCTTTTTATCTGAGAGCTGCTTCACAGGTTCAATAAAGGAAAAAAAATTGACTGACAATATATTTTGTAAATCACTCAGCTTTAGTATAATCGGTATAGATTTAAAATTAGTAGAATCTGACGTAAAAGCTTGATGCTGATTCAAGTAAAGAAAATAATAGAAGTTTATAATATGACACAACGTTGTCATATTATGTTTGATACAATGTATAAGAAGATCTCAAACCGGAGGGCAATTATACATATGTGTAATCTCATTAACCGAACAGCGAGGATTTTTGTTATTCTGTTGTGCTTTGTTTTAAGATAGCAAGCTTATTATATTATTAAATACTCTATATGAGTAGGAATCAAAAAAATATGGAGGAATCGTGCATAATGTCAACAGATTTAAATTTTTCAAAAATTTCCTGCAAAGGAACTTCTTATGAAATAGGTTCTATGTTAGGAGAGCTTCTAGAACAAAATCCAGAACTTCGAAAAATAAACATTGAAACTACTGAAAATGGAGTTGACTCAGAGACACTCAAAAAGAAGCTTATTCTTTTAAAAGAGTTCTGTCCGAATGTTATTGAAGAGGCAAATGCAGTATCAGACAGAATAAAAATTCCAATATCAAGACTTGCGGTATTTAATGACAGCTCACTATCCTCGGGGGCTTGCAGCCAAATGGCGGCATTGCCTTCTATTACAAAAAACGGACATTTATTAATAGGAAGAAGCTATGAGTTTGTTCATGATGATGAAAAAAATCTTGTAGTTATTGATGCGGATAATTATCCGGCACATATCGGATTTTCATTGTTTTTATTTGGACGCTTTGACGGAATTAATGAACATGGATTGACAGTAACAATGTCATCCTGTGAATTCGGCCAGCCGTCTTACGGAGAGGGTTTATGGTTTCCGCTTGTATTACGTGCTATTTTAGATAACTGCACAAAGGTTGACGAGGCAGTATATCTGTTAAAGCAAATGCCGGTGCGCTGTTGTGCGAACATATTAATTGCAGACCGATACGGAGATGCGGTTTTAGCTGAAATTATCTGCTACGGTGATAACCGAAAAATATCGTTGAGAAGAAGTGATGAGTATTTAATATCCACAAATCATTATGTGAATTACGATATGTTGAAATACGATAATAATCACGGCAAACACTCAGAAATGCGATATCAAGCTATTGAAAAGCTATTAAGGAAGGAAAAAGGTGAAATTTCTGAGAGCCATATAAAATCGTTATTATCCAAAAAAATACCAAATGGCGTATGCTGCTCATACTACGAAGACGGGCTTGGTACACTACATTCAATGCTGTTTGATTTAACCGACTGCACAGTTGATATATGCTTCGGTTCGCCAAATCTGCATATGTTTGAAAGGGTATCTTTTAACGAACCAGTAGGTATATCCTTGTTTAATGTGCCTTATAAAAATGAATTCCCCCAAAACCCTAATGATTTTTGGCAGACATTGCCAAGGGAGGTAAAGTAATGAATGATTTAATTAATTGGCTTCTCGAAGACGAGACACCGGAAATAAAATACAGAACTATGATTGAACTTCTTGATAAACCCCGTGAAGACTTGTCTGTAGATAGTGCTTATAAAGCATTAATTGATTCGAAAGCAGTTGCAGCGGCTATAGACAAGTTTAAAGCGGATAAGAAATGGGAAGATTTTAACGCTTTATGCACCCTAGCTGAATTTGGATTGACAAAAGACGATGTTCCCATAGACCATTACGTACAGCGTTTTATTACTGCCACAAATTTTGACAATTTGATGTGCGGCAAAGTGCTTCTGTTAAGAAATTTAGTGGCACTCGGTTACTTCGATGACGACCGCGTGCAGGGTGAAGTATCAAAGGCTTTTTCCATTATCCGTGAAGATGGCTCCTTTAGATGCTTAAGCAAAACAAAGAAAACAAATGACTCTGATTTATCTGATATGGGCTGCTACAGACAGACCACTACCCATCTTTTGCTTGCGGCGGAGCTGAAAAAGAAAGGTATTATCTTGCCCCAGTTTGAACAGCTCATAAGCTTCTACCTAAATCATGATGTAGTTTTTCGTCTCGATAACAAAGACGACTTTATAATAAAAGAAATGGCAGGAACATTCTATCCATTTGACGCTGTAAAAATGGGTCTGCAAATGATTATGTACGGACTTTCTGTTTTGGGTGTAGCGAATAATCCTCATTGTGAAGATGCATGGGTATTATTGGAAAATAAAAAAGATGCCGAGGGACGATATGTTCTTGAGAAATCATTCTCTAAGCCTTATTTCAATGTAGGAAAGATAGGAAAACAAAATAAATGGGTTACTCTATATGTGCTCCTTGCCAAGAAATATTGCCATAAGGTTTTACCCCAATAAATCTACGGAAAAAAGGCCTCCACTTTTTATAGCGAAAGCCCTCACAAGGCTCGGATTTACTGGCCTTGCGACCAATAAATCATTTCTGCCCTGTCTTTTTGGTGGAGCATATGGGATTCGAACCCACGACCTTCGCGTTGCGAACGCGACGCTCTCCCAGCTGAGCCAATGCCCCATGTTTACTTGTGTTGCGGGTTTTTTCCGTAACCCACCAAACGGTTCGCATACCCAAATGCGACAATGGCATAGAACTAGCCCGTTTCCTCTCCCAGCTGAGCCAATGCCCCATGAATTAATGGCTTTATTATAGCACTTCAATATTAATATTTTCAACCAAAATAACAATAATTGTGATTAGGAGAATAAATCACCTCTGTCAGCAGCCACACTGGCACATTTACCTCAATTGTCAACCCGTAAATGCATTTTGGTTGACCTTTCTTCTCTCATCTTCTATACTTATTGGTGTATGTATTCGAGAAAGATAAAAACTCAGGAGCAATCTTAAATGAGACTTTCAATCAAAGAGATGATAACCACCGCACTATTTACCGCCCTTATGGTGATCGGCGCATTTGTACGGATTCCCTTTACGTTGTTGCCCATTACGCTTCAGCCCTTTATTTGCGCACTTGCAGCCCTGGTATTAGGTCCACGTTTGGGTGCCCTTTCAATGACCTTGTACACGATTCTTGGGCTAATCGGAGTACCTGTTTTTACAGGAGGCGGCGGAATTACCTATGTGTTTAACCAAAGCTTCGGTTTTATCTTGGGATTTATTGCGGGCGCCTATGTAATTGGAGTAATATCTGCGAAGAATAAGGCTCCAAAGACCGTGGATCTAATTAAGGCTTTATCGGCAGGACTCTTAGTGATATATGCGGTGGGAATCCTCTATATGTTCGTAATCATGCGCTTATATCTTGGATATCCCGAAGCCACCCTGCCGTTTGTAATAGGTGCAAACATTCCCTACATCATAAAAGATCTTGCCCTCTTTGTAGTAATCGCACTGATTGCGCCATCTATCCTGCCTAGAATCAAGCAAGCAAAGGCCTATCTATAAGTGTAATTAATATTAGCCTATTTATACACAAGCTTGTCAAATACTGTTTGAGGCTCTGTCCCCAGCCTTCTGGAGAGCTCAGTCTGCCTCTCCAGTATGCCGACAGCGTCCTGACCGGTCAGGACCTCAACAGTTGTTTTACCTGCTATCCTAACGGGAATCGCAACACACCCGACCATTTCGGTTCCTTTATACTTCATGTCAATGATAAATGACTCCATATTTGCCTTGTCATTTTGGTCAAAAAGGAAATTGCCCAGGCTGTAAAAAATCGGCTTCCCCTTGTAAATCTCTATCCCCTGGGCTCTATGAGGATGATGTCCCAGAATCATGTCCGCACCATCGTCAATAAGCCTGTGTGCAAATTCTATCTGTTCCACAGGCACATTAAAGCTGTCCTCAACTCCCCAATGCAATGAAATAGCCAGCAAATCTACCTGATCGCGGTATTTTTGTATATCATCCCTAATTGTTTCATATTTTCTAGGTACCACTCCAGATTTTTCAGGGCCTGCCGCAAAGGATAGATATGGCTTCCCCGCAAATGTCAGCTCAGCCATATCAGTGTAGGCCAGCATAGCAATCTTTAGCCCATTCTTCTCCATAATGGCGGGCTTCCTGGCCTCCTCAATATTCCTGCCTCCTCCGGCATGCTTGATATCATTTTGGTCCAGCAGCTCCATCGTGTCAAACAAACCCTTTTCATAATGATCCATTATGTGGTTGTTGGACAGGCTGATGAGATTAATTCCTGCGTCCTTTAAAGCACTTACTGCCTCAGGTTCGGCTTTCAGCACTATCTTCCTGTCCTTATCTAAACCATGGGTGCTATCGGTAAAGGGCGACTCAAGATTTGCAAACACAACGTCTCCCTTATTCATGTAAAAGGAAATTTTCTCGAAGGCCCTCCCGTAAACGCCCTCCATTTTCTTCAATCTCATTGCTACGCCTCTGCCAATCATTATATCGCCTACAGCCATAAATCGAAGCTCCGGCACCGGGGGCTCCTCTATAATGGGCTCAGGTGCAGGTAATTCCTCAACCGTATCGGTTTCTTCAACCGAATTGGAATTATCCTTAGGGGATTCATTGTCCTGCCCTGTCGCTTGCTCGGATGAGGTGCTGTTGGTGCTGCTTTCAGATGCTTCGCTTACTGAAGAGCCTTCCTTCATAACAGCTTGATCCTCTGGCCTACTCCAATAATAAACAAACCCGAAAATCGCTGAGGCAAGCAAGACGAAAACTATAACTAGTAAAACTACTCTGCCCAATTTCATTTCTATTCTCCAAATTATGTGTTTTCGTGTGTTAAGCTTAGAAATATAGTATCATTTTTTATGTTTTATGTCATCAATTGCAATTTCGCCCCCAAATAATACAACTCATAATTCATTGCAATATGCAAAACATATCATAAGGAAATCGTTTATAGAAATTCCGGCAAAAAAATAATATAATACAAGAGGATGGAGGTATACAATGAAAGTTCATACGCATAAATACAAATTCGACTGTCAAATGGCAAACGGGCACAATCACAGGCTTTTGGGCTATGCAGGGAACATGGCAGGCGTTAATAGCTTTCATTTCCATTTCTATTACGGTATTTGCTCCTATAGGGATCATACACACTATTTCTGTGGTATTACGGGGATGCCCATTAAGACTGAAAACGGCCACATCCACAAAATGGGGGGCTCCCTAGAATCAAACAGCCTGCACGAACATGAATTTGGCGGATATACCTTCGAAGATACCGCAAATTACTCGTCCACACAGGCTGCCACTATCGTGCAATAATTTTATTCCTGATCAAAGATTCTTGGCTAGTATTTCATGCCTAAATCAAGGGCTTTCATCTCTTCAGGTATCATGTAATGCTTTCTTTCCGGCAATACCTTCATAAGTCCCTTTTCGAAATACTCGCTGGAAACGGCACCGGTCACCTCAAGCAGCTTACCAAGCATGACAATATTCGCATAAGCAAGATTGCCCATGTCAGATGCAATCTGAGTAGCTGGTATCCCAAATGCCTTCACATCTTCTCTTGCAAGCTCTCTGTTTACCAAGGAGCTATCATAGAGGATAATACCTCCGGGCTCTACCCAGCTTTCGAACTTGTCCAATGATGGCCTGTTCATTGCTAAAAGAACCGTTGCGTTATTGATTATCGGTGAACCCACAGGATCATCGGAAATAATAACGTGACAATTGGATGTTCCGCCTCTCATTTCAGCGCCGTATGATGGTAGGAATGAAACAAACTTGCCCTCCAGCATAGCCGAATAGGCGATTATCATGCCTGCAGATTGTATGCCCTGACCCCCGAAGCCCGATAGAATAATTTCATGCTGTGCCATAATCCTACACCTCCAAATCCTTCCCCTTAAAATTGCCCAGGGGATACTGTGGAATCATTTTCTCCTCGATCCATTTCAAAGACTTGGTCGGATCAATTCCCCAATTGGTAGGGCAGCTGGAAAGCACTTCGACTATTGAAAAGCCAAGGCCGGCCTGCTGTACCTGGAAGGCTTTCTTTATGGCCTTTTTGGCATTTTTGATGTTTTTTATATCATGCATGGAAACTCTTTCCACAAATACGGCACCCTTGAGTGTCGCAAGCATTTCGCTCATATTAATTGGATAACCTTCGATTTCCGCTCTTCTACCAAAGGGAGATGTTGTCGTAACCTGCCCCAGTAGAGTTGTAGGAGCCATCTGGCCCGAGGTCATACCATAAATAGCATTGTTAATAAAGATAGTTGTTATTTTTTCGCCTCTGTTTGCCGCATGAACAATCTCGGCAGTACCGATCGATGCCAGATCGCCATCCCCCTGATAGGTAAAAACAACATTTTCCGGATGTACACGTTTAACTCCTGTTGCAACAGCCGGAGCCCTTCCATGGGCTGCCTGCACCATATCGCAATTGAAGTACAAATAGTTATTATATGCGCAGCCAACCGGCGAAACACCTATTGTTTTGCCCTCTATATCCAGCTCATCGATTACTTCCGCAACCAGCCTGTGCACAATACCATGAGTACAGCCCGGGCAGTAATGCAGCTGAGTTTCCTTTAATGCATGTGGTCTTTGAAATACTATAGCCATAGTCATTCCCCTTTACTTCAAAATATCCTTGATTTTATCCAGAATCTCCTTCTGAGTCGGTACCATACCGCCCATCCTGCCATGGAAGTGCACAGGCTTCTTCCCATTAAGGGCCAGCCTGACATCCTCAATCATCTGCCCTGCACTTAGCTCTACGGATAGAAATGCTTTGGGCACATCGGCATATTTCTCAAACGCCTCTGTCGGGAAGGGCCATAAAGTGATTGGCCTGATTAGCCCAACCTTTATACCTTCCTCGGCAGCTGACTTAATAACATTCTTAATGATTCTTGAAACAGTTCCATAAGCTGCGACAATAACATCAGCATCTTCGCAGTTGTAAACCTCTACGCGAGCCTCGTTCTCCTTAATGGTCCTATACTTTTCCTGCAGCTTCAGGTTGTGCTTTTCAAGCACATCAGGCTCAATGTATATAGAGGTGATGTAATTGTGCTCCCTCTCCATCTTCGTGCCCGTTGCCGCCCAGCTTTTGTCAGCCTGGAAAAGCTCCTCTTTATCCTTAAACTCAACGCCCTCCATCATCTGGCCCAACATCCCGTCGCCGACGATCATGCAAAGCGTCCTGTATCTATCTGCAATATTAAAAGCCTCCACTGTAAGCTCATATAATTCCTGAACGCTGCTCGGCGCCAGGACTACCATCCTGTAGTCACCGTGACCGCCGCCCTTTGTGGCTTGGAAATAGTCACCCTGTGCTGCCTGAATACCGCCAAGTCCGGGGCCGGCACGCATAATGTTAACTACAACTGCAGGCAGCTCGGCACATGCCGCGTAGGAAATAGCCTCCTGCTTCAGGCTTATACCGGGGCTTGAGGAAGACGTCATGCATCTGGCGCCGGCGCTTGCTGCTCCATAGACCATGTTCATAGCCGCTATTTCACTTTCGGCCTGAATAAAGGTACCGCCATACTGCCCCATTTTTTTTGCAAAATAATGTGCGACCTCAGTCTGAGGTGTTATAGGATAACCGAAGTAAAACCGGCAGCCTGCTCTCAATGCGGCCTCGGCTATAGCCTCGTTCCCCTTCATCAGAATCTTTTCTCCCATTAATATGATCCTCCCCTATTACTACTTCTCTACTTCTATAACACAGTCCGGACAAATAGTCGCGCAAAAGGCACATCCTATGCACTTTTCCATCTCTTTCACTCCAGCCGGGTGAAAGCCCTTGAGATTAAGCTTTTCCTCATCAATCAAGACTATGTTTTTAGGGCATACAGTAACACAAAGCTTACAGCCCTTGCATCGTTCTTCATTAAAAGTAACCTTTGGCATATCGCACCTCACATTCTAAAGCGATTTTAACTATTATAAATCTCATACGAGTTAATTGCAAGTCGATTAGGCTAATTATGTTATATCCCAAGGCAGCTTAATAAATTTTTCCAGATACAGCCTCTCAATACCGGGATTACCCTTGTAATCCTTCAATACCTGCTTCATGCCCGCTATCATTCCTATTGGAATTGAAAGGTCCCTTGAGACCGTCTCGATGATGTCTGAGGCGTCATCAATCACTTCTGAAGAGCTTTCAAAAAGCAAATTCGAGTTGTTTACCAGCATATCTACTTTAAGCCCCGAGCTGGTTTGAATCTCATCAATCATTTTCTTGATTTCATCAGCAGTTCTCGTCATCGGCCTGTGGGTGTTAATGACAAAATAATGGACATAGTCCTCCTCTACTATCTCTTGCTTATAACGAGAAAGAACCTTTGCGCCAAGGTCATCGCCACCTACATCCAGTACAGCATGATAGCTTCTGTCCTCGAACACCACACTTATTTCAGCAGGCAGCGAGGGCACGTCCACATTTGTATTAGCATAAACCGGTGTTATGACCCTTATCCCCTCTCCCTCCAGCATCCTCCTTGCATCTGTAGTCCTAAAAAATGGATTCACTATGTCTAAATCGACAATTGCGGTTTTTATGCCTGCTTGCGCCATCTGCAAAGCATAGTTTACCGATATCTCGGTTTTGCCGCTGCCAAAATGGCCGGTAAATATTGCGATTCTATTTTTAAACATCCCTGTTCTCCTCTCAGAAAAAAACTTCGTCCATGAGCCTCCCAGCAAATCCCTGACAACCTCCGAAGCAATAATCAAACCAGCAGTCGGCGGGACAAAAGCGGTGCTTCCCGGGACCTTGCGCCTGTTGGAATGAGTATCGTCGGCTTCTTCAGCGCATGGACTCGAAGGAATCTCATCCGAAAAAAGCACCTTCAGCGAAGTTACCCCTCGATTTCTCAGTTCCTTTCGCATCACTCTGGCCAGCGGGTCAATGCTGGTCTTGCTGATGTCTGTGATCCTAAGTCTTGTGGGATCGAATTTATTGCCGGTTCCCATACTTGAGATAATTGGGATTCCCTTATCCGTTGCACGGATAACCAAATCGATTTTTGCCGTTACTGTATCAATTGCATCGACAATATAATCAATATCACCATCCAAAAGCGTCCCTGCAGTCTCAGGCAGATAGAACAGGCGATGTGTAACAACCTCTGCCTTGGGATTGATGTCAAGAATCCTCTCCTTCACAACCTCCACCTTTGGCCTGCCGAGTGTTTTCGTTGTAGCATGCAATTGTCTATTGAGATTCGTAAGACATATCAAATCATCATCTACGAGAATAAATCTTCCTACCCCGCTTCTTGCAAGGCCTTCCACAACAAAACTGCCTACTCCGCCCACTCCAAAAACTGCGACCCTTGAACCCCTCAATCTTTCAATAGCCTGCGCCCCTACCAGCATTTCAAACCTTGAAAATGCATGCTGCATTATTAAACCCCGTCCTCTATTAACACAATTTCCCACACCTTTTGTGACTTAACTATCTTGGCCGACATGGGTTGGCGAATCTGCGAATCTGCGCTAATGCCAAAAATATGATAATATGTGATGACCACAGTGTCATCCTGAAGCTTAGTTTCCTCTGTGATTGTATCAAGCTTTGCAGCCTTTAGCAAATCACTGAATAATGACACACTCTCCTCATCATATCCGGCGTCAATGTCACCTTTGCTGATTTCCTGCACGCCAAACTGTCTTAGCATGGCCATTCTTAGCTTGAAGTCATCGTCAAGTAAATCCATAGCCTTCCGGTACTGATCCTTAGATTGCAAATAGCTGTAAAAGCTTTTTAGCACTTTTACCGGTTCACTGTCAATCGCCTTATTATCGGGCTGATTTCCGTCCTTGCCCGAACTGTCACTATCCGAAACATCCTTTGAGCCGCTGCTATCGGAATTTTCATCTATGTTGTCATCCTTGTGCGCCTCAATCGCCGCTGAATCGGTTCCCTCTGCATCGTCGGTGTCGGCTGCGTCCTGGCCCTCAACTTGTTTGAGCAAGCTTCCATCGAGATTTAACAGCACATTTTTCATTATATCATACAGAACCTCTGTTTCTAGAGGCTTCTTATCTAAATCGGTCATTCTTCGTGTTCCTTGCTTTAGTCTCAGGGTGTCAGGAGAATTCCATGACAGGAATTCATAATCATACAAAAGGTCAGGGCTTCTATTTATGCCTATTAGCTGCATATTAGCATCCCTGTTCGCCTTCACTATATATTCGCCAGCCTTGCAGTCGTAAACTGCCAGTAGACTGTCCTCCTGATATGCACTCATATTCGGCGAATCCATAAAGCTATAAGCCAACAAGCTATAATCCTTATTGAAAACCATCCTTCCATAAATGGCCGCATAGGAAAATAGTTTATCAACAGCCATATCGGACAGATTGATTCTGTATAATGTAGCCTGAGAACCTTCTATTTCAGGCTTGTTGCTAATCAACATATAAAGCTGGCCATACATAGGATTCAGTAGCAGCTGCTGAATGCTCTGCGTGTTTATGTCGTCCTGTTGACTTGATGTGCTTTCCAGTATTCCGGAAATTTCAGGCACTTGCTTCTCATCTAACTCATTAACGACGCTAATGCCATTAATGAAATATTCAAATCTGATAAATGGCTTCAAATCAGCCGCTTGACACAGTGTTACCTTCATATCATACTCGGGCGTATTACCCACTACCGAAATAGACTTGCTTGTTAAAATGGACTTGGCAGCAGCGTCGTTATTGACCTGCTCATCTTCACCAAGCTGCTCCAAATTATTACCGAATAGTCCTACAGCACTATCTACATCCCCGGAATTCTCTGCTTGTGTGCCTGCCTCTGAGGTGTTCTGTGTCATTTCATCATTTAAGCCAATAATCAAATCACCGGGCTTTTTTGCGGAATTACGTACCAGCCCAATATCCCAGACTATGAATCCCGCTGCCAGCACTAAGAAAATCAACGTTACAAGAAGCACTCGCTTCATTATAGTCACCAAAGCCTTTCACTTATTATCCGTATACACTATTATTTTTCGGATAACAATATGTTTATATTATACAGGAAGATTTATTCACGGGCAATTTTGAATTAGGGAATTTTGCTTTCCAACATTTTCATTGTCTGATATAATAGGTTGCGGGACACTCCTACAAGGCCATTGCTGAGGAATGTCCCGCTTTGACGCTAAAGCAGGTTGCAGGACGCTCCTACAAGGCCATTGCTGAGGAATGTCCCGCTTTGACGCTAAAGCAGGTTGCAGGACGCCTCTGCAAGGCCAT
>Ga0123334_1002967_pt1 | contig 18939 bp, 19 predicted proteins | sample BiotimSIPDNA_FD_89706 | JGI IMG/M metagenome (GOLD analysis project Ga0123334, IMG submission 89706) | Anaerobic biogas reactor microbial communites from Washington, USA - Biogas_R1 time_0 SIP DNA | ecosystem: Engineered > Bioreactor > Anaerobic > Unclassified | place: Washington, USA... | reverse complement strand
TTTGAACGGCGGCGCAGGCAGAGATAATCTTGAGGGGAATGAGGGCAGCGATACGTATCGGTTTACGCGGGGATATGGTGAGGACCGGATCGTAAACCCGGATGACGGCGATGCCGGTGTTGACACCCTTCAGTTTACGGGAGGAGTCAACCGAGGCGATGTGGAGTTCATCATGACGGCCGGCAATGAACTGAATGTCCGGATCAAGGATACGGGTGACGCGATCTCTATCAATCGCTGGTTTTCTTCCGATGCGAACTACCGCTTGGACCGCTTCCAATTTTCGGATGGGGAGATCCTGACAGCGGCGCAACTGGAGGAGGAAGGATACACTGTTTACGGCACGACATATGATGACAATCGCAGCGGATCGACGTCCCATGACAAAATGTACGGCTATGAGGGCAACGACATCCTCAAAGGCGGTGCGGGAAATGATCGATTGGATGGCGGCCCGGGTGCGGATTCCATGTTCGGCAATGCAGGGAATGATGTCTATGTGGTTGACAACCTGAAGGATTACATTTTTGAAGACGCAAACGAAGGAACCGATACGGTCCGGAGCTCGATTTCCTACAGCCTGGGAAGCCATGTTGAGAAGTTGACTCTGACGGGCAGTGCTGCGATCAATGGAACCGGTAATGCTTGGAAGAATGTTTTGACCGGCAACGGTAAGATCAACCTTTTAAGTGCAGGCGCAGGAAGCGACACCCTCAATGGGCGTGCCGGGAACGATGTGCTGGACGGCGGCACAGGCAGCGACACGTACCTGTTTCGCCCCGGTGACGGCCGGGATGTCATTCAGGACTGCAGCACGCTGCGGGAGGATGTTGATACACTGCGGTTGACGGGCGGCATCGGGCGGAACGATCCCGTCATTGTGAAGCAGAGCGACGATCTCTACCTGTTCCTCGATGAATCGAATTATGTCGTGATTGAAGACCAGTTTTTGAATGGGGATCATGGCGTGGAGCGCGTGGAAGTCGCCGACGGTTATTACCTGGCGAGACCGGATCTTGAGAACATCGTCAATACGATGAGCGCCATCAACAGCGATCCCGGCATGGATGCCCTCCAGAAGTACAATGCCATGCAGGTCGATCTGACCTACATCGGCACAATGGCCCAGAGCTGGCAGCTCTGAAACGGCCCAAGTCGGGACGGGTTATGGGCCGGGGCCTGCCCCCGGCAGACGGTGGAAGCAGGCATGATCCCAGGCGGAAATCCCACGGGAAGGTGCGAAGGGTGGGGGCTGTTCGAATTATAAAATATCTTGACTTCACGGAGACATAAATATAGTGTAACCGCAAATTTGAAGGCGTTTTATCCGGCTTTCCCCCTGGTCGGCATCGCGGGGTCTGATCCGGTAAAAAGACTCTTCAAATTCGTTATTTTCTGATCAATAGACACGATTCTTCTGTTTTTCCGTAGGAATAACAAAGTTGTCAACTGGAGCGGGAGGGTTCTTAGATGTCGGAGAGAAAGATCTGTGCCATTTGTGCATGGAGAGCCAATTGCCAGAAGCGATTCAACGTGGTTACCGATTCCATGGGAAATGTCCGCTGCCCGGATTACAGCCGTGATCTGTCCATCAAGGATAGGGACATTGATGAGGCGGAGAAGAAGGATCGCAGTTCCTGAAAAGGAAGGGCAGGGCGCGGCACGGGGAACATTCCATTCGACGTAAGATATGAAAGTGCAGGTGGCATTGGGGTTGTTGCCCGCATTCCGGAAAGTTGGCCTCGAAGGCCAACTTTTTTTAATGTTCGAAGCATCCGCCAGGAAAAGGCTGCCTTCATGAAAAGGCATAGTTAAGGTCAGGTATTGTATGGTTGACGGATCCATAAAGCATCGATTGACGGCGCTCGTTGAGGAAGCGGCAGGTGCCTGCATTGCGGAAGGCCTGCTGAAGCTGGAGAATCTCCCCCCCGTGGAGATGGAAATGACGAAGGAAGCGGCTCACGGGGATTATGCCACAAACCTGGCCATGATCCTGGCGTCTCCCGCACGAATGAGTCCCCGGAAGATTGCCGAAATGATTACCGGCCATCTTCGGGATGAAAGGAATATCCTTGAGAAGAGCGAGATTGCCGGCCCGGGGTTCATCAATTTTTTTGTCCGGGAGCAGGTCTGGGCGGAGGAGCTGAAGGACATTGAACGCCTTGGGAAGAGCTACGGATCGACCGATACGGGGCGGGGCAGGAAAATCCAGGTGGAGTTCGTCAGCGCCAATCCCACGGGGCCGCTGCACATCGGACATGCCCGGGGCGCGGTGGTGGGTGATGTGGTCGCCAATATCCTGGCGATGTCCGGCTATGACATCTTCCGGGAATACTACATCAACGACGCGGGCAACCAGATGAACAACCTGGGAAAATCGGTCTGGTACCGCTATCTCGAACTGCTGGGGAAATCCGTCGAGTTTCCCGACACCTGCTATCAGGGGGATTACATCCGGGACATTGCCGGAGACATTCTGAAGAAGGACGGCGACCTTTATCTGGCGAAGGATGAAGGAGAGACGATTCGAGCCTTTACCGATTATGCCGCCGGGATCATTCTCGAAGGCATCAAGGAGGATCTGAAAGAGTTTGGCATCGTCTTTGACCGGTATTTCAGCGAACGAGTCCTCTACGTGAATGATGGGGTAGCAGGGCTGCTGGCCGACCTGGAGGAAAAGGGCTTTATCTACCGCGAAGAGGAAACCCTGTGGTTCAAAACGACGGATTTCGGGGATGACAAGGACCGGGTCGTGGTCCGCAAAAACGGCGAGCCCACTTACTTTGCCGCGGATATCGCCTACCACAAGAACAAGTACGAACGAGGATTCGACACGATCATCGACATCTGGGGGGCGGACCATCACGGCTATATCCCCAGGATGCACGCCGGGATCCAGGCCCTGGGGCACTCCAGGGAAACCCTGCGCGTCGTCCTGGTGCAGCTGGTCAATCTCCTGCGCGACGGCAAGCCGGTGGCGATGTCCACGCGGTCCGGCGAATTTGTCACGATGAGGGAAGTGGTTGAGGAAGTGGGACGGGATGCCGCCCGGTACAATTTTCTCATGCGCCGGTCGGACAGTCACCTGGACTTCGACCTGGAAGTGGCCAAGAGGCAGTCCAATGAAAACCCGGTCTATTATGTCCAGTACGCACACGCCCGGATCTGCAGCATCCTGCGGATGGCCCAGGATCGGGGGATCGGAATGCCCGCATCGGCGGATGTGGATCCGCAGCTTTTGAGGATTCCGGAAGAGATCGCCCTGATCAAGGCCCTGATCCGTTTCCCGGAGATCGTCGAGGGGAGCGCCCGGACGCTGGAACCTCACCGGATCACCTTTTATCTCAACGACCTGGCCGGGCTGTTTCACAGCTACTACAACAAATACAAGGTGATTTCCGAAGACGAGGCGGTGACGAAGGCAAGGCTTTTTCTCATGAAATGCATCGCCATCGTGTTGAACAATGCACTGTTGCTGCTGGGGGTGTCCGCCCCGGAAAAGATGTAGCTCTCGTTGCGGATTTCCGTTCAGACATTTTGGTGAAACATGGCTGCCGACAATATCAAACGTTTTGAGTTTCGACTGGGAAAGTGGGGACTTACCCTCTTTGTCTTCGCCATGTCCCTGCTGCTGTTTTCGTCTTTTCTGTTCGGGATCAAGGTGGGGAAGGACATGGATGTCAACCCGGAGAAATACTCCTGGGGGATGTTGAACAAGATAGGGGAAACCACAGCTAAGCCCTGCCCGCGGAAGAGCGACAGGACCGTCATCGCGGTTCGTGAGGCTGGAAAAGAGAATCTGCCGAGCGAGAAGTCTGAATATGACCTTTCCTTTTACGACACGCTGTCGAAAAAGAGCAACAACCTGAGGAAACAGCCCTCCGGGAATGGGGCCGTCGAGGCGGTCCCCGGGACGCCGGCCGTTGTTCCGGAACAGAAGGCGGCTGCTACCGCGGCTCCACCCGCTCCGGCGGCAGGTTCTCCGGCGGCGAGTAAGCCGGCGGAAGTGAAAAAAGAGGAAAAGACAGCGCCTCCTGTCCCAAGAAAGGCAGAGGTTTCATCTCAGCAAAGAACGGAAGAGAAAGCCGTCGTCAAGGCCGTTCCCGAAAAAGTTCGGGAAGCAAAAGCCCCCCCGGAGGTAAAGAAGGCCGAACCGAAACCGGAGAAGGCGGTCGCCGCTGAAAAGAAGGCCGATGGGAAAATAGAGAAAATCATCGCGGCCGACAGGAGCCAGGTCAAAAAGGAAATCAAGCCGGCCACGCAGACCTTCATGGTCCAGGTCGGGTCTTACCGGGATAAAGCGAAAGCAGACCAGGTTGCCGCAAAAATGAAGGCCCTGGGCTATGCCCCGAGAGTCGCTCCCATGGAGTTGCCGGGTCAGGGAAAATGGTACCGGCTGACGATCGGCGGTTTTCCGAGCCGGGAAAAAGCAGCCGAAGCCGTAACGAACGCGGCAAAGAGCACGGGCTCCAGGGGATTTATCCGCCCGGAGGGGGAGGCAAAAGCGGCGGAGCCGTCCAGCCCCGTGAAAAAGAAATAGGCGGAAGACTCGTCTTTCATTCCGGGGATCCTGGAATAAACGAAATCGACAGAAGGTAAGGGGATGCGGACCCGGCACTCTGCAGATCAGGAGTGGGGAATTTCTTTATGTTTGAAAACTTAGCGGAAAAACTCGAAGGGGTATTTAAAAGACTGAAGGGACGGGGGCGCCTCGATGAGGAAAACGTCAAGGAGGCCCTGAAGGAAATCCGCATGGCCCTGCTGGAGGCGGATGTCAACTTTAAAGTCGTGAAGGATTTTATCGAGGATGTCCGTTCCAGGGCGGTCGGACAGGATGTCCTGGACAGCATCACACCCGGCCAGCAGATCGTGAAGATAGTGCATGACCGGCTGGTCGAGCTCCTGGGGGGGACGAGCAGCCAGCTGAAATTCGGCCACCGGTTTCCCGCGCCGATCATGCTCGTCGGACTTCAGGGATGCGGGAAGACGACCACGTCCGTAAAGCTGGCTCGTGTTCTCGCCAAAAGCGGCAAGCGGGTCGGCCTGGTCTCCGCCGACGTGTACCGCCCTGCAGCCATGGAGCAGTTGAGGGTGATGGGGGAGAAGATCGGCGCCCCGGTCATCCGTGCCGACAGCAGCCAGAGTCCCGTAAAGATCTGCGTCGGGGCCGTTGAGGAGGCGAAGCGGAGGGGCTACGAGGTCCTGATCCTGGACACCGCCGGCCGCCTGCACATCGACACCGAAATGATGGAGGAGCTCAAGCAGATTAAAAGCGCCGTGAATCCTTCGGAAATCCTCTTTGTCGCCGATGCCATGACCGGCCAGGATGCCGTCAACGTCGCCGCTAAATTCAACGAGCTGCTGGGAATCGACGGCGTCATCATGACCAAGATGGACGGTGATGCCCGCGGCGGTGCGGCCCTGTCGCTCAAGGCGGTCATCGGCAAGCCCCTGAAGTACGTGGGGGTGGGGGAGAAAATCGACGCCCTGGAGGTCTTTCACCCGGAGCGCATGGCCTCCCGCATCCTGGGGATGGGCGATATTCTCAGCCTTGTTGAAAAAGCCCAGACGGTGGTTGACGAGAAAAAGGCCCGTGAGCTGGAGCAGAGAATCCGGAAGAATGAGTTCACCCTTGAGGATTTCAAGGAGCAGCTGCTGCAGATTAAGAAAATGGGCTCTCTTCAGGACATCCTCGGGATGATCCCCGGCTTCAGCAAGATAAAATCCCTGAAGCAGGCTGCGCCGGACGAGAGGGAACTGTTCAAGATTGTCGCCATCATAGATTCCATGACCAAAAAGGAGCGCAACAATTATCTGATCATCGATGGGCGAAGAAGAAAGCGGATTGCCCTGGGCAGCGGCACTTCCGTCCAGGACGTCAATCAGCTTCTGAAAAATTATGCTGAAATCAAGAAGATGATGAAGCGTTTCACCTCCAAGGGCGGCATGAAAGCGCTGCGCCGAGGCAATTTCCGCTTTTAAAAAAGCAAAAGCTGTGTTACAAAATAGTGCATAATCATTCTAAAATTATATCATCGGGAGGTATTTAGCAAAGAGAATGGCAGTCAAAATAAGATTAGCGCGTATGGGGGCAAAGAAGAAACCGTTTTACAGAATTGTGATATCTGATTCCGAATCCCCCCGTGATGGAAGGTTTCTGGAAATTGTCGGCAATTACGATCCGGGAAAGGATCCTGCCGAAGTGAATATCCAGGAAAGCAGACTCCAGGAGTGGCTTTCCAAGGGAGCAAAACCGACGCTGACGGTTTCTCAGCTCCTTCAGAAAAAAGGGATCAAAGTCGGGGCGTAGCAGCCGAAACGGATCTTTGAATCCTTGAAAGGTGAAAAAGCGATCCGCCGGGAAGATTCCGTCCCTCGCGGCTTCGATTTGTCTGTTAGAAAGAACGTTGTGCTGGAAGGGGATGCCGTAAAAAGTCGATATCTACAGAAGGTTTTATTGAGGATGATTCCGTGGAGGTTACGACGATGAAAGATTTGATCAAGTACATTGCTCAAGCGTTGGTAGACAACACCGATGCAGTCGAGGTTTCCGAGGTTGTCGGTGAACAGACATCTGTGATCGAACTTCGAGTGGCAAAGGAAGACCTGGGTAAGGTGATCGGCAAACAAGGCAGAACCGCAAAGGCAATGAGAACGATTCTGAGCGCGGCCTCGACCAAGCTGCGCAAGCGGGCCGTCCTGGAGATCATAGAGTAACTTTTTAATGAAGTTCTTTGAAATTGGAAAAATTGTAAAAGTTCATGGTTTGAAGGGTCGCATGAAGGTTAAATCCTATGCCGGCGCAGAGGAAGACCTTTCCTCCCTGCGCGAGGTCCTGATCGGCAGGGGGGACGGCGAAGCTACAACCTATGCGGTTAGAAGAATCGAACCTCGCGTGACCTTTTTCTTCCTGGAGCTTGAAACGGTCAATACCATCGAGGACGCCCGGAATCTCGTGGGAAGCCGGGTTTTGATCCCGGAGGATGCGCATGCCCAGCTGGCGGCGGACGAGTATTACTGGCGTGATCTGATCGGCCTGAGCGTTCTGACGGAAGAGGGAACCCGCCTGGGCTCCATCGACAGCATCTTTGCTACGGGAAGCAACGACGTCTACGTCTGCAGCGGAGGGGAGCGGGAAATTCTTCTGCCTGCGATTTCAGAGGTGATTCTGAAGATTGATCTTGAGAAGCAGGAAATGGTCGTGCGGCTGCTGAAAGGGCTTTAGGAAAGAGTCCCGTGATCCGGTTCGATATTCTTTCCACCTTTCCTGAGATGTTTGATTCCCCCTTCGGCTCCAGCCTTCTGAAGAAGGCGCAGGAGAAGGGGCTGGTTCAAATCCGCCTGCACAATATCCGCGACTACACGGAGGACCGACACCGGATGACGGACGATGCCCCTTACGGAGGCGGCGGTGGAATGTTGATGAAGGTTGAGCCCGTCGATAAAGCCCTCCGGGAGATCGGCGCGGATCGAGAAGCGGTTCCGATCATCCTGTTAACCCCCCAGGGGCAGGTCTTCAATCAAGGCGTTGCGGAAGAGCTTTCGGCACATTCCCGCATCGTCCTTCTCTGCGGGCACTATGAAGGGGTCGATGAGAGGATCCGGACGAAGCTCGCCAACCGGGAAATCTCCATCGGGGATTATGTATTGACCGGCGGAGAGCTGCCGGCCATGGTCCTTGTGGATGCCGTTTCGCGCCTTGTTCCCGGCGTTCTGGGAAATGCCGAATCGACGTCGGCGGATTCTCTTTCGTTCGGACTTTTGGAATATCCCCAATACACCCGGCCGAGTGAATATCGGGGGTGGGGCGTCCCGGAAGTCCTTCTGTCGGGTCATCACAAGCTGATTACTTCGTGGCGCCGGAAAGAGGCGCTGAAGCGGACCTGGCTGCGCAGACCGGACCTGATTGAAAAATTGGATCTGACGGAGGAAGACCGGAAGCTTCTCCGTGAAGTGATGCAGGGCGATCCGGAAGGTGGCGACCGTTGACCGGAGAGGCCAGGGCAGGCTATCCGCCTCCCTATTACCTGGTTCTCCTGCATTTCCCCGTTTGCAATAAAAACGGCGATGTGGTAACAACCGCCGTCGCCAACATGGATGTGCATGACATAGCGCGGGCCGCCAGGACATATGGCGTTCAGCGCTATTATATTGTAACGCCGCTGGCGGCTCAGGTCAGGCTGGTGGAGAAGATCCTTGCCCACTGGCAGGAAGGCTATGGGGCCGAGTTCAATCCCTCGAGACGGGAAGCCTTTCAGCGGGTCGATGTGAAGACGGCCCTGGACGACGCTATGGAGGACATGGCCCGCCGGTCGGGAAAAAGGGTCCGCCTGGTGGTTACGGGTGCCGGTCTGTCAAATAATGCCCTTTCCTGCGAAACGCTCAGGGACATGATGTTGCGCGAAGAGGATGCTTATGCCCTCGTTTTCGGCACCGGGTGGGGGCTCGCAGCGGAAGTTCTGGATCGCGCCGATTACCGCCTTGCGGCGGTGAAAGGGGTTTCGGACTATAATCACCTTTCCGTGCGCTCCGCCGTCTCCATTGTGCTGGACCGGTTGTGGGGACGATAATATGTGGACGGGAAGGATCAAAAATGATAACAAGGCGCCGGAATGCGAATCGGGCGCCGGGTCCGTACGGGCAGGGAGATTGAAAAAACAAGGATAAGAATCAAGGAGGAAAGATCCTAATGGAAGTAATCGATATGTTGGAAAGAGAGCAGATGCGCGGAGATATTCCCGATTTTCGGCCCGGGGATACGATCCGCGTCTATGTCCGCATTATTGAAGGTCAGAAGCAGCGAATCCAGGCTTTTGAAGGGGTCGTCATCCGCAAAAAGGGCGGTCTGTCAAACGCCAATTTTACGGTAAGAAAGATTTCCTATGGGATCGGTGTGGAGAAAACGTTTCTCATCCATTCCCCCTCGATCGACCGGATCGATGTGGTCACCCGCGGGCGCGTGCGCAGGGCCCGTCTTTATTACCTGAGAGGTCTCCAGGGCAAGAAGGCGCGGATTAAAGAGCTGAGGAAAGTCTGATCCTTTTCTAAAACTTGAACATCGGGGATGAACCATTTCGAGCAGGAAGCTTATCAGAACGGCTATCGGGTCATTGCCGGAATTGATGAAGCGGGCAGGGGGCCTCTGGCAGGCCCGGTTGTCGCTGCTGCGGTGATTCTTCCCCGTGGATATTGCCATTCAGAAATCACGGATTCCAAGAGGCTCTCAGCGAAGAAACGGGAGCGGCTTTACGGGGTGATCAAAAAAGAGGCCCTGGCCGTGGGGGTCGGCGTGGTTGAGTCCCACCGGATCGATGAAATCAACATCCTCCGGGCAACCCTCCTGGCCATGGCGGAAGCGGTGGAAGACCTTTTCCTGCCGCCCGATTATCTCCTCGTCGACGGGCTTCACCGCGTTCCTCTCGACATCTCCCAGAAGACCATTGTGAAAGGAGACACGCTGAGTGTCTCCATTGCCTCCGCTTCGATCATCGCCAAAGTCTCGCGGGATCAGATCATGGAGATTTATCACCGGCAGTTTCCCCAGTACAACTTCCTGAAAAACAAGGGCTACGGGACGAAGGAGCATCGAGCGGCCATCCTTGCCCACGGCCCCTGCAAGATCCATCGAAGATCGTTCAAAACAACCCCTCCAAAACAACCCCTTCTGCAGACCGCCGATCTTTTTGACTGATGCGGCCATGGGGAATCTTTCAACGGGAAAAATCGGCGAAGACATGGCGGCGGCCTACCTGGAAGCAGCCGGATACCGCATCGTGGAGCGGAATTACCGCTGCCCCCTCGGTGAAATCGACCTGATCGCGCTGGAGGGTGATACCCTCGTCTTCGTGGAAGTAAAAAGCCGGCGTTCCGAAAACTACGGCCTGCCCCAGCTTGCCGTCGGTCCCGGAAAGCAGCGGCGGATCTCCAAGATCTCCCTTTACTACCTCCAGAGCCGTCGACTGGATCCCGCCAGCGTGCGCTTTGATGTGGTCGCCATCCTCCTGCGGCCGGAAAAAACCTCCATTGAACTGATCAAGGACGCCTTCGAACTGGCCTACGGGCGATAGCCGTTTCCCGGTGGAGGCCTTTGACGTGTGCCGGGGCCTGTTCGCGGCTCATGCTATCAGCCGCTTGTGCATGGCGGTGACGGCAAGAGGGAAAAAGACGGCGCAGAACAGGGAAAGATAGAGGAGCCCCCAGAGCAGGGAGGCGTCCAATCGGCCGGCACCGAGGGAGCGGGTCATGTCGACCAGGTGGGTCAGGGGCAGGGTGTAGGCCAGAAGACGGGCCCACGAGGGCAGGGCCTCCAGGGGGAAAAACGTCCCGCTGAAGAGGTACATGGGGGTAATGAAGAGAAAGATCGGGAGATTGAAGAGGTCGATGGTTTTGACCTTGCCCGTGAAAACCATGCCCAGCGATCCGAAGGCGATGCCGCCGAGAAAGGAGAGGGGAAGGATCAGCAGGGCGGAAGGATAGCTGACCAGGCCGAAGAGGCTGATGACGGAAAGCATGATGAGGGTGGCCAGAAAGGATTTCGTCGCTCCCCAGAAAATTTCTCCGGTGATGATCTCTTCAAGGGTCAGCGGGGTGGCCATCATGGCGTCGAACGTTTTCTGGTAGTACATTCGGACATAGGAACTGTAGGTATTTTCGAAGAATGCGTTGTTCATGATGTTGATGGCCAGAAGCGCCGGGGCGATAAACTGGACATAGGTCACCTGCGAGCCGCCGTAGTCGATTCTGCCGACGAGGCTGCTGAGGCCCACTCCAAAGGCGAGGAGGTAAAAAAGAGGCTCCAGCAGGGGAGGGAGAAAGCTCACCTTCCAATTCTGTCGGTTGACTACGAGGTTCCGATACCACACTTTCCAGAAGCGCCGGGTGATGTTGCAGGCTCTCATGGGCTTAATCCCTCAGCTCTCTGCCCGTCAGCTTCAGGAAGACATCCTCCAGGGTGGCCATGCGCAGAATGCAGCCGTCGTTGCTGCAGCGGGAAGAGATTTCCTGATAGAGCGTATTCCTGTTTTCTCCGTAGATCATCACGCGATGCCCGAGATTTTCGTATGCCAACCCCTTTTCTGCCACGAAATCCAGGAGTGCGGGCTCCGGTTCGGCCACTTCAATGACGTCATGCCCGACGTAGGTCCTTATCAAATCTGAAGGGATTCCCTCCACGAGGATGCGCCCCCTGTCCATGATCATCAGCCGGTCGCACAGCCGTGAGGCCTCTTCCATGTAGTGAGTGGTGAGGAGAATGGTCAGCCCGCCTTTTTTCAGCTCTTCCAGCTGCTGCCAGACGGAGTGCCGCGACTGGGGATCGAGGCCCGTTGTGGGCTCATCGAGAATCAGAAGGTCGGGGTCGTTGATCAAGGCCCTTGCAAGGACCAGGCGGCGCATCATTCCTCCGGAAAGCTCCATCACCTTGTCATCCCGCCGGTTCTTCAGCGCGACAAAGGAGAGAAGCTTCTCGGCCCTCTCCCGGGCAAGCGGCCGGGGCAGATTGAAGTAGCCGGCGAAGATCTCCATGTTCTGAAAAACCGTCAGATCGGGGTCCAGGTTGTTCTCCTGCTGGCAGACGCCGATTCGGGCTTTGATGGAGCGCAGATTGTCCCGCACATCCATTCCGAAGATCCGCAGCGCGCCCCCGGTCATGGGGGAAAAGCCGTAGAGCATGCGGATGGCCGTTGTCTTGCCGGCGCCATTTGGCCCCAGGATGCCGAAGCATTGCCCGGCCGGAACGGCGAAGGACACATCGTCCACGGCGGTGAAAGAGCCATAGCTCTTCCGCAGATGGAACGCCTCGAGAATCGGCGGGGAAGGGGAAACGGTCCGGGTATCCATACTCACAATAAAATCACTGGTGGACGGCTGATCGGATATGCTTGAAATATACAGCAACGGAGGAAAACAGGAAAGACAAAGATGTGAAGGGCGTCTTTTTAAAGGGTTACAAGGCCTTCACGAATGGCGTATTTGATCAATTCCGCCGACCGGCTTATGTTCAGTTTCTGGGCGATGTTCCGCCGATGAGTCTCCACGGTCTTCACGCTGACAAAAAGATGGGAGGCAATTTCCTTGGCGGTCATCCCCTCCGCCATGAGCTGCAGCATCTCGCGCTCCCGCGCCGTCAAAGACGGGGCGCTGTCCTGGGTCGCATCCTGGGAGTTGGATTTGGTGATGTAGCTTTTAACGACGATGTCTGAAATCATCGGGCTCAGGTAGGTATGGTCGGAGACGACGGTTTTGATGGCCTTGGCGAGCTCTTCGAAGGCGCAGTCCTTCAAGAGGTATCCGGAAGCGCCGGAGGAGAGCATGCCTGAAACAAACCGCCGATCCGAGTGCATGGAGAGAGCAATGACCTTGACTCCGGGGATGCTGTTCACAATTTCCCTGGTGGCATCGATGCCGTTGAGATCCGGCATGGAAATGTCCATGATCACGACGCTGGGCTTGAGTTCCTTCGCCAGTTTGATGGTTTCCCTGCCGTTTTCAGCCTCTGCAATGACCTTCATCCCGGGTTGGGATTCAATGAGCGTTTTAAGTCCGTCCCGGATGATTTTGTGATCATCGGCGAGTATGACGGTGATTGCCATGTTGAGCTCTCCCTTTAACGACCCTCTTTTGTCCCATGGGGCGCAATGAGGGTAAAATGCGTTCCTTCCCCCCGTTTGGAGCGGATCTGAAGCTGGCCGCCGAGATTCTTCAGCCGTTCATGAATGCTGAAAAGGCCGAATCCTCCCCGCCAGTCCAGGGGGGTTCCGATTTTCGATACTTCGAATCCGGCGCCGTGGTCGATAACCTCAATTTTAATCTGCTTGCGGTTCGTTCTAAGGATGAGCTCCGCTTCTTCCACCCCGGCATGCTTGACAACGTTCATGAGAAGTTCCCTGGTCGCCTGCAGGAGAAAGATCTGAAGGTCCTCATCAATGGATACGGAATGATCTTTTCCCTTGTAGATAATCCTGAGGTTATGTTGTTCTGCAAAGTATTGCATTAACCATTCCAACGCTGCGTTCAAACCCAGTTCGTGAAATACCGGGGGGCTTAACTTGGTCATCAGGGAACGGGTTTCTTTGATGGCCTGCTTGACGAAGCCCTGTATCTCTTCAAGCGCTTCGGCGAAGCCGCTGTAGGAAGCCAGGGCATGGAGCATTTCCAGCTTGATCCGCGTGATCGCCAGGGTCTGGCCGATGTGATCGTGAAGCTCCGTGGCGATTCGGCGCCGTTCGCGCTCCTCCGTGGTGATAAGGGCCGATGTCAGCGCCCGGAGCTGCTCATGGTCGGAGCAGATATTCTTCTGCGTCTCCCGGTGTTCCGCGATTTTTCTCCGCAGCGCCTTGTTGATGCTGGCCAGTTCAGCCGTCCGCTGGGAGACATTCTTCTTCAGCTCCTGCTGCAGGGCCTCTTCCGACTGTTTCTGTTCGCGAAGATCGGTGAGAACGGAGAGAAGAAGAGGGGCATTCCCGGTTGACGTTTCATAGAAGGCCGTATCGAGACGGATCGGGAAAACCGATGCCGCCTTGGGAATCTTCAGCCGGATTTCGATGCCCTGATTCGTTTTATCTGCAGCGCAGGCCGTTAAATGCGTCAAAAAATTGTGCTGAGAGTCCCTGGAGACGAAGCGGAGGAAGGACTGCCCCGGGAGAAGATCTTTGTCCCCTTTGCCCAGCAGGGCAGCACCCGCCGGGTTGATCTGGAGGATGCGCGCCGCCTCATCGATGAGCATGCAGCCGATGGGCATGCAATCAAAAAACTTTTCCGGCACCTGTATGCCGGGGTTCTCTGTGACGCATAGTTGCGCCGCGGATCCGCTGAACGGCTCAAGCCTGTTCTCCCGCGGCGCATTCGGCAGGGGTTCGCGCAGGCACAACAGGGAGTAGGCGTCGGCTGAAGCTGCTGTCTTGGATATTCGGGAATTTTTTATCATCGCTTGTTCGGGGTTTATTGAAATTTGGCCTTACGGGGCGTCCGGTGGAGCGGTCGACCCTGTCGGGTTCTTCCGATTCAAAATAACGGGTGTGTTTCCAGGAAAAACCAGTTATTAAACATGCCTGAGTCAATATTCATGCCGTAAAATACTCATATCTGAAATAACTCTGAAAAATAATGCCGCTTCTGGCAAGGAGATTGGGTAGAGTCAAAGCGACGGGTTAAAAAAGGTAGAAAAGATGGCAAGGACCTGACGGTCATTCAGCAGCAGACCGTTGCGACCTTCAATCGATTGCGGCGCCATCGTGCTAAATGAAACAGGGGGACTCGCGGTCCCAAACTTGCTGTTGTAAGGAAAAACCCTGACATATCGCGTACGACAAATTACTGACAGGGTTTTAATTCTCGTTGATTACATTCAAAAGATCCATGACTTAGGTGAAATATTGTACTCTAAAATGATTTATAATCAAGATAAATTTTAGAAATATTTCGCACAATAGGTCTTTTTTGATCTTAGATTGTAAGATAATGGTAGAGAAAAAGGACCAGGAGGTTCAGGGAAAATGCTTACGCCTTTCAAGTTAACCCATCTCGGTGGGGAGCACTGTGTCACCGGTTCATGCCATCTGGTGCAGGCCGGCGGACAGAATTTTCTTGTCGACTGCGGGATGGTGCAGGGGGAGGACCGGGGTCTGTCCATGGAAAACTGGCCGGTCAGCCCCGGGCAGATCCATTACGTCCTTCTGACCCACGCCCATATCGACCATATCGGGCGGCTGCCGGAGCTTGTTCGCAGGGGGTTCCGCGGAGAGATCCTCGCCACCCACCCGACCAAGGCCCTCCTGATTCCCATGCTCCGGGACGCCCTGAGCTTTTCCGATTGGGGGGAAGAGGAGACATCGGCAACGGTCCGCAGGATCGAAGCGATCAGTTGGGGCTTTGAATACGGGGAGCCCTTTGCCTTGAAGAACGGCCTCCGCTTTACCTTCTCCCGGGCGGGGCACATCCTGGGTTCCGCCTCTGTCCTCCTGGAATCGGAAAGCCCGCGGTCGTCCATCCTGTTTTCCGGCGACCTGGGCGTCAAGAACACGCCCATTCTTCCCGATCCCGACCCTGCGCCGGCCTGCGATCTGCTGGTCATGGAATCCACCTACGGAAACCGTCTCCATGAGAGCCGTTCGGACCGTGTTGAACGGCTGGGTCAGGCCCTGGTGCGGGCCTTTTCCGACGGCGGCAAGGTCTTCATCCCGGCTTTCGCCCTGGGAAGAGTCCAGGAGCTGCTCTATGAGCTGAATCGGCTCCGCACGGACGACGTTCTGAAGGAGAAATTCCCCCAGCTGGCAAAACTTCAGCGCATCCCGGTCATGGTGGATACGCCCCTCGGACTTGAATTGACGAAGATCGCGTCGAGCCTTTCCGCATACTGGGACCGGGAGGCGAAGGCCCAATTGAGGCGGGGCGACCATCCCCTGAATTTCGATCGCCTCTATGCCGTGACCAACTCCACGGACCACCGAAGGCTCCTGGAATCGAAGGGGCCGATGGTGATTCTCGCGGGAAGCGGCATGTGCACGGGCGGGCGTATTTTGGATCATCTCAAGGAAGGCATCGAAGACCCCAGAAACGACATCGTCTTTGTGGGCTACCAGGCCCACGGCACGCCGGGGCGTTATATTCAGGAATATGCCGGGAAGCCCGGGGGATATGTGGAACTGGACGGGGAGCGCCGCTCCATCCGGGCAAAAATTCACGTGCTGGGAGGATATTCGGCCCATGCGGACCAGAAGGAATTGGTCGAGTGGGTGGAATCGATGCCGGAGAAGCCCAAGGCCATCAAGCTGGTCCATGGGGAGGCGGGGGCAAGGGAGGTTTTGGGGGATGTTCTGAGGAGCCGGGGGTATGAGGTGGTGTGACTTTTTTTTGTCCATAAACAGGTCACGTGCCTATGGGCAAAAAAAGGGAATCCTATTTTTCAAGCCATTGCCACAGCGGCATCAGGCGGATCGGACGCTCGGCATCCTGCCATTTGAAGGTTTCCATCCGGTCGACCGTGTCATTGAGAAGCAAAAGGTCATCGCAATGCAATTCCTGTGAAGCCTTGATCAGCGCCCGCATTTCTCTTTTCAGGGTCTTCGGATGCGAAATGTCCGTGCAGACCTGAATCAACTGTGAAATGTGCAAACCTTCTTTGACGACAAAATCCACTTCCTCATTCTGGGAGCTTTTCCAGGAGAACAGGGAAATTCTTCCGGCAATTTCTTCTTTTTTCAGGGCGATCGCCACAAGATTTTCGTAAAGCGCTCCCCGGTCTTCGCTGAAGCTAAAACCTGCCGACACGGCCAGTCCGTTGTCGGTGCAGTAGACTTTCTTGTTGCGCCCCGTCTGATCTTTTACTTTGAAGGAGAAACGGGGAATCAGGAAAAAAAGGTACGCTTCCAGCAGATGGTGAACATAACGATCGACGGTATGAACACTGCGGCATCTCGTCACTCGGGAAAGGACATTGAAGGAACACTCCCGGGCAAGGTTCGACATCAAATAAAGGGTCAAGTCTTCGATCCCCTGCACCGAACGAATTCTGAACCTCTTGACGATGTCCTTGTACAGGGTGGAATGCAGAAGCGTGCGCAGGTAGTCGCGGCGGTCGATCTTCTTGAGAAGAGGTTCCGGATACCCTCCCTGTTCCGCGTAAGTCTCCAGTGCTTCTCTTTTCTCAATCTCCGTTCTCTGATTGTTCAAGGTCGACAGGTACTCGCCGAAAGAAAATGGAAACAGAACATAGTTGGCGTGGCGTCCTGTGAGATGTGTGGCCAGCTCCGAACTGAGCAGGTTGGCGTTGCTGCCGGTAATGAGAAGTCGAAAATCCTGTCTTTGCAAGCGATTTACAAACATTTCCCAACGGGGAAGATTCTGTATTTCGTCAAACAGGAGATAACGCGGATTATTGTAGACCGTGTTTACGGCGCTGATGATTTCGTCGTAATCTCCGGTGATGGTCAATCGCTCATCATCAAAATTGACATAACCAAAGGAACCGGTCTTTGAAATCAGATGAACGGCATAAAACGATTTTCCAGCTCGTCGCGGCCCCGTGATGACCTTGATCCGATCATCTTCCGGATCCAGAGAAACGGACAGCTTCCGCTCAAAATAGGACTCCTGAAGACGGTTTCCCAGCTCTCTTTTTTGAACAAGAATGATATCTCTTAACACAAATCACCTATGATGCATAAAAAACTGGATTTTTATGCATCATAGGTGATTTGTGTCCAGTGTCAAGCAAAAGTCTTTGCCACTTCGCGATTGTAAAAAATTTTAATAATATTTAATGCTTATATTTCTAATATTGCTCATTATGCCTGTGTCCTGAGAAACCGGGGGTGGACGCTGGATCACAGCGGCGGCGGATTCCACTTTGCCTGCCTCGATTTGACGGCTGCCCAATGCCAGGATCTTCAGCAACGCATAATGGCAACCAAAGGAATCAGAATAAACAGAGGAATCAAAAGAACAAGAGGAAGAACAAGGTAATAAAAAAGGTTTTCTCTTGAGGGAAGAAAAAGAATGAGGCAAGGGGGACTATCGAACTGTTGCTACAGGGGGAGGTTTACGTCGGGGTTACCAAAAAAACACCTTCCAGGCTGATTTTCGATGAGCCAGGTTGTTCATAAAAAATGCAGAGCCAATTCTGACTCTGCATTTCTGTAATAAACCGATTGTGTTTACTTCCGTTACTTTTGAAACTTTTTTCTAAGTCCTGTCAATCCAAGCAATCCAAAACCAAGGAGCATTAGAACGTTCGGTTCAGGAACAGACCGGTGCACCAAGAAGTCTTGAGTATTAACACCACCATTGGGCGGCGGAGTATGAACAAGGGATACATTGGAGCTTGGTTCGCCAAAGGTTAATCCAGAGACGACTGCCTCAAGTGCTGCAGCATTGGCAAAAGAAGCACCGGAAATATACGTAAAATTAGTTCCCCATAATTTCTCCCAAATAATAAGTTGTGTCTCCTCTTTACCATATGACCAGCCATTATAATATTGTTCTGCCACCCAAGCAGCATTTTTCAAATCAAGGGGGACAGGCTGCAGCTCAGCCAACCCCGTCCCAGCGGTCACAGCTTCAACGCAAAACGCGTCAAGTACACCGTATTCGTTTGTTGTTAAATAGTATTCTGTATAATAATTGCCGCTGCCATTGGGTAAGTTTACGTTTGCCGAGTTGCCCGAACCAAAAGTAATTTGGGTTACAGTTACTGGGTTCGCGATTGCGGTACCTGCACAAATTAACGTAAAAATAATCGCACAAAATAATATTTTTTTCACGTTATCTAACCTCCTTGTTTATTTGTTACGGTTCAGATATCAAGATTGGGGCCAGAATTATATGTCATTGATTCGATTGATTGATATGATTTTTTAGGGCTTATCGTGATAATTGATTGTGTAAAGAAACTGTACGTGTCAAAAAAAGTTTAACCTGACACAATAAAAAATAAATATATAAATATTAATTACTTATGGATGTTCTTGCTTCTGTTTAAAAACGTAATGTTTATTTACACTTTTCATAGCGGTCTGACCACTTATTGGTAGTCAGATTTGCACATGCTGTTACCAAGTTAGTTTTTGCATCATCGTTCACCGTGATCTGATACCAGTGGTAAGCTCACTTGTCCGTTCTCTGAGACGGTCAGTATTGACAAGTCTGCCACCTGGAAGCTTTAATTGTGGTACCATCTCCTTAAGGACAGGAGGAGTTGCCGATTATTTCCAGCGAGGACTTAATGGATAGGCATTTATCATCTGCACTAACGACAAAACCGGGGAAAATCCATTCTGTCGCCCGACTACCAGACGATACGCGATTTCCTGGACAAGGATGGTTACCAGGCTTCCTGGATTTTTTGTTTCCTGAAATGGATGGATTATCAAGCTTTTGTGCTAAACTTGCATCTCATGAAATAGCACAGTTTTTATTGTCGGAATATCTTACAAATAAACACAA
>Ga0123334_1002966_pt1 | contig 18946 bp, 17 predicted proteins | sample BiotimSIPDNA_FD_89706 | JGI IMG/M metagenome (GOLD analysis project Ga0123334, IMG submission 89706) | Anaerobic biogas reactor microbial communites from Washington, USA - Biogas_R1 time_0 SIP DNA | ecosystem: Engineered > Bioreactor > Anaerobic > Unclassified | place: Washington, USA... | reverse complement strand
CTAGCACTCGTGAGAACGATGTCATCATAAGAATTTGTAACAACCCAGTGGCCAGGAATGGAATCTTCATCAAGATCTGTGGAAAATGAAATTGAGAGATCGGTAGTTGTATCGATTTCTGTAAAGTTCGTCTTAATTAGGTTAGCCTTTTTCGCAACCAATGAAAGCTGGGATATTCCCAAGTTCAGTACTTCGTTTGCACGATCAATGTCCGTATCAAGATCGACATTCAGAGCATAGAGATGCTTTTTGATGGTTGTCTGAGGAACGTTAATTGTAACACTTACGCCTTCAGGAAGGTTTTCAAATAAGTATTCTCCGTTTTCATCAGTTTCTACAGCGTTTTCTGAGAAGGTAAAGTTGGCGTTTTCAAAAGAAAGAATGACAGGAACACCCTCGGCGGCAATAAGGTTGCCTGTCGAATAATCCCTGTACATTAATGTTCCCTGAACAGTGGCACCAAGTTCGTGCATCACGACTTCTTGTGTAACATCTGGAACCCGAGCAACATTGCCTTTTCCCTGTTCTTGGACGTTCACGCTAATGCGCATTGGAGCATAGCCTTCTTTGGTAATGGTAAAGACGTATGTACCAATGTTGTTCTTTTTCCAAATGGCATTGCCGAATTTATCAGTGAAGTTAGTTTTACCGTCAGAAATACGGTAAATTTTTGCTGAATCTAGCGTTTCACCGCTTCTGTTGAGAATTAAAAACGAAATATCGCCAGTTTCTTTGGCTTCATCGTTTATATTGGTTACAGATTCACTGCCGCAGGCGGCGAGGAGGAGTGCGCAAGAAAGGAATATGAGAGATTTGAAATTCATTTTCATTTTAATATTCTCCTAAATTGTATTAGAGCGGATCTGGAGTGGTTGAAAGATCAACGGTGACAGGATCGGTATCATCAATAGAAGATTCTCCGAAGTCATTGTAAGCAGTTACCTTGAAACTAATGTCTGTGTCAGTAGTTTCTGTGTATAAGGCTTTATTAATATTTACACTAGTCGTCGTTGGGTTAGAAGATGATCGGAGGTAATCAGTCATCGAACTTGTCTTGTAATAGAGATAGTAGCCCTTCACGATCCCTGTTTCTGGGGCACTCCAGTTCAGAGCAATGACATTGACGTCAAGCTCAGCAGTCATACCTGTAATGACTTCTGGGCCAGATGGATATTCAATCGTTACTTCTTCTGCATCGGCGAGAACCCCTTCATTAGCAGCGTTTGACGCTATAACCTTGAAGGAAATGGATGTATCTCCGTTTTCTACGTAACTAGAAATAAGGAAGTTTTTGTACAAGGAAGAAGTGGATGTAGTCCGAGAATAAGAAGTCATCGAGCTTGTTTTGTAATAAACATAGTAGTAACTAGCATTTGCAAGATTATTCCAGCTAACCTTAAAATACGATCCATCGATTTCGGCGGCTACACCTGCAACTACATCTATGGCGAGTGAGAGTGTTGCTGCTACGGCTTTTGAAAGAGAGGATTCGCCAAAGTCATCATAGGGCACTACCTTAAAGGAAATCGATTCATCACCCGATTCTAGATAGTTGGAAATGGTGTAATTGGTTTCGTAGTATGTGGATATGGTCGTCGTTAGTACGACATATTCATCCATAGATGGTGTCTTGTAGTAGATTCTGTAGTCGTAGCTTCCCGTTGTTGGAGCATCCCAATCAATGTATGCATAGGAGCCATTAAGTTCTACACTCAAGTTGGAAACTTGGGCGGTAGGAGCTGCAAACGTGTAAGATACCGATTCGGCTCTCTTTGCATCTGCTTCACCAGCTTTGTTGTACGGGAGAACAATAATGTTGACCGTGGTAGTTTCAGCATCATCGTTCAGGAGATTTGAGTAGCTAATGGATGTACTCGTATAGTTACCGCTTGATAATTTAGTGTACATCAAGTAATTACTCATGCTATCGTTTTTGTAATAAATACTATAACCAGTGGCGAGCGAATCTTTGCGAGTCCAAGAAATATCTAGGTAACTGCCATCAAGTTCAACTTTGAGTTCATCAATTTGACCAGGTTTCCTGGTGGTAGTGGTTCCGCCAACAGTGAAGCTTTTGTTCACGTTGAGATAGCTACCATTCGAGGAATAAACGGCACCAGAAATGGTGTAATTCTTGTTGTCTTCCCAAGAACCCGAAAACGGCTTGATGCTAATGGTTTTATTGTCTGTCGAAAGGCTCACTTGGGTAAGAACGCTAATGTTGCCTTTAAGAACCTTGATGTTCTTAATGACAGAGTCCTTGTCTAGAATGGTTGAGAAGCTAAGAGTGACGGTGGTATTTGTGTCAATCTTATTCGTATTGGAATTTACCAAAGAAAAATCGCTTGTAACTAGGGTGAGGTTTTGAACTCCAAGATCAACGGTCGCACCAGCACGTTGTGCGGGAACAGAAGTGCTGCTGATGACCTCATATTTATTTCCATCGATGGAGGTTTGTGGAACCGTGATTAGAAAACTAGATGCTTCGGGTAATTGACTGAAGCTGTAGTTACCGTTTTTGTCTGTTTTTACGGACATTTCGTTCGGTATAATCGAACGATTGAGGTTGGTAATGATAACGGTGACGTCTGCTGCTGGTACTTTGTTTTTGGTTTCCTTGTCTGTGTAAAGAATGGTACCATTGACTTCGGCACCTAATTTATACATGGGAACAGTGGCTGTTACATCGGGTACACGCGCTACATCGCCTAAGCCTTCTTCAACGACGTCAACTGATGTACGTATGGTGGCATATCCTTCTTTAGAAAGTTCGAAAACGTAATTACCAATTGCATTTTTTTTCCATACAGAATAACCGAGAGAGTCAGTCAGGTTCGTTTTACTGTCCTTGGAACGGTAAATTTCTACGGAATCGATGGCTTCACCTGAATAAGAGTCAAGAACGAGAAAAGAAATATTGGCCTTGTCTTTGGCTTCATCGTTTACGTTTATAATAGAACCGTCACTGCATGCAAAAAATAGTGTTGCGCATGCTGTACAGGAAATAACTTTTTTTAGCATTTATCCTCCTAAAAGTATTACACATTGTCATAATATAGCTAAGGAAATCTTTTTTTGTAAAAAAAACTTAATTTGTAGGAGCTTTTTTTTAGTTAAATTCTTGAGTATGAAACTTGACATCAAAATACATTTGACAATAAAGTAAGTATATTATAGACATTAGTAATAAAATTAAGATTATTCTTGGTTTTTAATTAAAGAAGGAGCGGGTATGAATTGGAAGAATATTTTAGGAGTATTGTTTATTTTTTCAATATCTGTTTCAGCTTTTCAAACACCAGTCTCTTCTTATGGAGCTCTCATTACAGAGGGCAGTAATATAGTAAGTAGCATAACTAAAGAGCCAGTTTAACTTCGAGGAGTTAGTTTAGGTTCTGCCAATACATTAATTCGAAGTAACGTATTTTATAATGTAAATACAATAAGCAACATGGTAGATCCATGGAATGCAGAAATGATTAGACTTCCATTGGAAATCACAGACGAGGAAGAATATATAGAAGATTCAACTTATTACAAAACTCTTTTCGACTCTATGATTCAGGCTTGTGTTGCCAAAGGAATTTATGTTGTAGTGACATGGCGTTCTAGTGCTTTAGATCTTAATGTACAAGAGCAATCATAGGCCATAGATTTTTTTATTCGACTAGCTAAAAAATATGCTACTGTCCCAAATGTCATTTTTGAAATCTATGAACGTCCTGAAAATGCGACATGGGTTGATATTAAAGATATTCAACTGGAGATTATTTCTGAAATACGAAAATATTCCAATAATTTAGTGATTGTCGGTACAACTTCTTTCTCTCATAATATTGAGTTGATTATAGGCAGTCCGATGGTCTTTTCTAACTTAGCATATTCTTTTCAATTTAATGCTGGCTCTGAGTATCCTACTAACCTTAGTACAAGTGGAATGACTTTTGAACAAAAAATAAATCATGTCTTAAAATCAGGGTATCCTGTATTTGTTTCTCAATTCAAAACAACCCATTATGATGGTGGCATGGATGAATACAGTCATTATAATACTCATGATTCTTTAAGTGCTAATAAATGGTTGACTTTCTTGGATTCAAAAGGGATTTCTTATATTGCAGCATCCGTAAGTGATGAGTATCTCGGCTCAGCATTTTTTGGAATAAATAAGATTCCTATGTTTGATCAAACAGTTGTATTCAATTGGAGTAATACTTCTTTCATGACACCGTCGGGTAGTTTTATTTATAATAAATTAACGAATTATGCTTTAACAGCACCATGGCGTATCGAAAGTTCGTCATCAGAAACTCCGTTGTCATCTTCATCAGAACAGGTAAGTTCTTCTAGTTCAGCTCCATTAGTTAGTTTGATAGACGATTTTACAGATGGAAATACCTTAGCATTCACAAAAGAGTATTGGTATATATACACCGATGTTAAAGATCTTGGCGAATCGACAGTAAGCAATCCTCTTTCTGGAAAAACTTCCTATAAAGTAGTGTATGACGATGGTACTGGTACTAATAATGCGGCAACGATTCAAGATTTTTCTTTAGTGAAAGCTGGTAATGAAAATGATCCTTATGTTGCTCTTGGCTTAAATACGAAAAAAAATGGTACAACTTATTTCTTAAATAAATGCACCAAAGGGTTTAGTTATCGTTATAAAGGAGTGGCTCATCGATTCCATGCCCAATTAAGTACCGTAAAAGATTATAACTATCATTTTAAAACTTTTCCATCCAAAACGGTATGGACTGAAGCAGTTGTTTTACCTTCTGAATTAGAACAAGATACTTGGGGGGATGAAGTAAAATTTGATCTCAATTTTATCAAGTCTTTTGTATGGGAAGTTAAAAAAACACCAACATCTGGATCTCTTTGGGTAGATGATTTTTATTGTCTAGGAAGTGATTTAGGGATAACTCCAAGTTCTTCTTCGACGACATTAACGACATTAAGTAGTACTTCTATAACTACATCAATTAGAAATGAGGAGTCATTTGTAAAGTGGAATGCGATAGAGAATGGTCGTTCTTTATCACTAACACTTGAAAAAGAAAGTTCGGCTTCGTTTGATGTTTTTGACTTGCAAGGTAATCTAGTGATGGCTTCTAGAAGAATTTATTCTAATAGTTTAATTTCATTAGAAACTCTTCCTAGTGGACGTTATATAGCAAGAGTTCGTACAAATGAAAAACAAATGATGGTTCGATTAGAATTACATTAGTTTATAAACGTCTGTTTGTAGTATAATTTCTTTCTTATGTTGAAAGAAATTATTGTTTATTCGACAAAATGAATAAGACCCGTTCTTTCTATTATTTTTAAAGGTTCTTCTATATAACCGAGAGCCGCTAGTCCATAAACGATGTGTTCTTTTGGTATTTCAAATGAATCTAGTATTGGTCTAATTATTTCGTGATCACAAATATCTCTTAGTTGGTTGATCCAAACAGAACCGATTTGAAGTGAGTGAGCGGCAAGAAAAATATTTTGAAGAGCGCAAGCATTATCATCACGTCCCCATGGGCTTTCTCTTGAATTCGAGGGAATGATTAAGGCTGTAGGCTTATAAAAATTATAATTCTTTCGAGAAAGCACTTCTCCTATAGCATCTGCGAGCATTTGAATTTTAGAAGTAGAGGATACCACTGTAAATTTCCAAGTACGCTTATTTTTTCCACTTGGTGCAGCTAGACCTGCTTTTACAATAAGTTCTAGGTCATTTTTTGAAATAGGAGTATTATTAAATTTTCGAATACTGCGTCGGCTTAAAATTAAATCAATAAAATTATTCATAAATTCTCCAAAAAAAAGAGCCTTATAATACTAAGATATACATATTTCCAATAGAGGTGAGAAAGCTTGCTTTTGAAATACTTTGTTTTTTTGCCATAAAAAAAGCCTTCAAAATCATTTTGAAGGCTTTTTGTAAAATGAATTATGTTTTACAATTCGAAAGGAACTAGTTCAACGCGACGATTAGTATTTCTTCCTTTCTTTGTTTCATTATCGGCAATTGGACGTTCAGAACCATAACCGATTGCACGAACACGTTTTTCACTGATTCCTTTTTTGATGAAGTAATCAACAACGGTTTGAGCTCTATCTTGTGAAAGCTTTAAGTTGATCTTATCACTTCCTCTATTATCAGTATGTCCTTGAACTTCCAAATTGGCACTTGGAATTTGACGTAATAAAGTCACAACATCATCAAGAGTAGCATAACTAGCATTAGTTAGTTTTTTAGAATTAGGCTTAAAGTTAATGCCTTTATTCAATTTGCTTAAATCTTGTTTCTTATTGATTGGGCAGCCTTTTTCATCAATTTTAATCCCTTGAAGTGTGTGTGGGCACATATCAATTGCGTCTGCAACACCGTCTTTATCGGAATCAATAACACAACCAGTGGAGTCCACTGTTTCACCAGCTACGGTGTTAGGACATTTATCAAGGAAATCAGGAACACCATCTTTATCAAAGTCAGCTGGGCAACCCGTAGAATCTACAGGAGTTTTTGCTACTGTATTAGGGCATTTGTCAAGAAGATCAGCAACACCATCTTGGTCTTGATCTAATGGACAGCCATTTATATCAACAGGAGTATTTGCTGGTGTATTCGAGCATTTATCTTTAGAATTATAAACTCCATCTTTATCATCATCCAAAGGACAGCCGTTAAGATCTACTGTAAGACCAGCTTCTGTGTTAGGACATTTATCTAAATGATCAACAACACCATCCTTATCTGAGTCAATAGCACAACCAGTTGAATCCACAACGGAGCCTATTGCTGAATTAGGACATTTGTCTAATTGATCGGCAACACCGTCTTTATCAGCATCTGTAGGGCAGCCAGTGGTATCTACAGGAGAACCCTTGCGAGTGTTAGGACATTTGTCTAAATAATCAGGAACACTGTCTTCATCAGAATCAAGAGGGCAGCCACTTGAATTAACACGAGCGTCTTTTGGTGTCTTAGGGCATTTATCTAAATGATCGGTGACACCATCTTTATCTGTATCAATAGGGCAGCCAAGTTCGTCTACAAACGCTCCTACTGGAGTTTTTGGACATTTGTCTTTTTCATCGGCAACGCCATCTTTATCAGCATCCATAGGACAACCAGTAGCATCTACAGGAACATCTTTACGAGTATTTGGACATTGGTCGTCTATATTAATGACTCCATCTTGATCCGAATCAAGCATGCAACCCGTCGAATCAACAGCAAGGCCTTCTTTAGTTTCTGGGCATTTGTCAAGATAATCTGGAATATGATCTTTATCGGAATCAAGAGGGCAACCCGTAGAATCTACAGGAGCTGCTTTTGGTGTATTAGCACAGAGATCTTTTTTGTCGAAAATACCATCGCCATCAGTATCTACACTCTTGAAACTCATTTTCCAAGTTAAGAGAGCAGATACTGCGAAATGAGAGGAGCTAACGGATTCATAACGTAATACTTCTCCATTTTTAGTTCTTACAACAGGATAGCCGTTCTCTTCATTGTAATCAAATCCTGGATTTCTGAAAGTATTCATTCCAATATCCAAACCTAAGGCAAGGTCAACCCCTGCTGGTAAATGGAAACGAACGCCTGGGGTTAAACGCATTGGATCATCTAGAGGTTCTCTAGGAATAGAAGTTTTTTCAACACGAGTTTCTCCAGAGAATTCAACGAATAAATCAAAATAGGAAGAGGGGAGAACATTTAGACCAGTACCCCAAACTAAGGAATTAGACCCTTCATTTAATGAGCCTGCAAAACCGATATTCATATTCCAACGTAATGGCACTTGTTTTTTAGTAAAATCGAAAGTACCAATTAAATTACCAATGAAAACCCAGTCATTGGCTGTATATGGATCAGTAGAACCCCAGCTATTGATGTGCCAAATTTTGCGAGGACGCATACCAGTTCCTTCTTTTCCAGTAGGAGCTGTTACTTGTAAAAGAGTGGCTAAACTAAATACATTTTTATCAGAAAAAGGAATGCGAAATTTCATCCACATTTCTAGATCACCAATACCGCCTCCTTTTAATTGAGATATTTCATTGTGTTCAGGGGAAACAAGATCATAATAAAGAGGAACAACTACTCCTATATCCCAAAAGTCAAGAAGACCTAAAGCGACATGGATATTAGTGCTTATAGATGGGGATATTCTATCAAGGGTGATTTTTTTATTATTTGATGGATCAAAATAATAGCCGTCTTTAACCATATACCAACTATCTATAGAGGCTTCTCCACCAAAACCACCAGACAAAGTCCATTGGCCTAATGAAGTGGCATTTTGTTGGTGTAATCCATCAGAACCACCATTCAGGCCCGTTTGAGCCATAATACTTCCTGTCAAAGCAAGTATTAGCGTAAAAATACGTTTTTTCATGAGAACCCCATTTTTGAAAACTTAATGGTTTTAATATAATTTTTTTTGATGTGAATCACAAATTGTATACAAAAATACTTTTTTTTTATTTATCTTTTGCTTTCATATAGGTTTATTAACGAGGAGCTATCCTTTTGAATCGCTTAAAATATTGTTTCTGCCTTGCCTTTTCTGCTTTTATATTATCGGGATGTTTTGCTGCGCCTGGTATGCATTTTGGGGAAAGAGCAACTGAAGATGGTTCTGTCGATACTCTTGCTGCTTTTCAAGGAGCACAAGTTCATTTACAAAGTATTTCTGCTCAAACAATGGCTAAGATAAATCAGAAAGAAGCCCTTTCTGCTTCTATTGCTCCTGAACTATTAGAATATCGTCCAGAAACATATAAATTAGGCAAGTTTGATATAGTTCAAGTAACTGTTTGGGAACATCCAGAGTTGACCTTGCCTTTAGGTTCATTTAGAAGTGATAACGCTACTGGTCAAATGATTGATGAAAATGGAGAAATGTTTTATCCTTACACAGGGCAAATTCCAGTTGCTGGTAAAACTATTTCCGAATTAAGATCAACTATTGTTGAATCATTGTCTCAAGTGTTGAATAACCCTCAAATTGATGTACGCTTAATTTCTAGTCAAAGTCAAAAAGCTTATGTTCAAGGGGCTGTTGTAAAAGCGGGTACCGTTCCTCTATCTGATATCCCAGTTACTTTACTTGAAGCACTAAATCGTGCAGGAGGGATTTCTCCTGATGGAAACCCAAAATTTGTGGAACTAGTTCGAGAAGGAAAAACCTTTTTTGTTGATTTAACGGCAATGTACCCTGCGGGAGCGGGGCCTGCCGATGTTCTATTGAAAAATGGTGATGTGATTCGTGTTGCAAATAACGATGAATTTAAGGTCTTTTTGCTCGGTGAAGTAGGTAAACAGCAAGCTCTTCAATTAAAAAACGGTAAAATGAGCCTTTCAGAAGCGTTATCTGAAGCTGGTGGTTTACAAGTGATGAGTGCTCAAAGTAAAGGGATTTATGTGATTCGTGCAGGTGTTTCAATGGATACTATTAAAGTATTTCATCTGAATTCAAGGAATCCTTTGGCGCTCATTTTTGGTGATGGCTTTAATTTACAACCTAGAGATATTGTTTATGTGGATGCAACTGGTTTAGCTCGTTGGAATCGTTTGATTTCTCTGATTTTACCAACCGTTCAAACCATCAACAATGGAGCTGAAGGTATCACAAACATAAAAGCGGCTAAAGATAGAATTAAGAATTGGTAATTTGAGCTGTAATAAGCATAAATATTCTTTTTTTTCTATTGGCATTTTAAAGATTCTGTGTATATTATCCTTCAATGGTTGTAAAAAAGAAATCCAAACAAGAAATACCTTCTTGGCATCGAAAAGCTCAAAAAGCCTATCGTGTTAATAGGGTTGTTATATTTCTTCAAATGATAGCGGCATTAGTTTTAACGCTTGTTATTTGGTTTGGTGTTGCAAAAGTAATTCACTGAGAGGTGCTTATGAACATAACTTTTCAATGTGGTCGTCGTCCAAAAGGTGATAATTTCGAAGCTCCGCTTCCTTTTCCTGGTGAAGAGGAGGAGCTAGAAGAAGTCGTAGAAGAAGAAGATATCGATGAAGAAGTCGATTTCGATAATCCTTCTTTTAAAAGAGACCAGATTTGGTCTGATTACGCAGAAGATTTGGACTTCGATCAGTGATTCATTTTTTTGGTTGGCTTCGACCACTAGCTTTTGCTTGTTGCATTGCTAGTGTGATTGCTTGTTCACCCAAAGTGGTGGTTTCTACGTCTTCGATAGACGAAGCGTATACTGCCGAATCGGATACGGTCTCTTTTGTAGCCAAAGCGCTTCAAGACAGCATTCCTGAATACATGGCAATGCGGTCATCTTGGGAGCAATATCAATACGCTTTGCAGGCAATAGATGATGAAGAATGGCTTTTAGCGGGCCATTATTTGGATGTTTCCTTAAAACAACTTGTTTTAGAAAAATACGATACTACTTACACCAAGTATAAAGAAGTGGATTCTTTATATCGTCGAGAAATGCCTGTTCGCATTTTATTTGCTTTAGATGAGATTTATCCTCATGTGGCGGAGTTGGGAAAAGAGGCAACGACCTATTTAAAAAATGACATTTCTATTGAGGGGCATGAAACTCTTGAAGAAGATGTTATTGATACTGCGGAATTAGATGAAATTGAAAGTTTTTTAGATACACTTGATTTAAAACAGTTTTCTTTACCAGTGCAGTTGAATGATCGCGTGATGAGAGAAATTCATTATTTAAGTAAAGCGGCAAAGTCATTCACAGAAGGCTCTCTTTCTAGAAAAAATCTTTATGATTCGTTAATTTATGCGAAACTAAAAGAACATCAAATACCTGAAGATTTGATTTATTTGGCGTTGGTTGAATCGGGCTTTAAGGTAAAAGCATATAGTCGTGCGAAGGCTTCTGGATTATGGCAATTTATTCCTGAAACAGGAAAAAGATATGGTCTGGATGTGAATTATTGGGTCGATATGCGACGAAATCCAGAATTAGCAACCAATGCTGCTATTGGGTATTTAAAGCGCCTTAATAATGAATTTAACGATTGGCTTTTAGCAATGGCTGCCTATAACTGTGGAGAAAGTCGTGTTCGTCGTTTACTTCGAGAAATGCGTTCAGATAGTACATTTGATTCCACACGTACAATTACTTATTGGGATCTTGCTTTACCAAAAGAAACAATGCATTATGTGCCTCGTATTTTAGCTGCGATGATTATTGGACATTATCCACAACATTATGATATGGTGATAGAACCTCAAGAAAAAGTTCCTTTTGATACGATTACTGTATTTGATTGTTTACCCTTAGATCTCATCGCAAAAACGGTTGGTGTTACAGAAGATTCTATCCGAACTTTGAATCCTGAGCTAATCAAATCATTTACGCCTCCAGATATACAAGAATATGTTTTGAAACTTCCTTTTGAATCTAGAGAACGTTTTGCAATGGCATATGAAGAAATGGATAAATCCCAATTTTCTAGATGGTTTCATCACAAGGTTAAATCAGGAGAAAATTTAGGATCTATTTCTAGAAAGTATGGCCTTTCAATAAAAGCAATTCAATCTTCAAATGGGATGAAAAATACTAGACTTAGAGCTGGTCAAACTCTTTTAATTCCTTTGCCTTCTGTTTCGAAGAAAAATAGTTCAAAAAGTACTCCAAAACCTCAAAAGGTGAAAGAGTATGTGGTAAAATTAGGAGATAATTTAGCCTCTATAGCTCGTCAATTTGGTGTTTCTGTAGAAAATTTAAAATCTTGGAATAAGCTTGGAGATAACACTATAGTAAAGGTTTCTGATACTCTTTACGTATCTAAACCGATGGCGAAAGAAAATACGATTCAAAATCAAACGTTAATCAAAAAATATACTGTAAAAGAAGGGGATTCTTATCATAGTATTGCTTTATCTTTAGGAATTTCTCGTAATGATTTAATGGAAAAAAATGGTGGAATGCGTCAACGTTTACGTGTAGGAGATGAAATTCAAATTCCTTTTCCTAAACCTAAAGAAAAGGCTCCTGCAAAGCCAAAAGTAAAAGTATGGGCTCCTTCTAAACCAAAAGATGTTTATGTAGTGCAAAGTGGAGATAATTTATATTCTATTTCAAAAAAATTAGGAGTAACGGTTTCTGATTTACAAAAGTGGAATAATAAAGGGACAAGTAATAATATTTATCCTGGAGAAAAATTAAAATTAAATCAATCTCATGTATCTAATCCTCAGGAATCAGCAAGTGATTATCATGTAGTTGAGAAAGGGGAGTCTCTTTGGGATATTGCAAGGCGTTATAAAGTATCCATTACAGAAATAGTAAAATGGAATGGACTTCAAGATACCAAAGTAAAAGTGGGTGATCGTTTAAAAATTAAAGCGGATTAAATGCTTTTCTATTTTGATTGATACGACTTAAACCAATGAATAAAATTAGCAATACCCTCTTCTAATCTGACTCTAGGGGTATATCCTATGTCTCTTTCTAAGTCAACTGTATCAGCCCAAGTAATTTCAACATCGCCTTGTTGCATAGGTAAAAAGTTCTTAATCGCTTTTTTTCCAAGATTGTCTTCAAGAAGTTCAATAAAGCGAAGTAATGGAATAGGTTCTCCTCTTCCTATATTATAAACACGATGTTCTGATTTACTGTTTTTAGAACCGACTTCACTGACTTGGATCACACCTTCAATAATATCGTCGATATAGGTGAAATCTCGTTTCATATTCCCATTGTTAAATACTTTTATGGGCTTTTCAGTGGAAATAGCTTGTGCAAATAACCAAGGAGCCATATCTGGACGTCCCCATGGCCCATAAACGGTAAAGAAACGAAGACCTGTGGCATTGATTTGAAAAAGATGATGGTATGTTTCAGCCATTAATTCGTTGCTTTTTTTCGTTGCGGCATAAAGGCTCGAAGGCTTTTCTGTAATATCACTTGTCTTAAAAGGAGTAGATGTATTTCTACCATATACACTTGACGAAGAGGCGTAAACAAGGTGCTCTACAGGATATTTTCTAATGCATTCAAGAATATTAAGAAATCCAGTTATATTACTATCAATATAGGCTTGTGGGTTCTCTAGACTATATCGAACACCTGCTTGTGCGGCAAGGTGTATAACTCGATCAAAATGATATTTTTCAAAAAGGCTTTCTAGTTTAGGCTTATCGGCGAGGTCACAATGTTCAAAGTGAAACAATTCATGATTCAGGCGAGCCAGGCGATCTTTTTTAAGTGAGACAGGATAGTAATCATTTAAGTTATCTATCCCAACGACAAAGTATCCACGTTGAATCAGTTTTAAGCATGTTTCGCAGCCAATAAAACCAGCTGCACCTGTTACTAAAATTTTTGTTTTCATTTTTAAGTCATTACTATTAAAATAAGGAGTAGTTTATTCCAAAAAATAATTCGCCATATAAATCGGGATCCATCATAAAGGTATCCCCATTTTTGTCTGATAGAGTAGGCTTTTCAAAGTAAGTTCTGGAATAGAAATAAGATGTTCTAAAGCCAAAGGAGGCAGACACTTTGTAAAATGCAGCTCGAAAACCGCAGCCCCAAGAATAACCCCAAACACTTGTGTTTACGAATTCAGTTTTTCGATAAATAGCTCTTCCACCAATTGCGCCAGCAAATCCATATAGTTTAAGTAAAGTTTGATAATTGTAACTTGAAATCAGAGGAAGACCAGCATCAAAACCAACTTGTACGGTAAAATGATGTGCATCAAAACTGCCCTGTACAGCAGAAGAGTCTAACGTAAAAAAAGGATCTTCTTCGATACGGGTATTTAAATTTTCATAGCCTTGTTTCAAATTTTTGTCTTTATACCTTATTTCAAAATATTGGTATCCAGCAATTGCATGAATACCTACCCAAGAGTTTAATGGTAAAGTTCCTGAGAAACCATAAAAATGTGATGGATTTACCTGAATTTGATATGGACGATTCATGATTTTGAAATCGTAGGTTACATTATTTTCTGGTATTGAAGAAAGCTCAAAATAGGGACCTATTGTGACTCGTTCTTCATATTTCATGGAATCACTCTTTTTGGGAGCAGCCATAGATGTGTCTATAGTTTGAATTTCTGCACCAAAACAGAGGGTTACTCCCACAAAACATGCCAAAACTATGCTTTTCATACAAATAATTTACAATTAAAATGCGTTTATTGTGATAATTATCGCAAAAAAAGTATATTTTTCTACAAGTTAAAACAATTATTTTTTGGAGATAATCAATGAAGAAGCTTTCTTTGTACTTATTTGTAGCTGTTTTTGTGATGCTTTTTGCAGGTTGTAACAGTAAAATGGACCCTAATGATCCTCAATCAGTAAGAAAAGAAATTGCAAAACAGAAAATTGCATTTACTCCAAATCAATTTGTTTCTTATGCTGCCGCTGGCGATATTGCGAAAATGACCCTTTTCTTACAGGCTGCTTTTGAAATTGATCAACCTGATAATAATGGTAATAATGCTGTTGCCTTAGTTGTAAATCAAGGAAAAACAGATGTTCTAAAATTTCTCTTTGAAAAAGGTGCTAAAGCAAATGTTTTCAATAGTAAGGGAGAGCATGTTGTAGATAATGCTGTTGTCATGGGGCACTATGAAGTTTTACAAGTGTTGATTGATCAATTAAAGAAAGAAGAAGTGGAATTAGTCAATATTACATCAGCTGTCATTATTGCTACAAAAACGGGTAACACTCAAGCTCTTCAAATTCTTGGTGAAGCAGGCGTTCCTCTTCATACTCGTGGTGCTGATGGTTATTATCCGATTCACTTGGCTGTTAAAGGTGGCCATTATGATGCCATGATGTATTTGATTAGTAAAGGTGTGGACTTGAATTCCAAATGCAATCAGGGATACTCAGTATTAGACTGGGCTAAAAATGAAGGTTATTCTCGCTTAATTTCAGCTTTGAAAAAAGCAGGAGCTAAGCATACTCCTGCATATATTAAGGAATTTGGCCGCTAATCCTAATTTTTAATAGTTTTCTTAAAGAACCTCTAGGTTTTTCCTAGAGGTTCTTTGTATTTTTGTAATATGAAAAAACTTTTTTTTATTTGTGTAATGGCGATTTCTTATACTATGGGGCAAGAATCGGTAGAAAGTGTGCGTCGGCAAATTAAGGCTGTACAAGCTGAGACGGCGAGAGAAGTGAATCTTCATAATGAAGAAAAAAAACGTCATTCTGATTTTATTGAAGTAGGGCGAAAAAAAGTAGTCGCTTTGAATTCTCAAAATCAATCTCTTAAAGCTGAAATGGATTCGATGAAGGTAGAGCTTTCTCGATTAAAAGAGGCTCGTCAAAAAGCGCTTTCTTCTTCTCGGTTTTACGAGAATAAAAAAATAAAATACCAAGAGGCTCTTGCTTTAGCCATTGATTCTCTTCAACATCTATTCCAAACAGATTTTCCTTATAAAAATGAAGACGCCGTGAATAGCGTTTCTGAGATTGCTGCTCAGTTAAAAAAAGGACATATTTCTTCTTCTGATGCTCTTGCTCGTACAGTAGAGGTCTTTTTAGAACGTATTCGAATGGGATATACCACTGAAGTATGGAAAGGCTCTTTACCTTTGAGTACGAGAACTGTTCATGGTACTTATATGCGTTATGGAGCCGTTGCTTCTATTTTTGTAAGTTTAGATGGGCAAGAAGTTTTCTGGTTAACTCGTTCTCCAGAAAATAATTATTCATGGAAAGAAGCTTCTCAGGATATGGAAATGCGTACAATAATAAAAGAGGCGCTTAAAGTGGCTGAAGGGAAAACAACTCCTAAGATTGTCCCAATTCCAGTTTATTTGAAAAGAGGTGAGCTTAAATGAAAAACATCCTTTTGATTTTATTTTTTAGCCTAAGTGCTTCCTTTGTTTATGCTGCTCCTCCAAGCGGAGAACAATTAGTAAAAGAACGAGCTCAACTTAATAGTGCAAAAGCGGATTTAGAAGAAGCGAGAAAAAAGAGAGACATGGCTGTAGCGGCTAGATGGAAAGACCGCGAAATAGCAAATAAAGAAAGAGAACTATTCAACGAAAAATACAGAGAGCAAAAAGATAAGATTGATGCCTTAATGTCAGAACGCGCTCGTTTACTTGAAGACGTGCGAGTCGCCCGAGAAGATTTATCTCAAGTCAAAGCGGCAGGTGAAAGAAGTCGTTCCGATTTTTTAGCTTTAGCATTGACTCCTGATGTATTGGATGGTTTAACTCAACTTCAAGAGCAAGGCATTCCATTTAAAATGACGGATCGAATTGAGAATATGAATCGTCTAAAAAAGGAAATCGATTTGTATCGAGATGATCCAATGCGTTTAGTTCGTAGCGTTTTTTCTGTTTTAGAATACGAATTAATTTTCTCTAGAGAAGTGGAACTCGATACAGGAGATTTGATTTTTGATAATAGTGTGAAGAGAGGGCAACGATTGCGCTTGGGCGGGCTTTTTGCGATGCAAAAAAGTGATTCCGATTCGTCTGTTGCACTATTACTTCCTGTGGCTGGAGAGAAAAGCCGTTCTTTTAGCTGGCAAACGAATTTAAAATCTGATGTCCAGACGACGATTTATTCTGCTTTTGCATCAGTGAATGATAAAGAAGAATTCTTAATTCCTGTAGATCCTTTATTGAGCACAACACTTTCTTCTGAACTTGCAAGTCAAAATGAAAAGACATTTAAGGAAAATGCAATTCAATTTTTTAAGGATGGTGGTATTTTAATGTACCCTATTTTTGCTCTTCTTATTTTGTCTATTCTTTTAATTATAGAGCGCTTTATTGTGATCTCTTTCAAGTCCTATTCTAAAGGAACTCACGATGTTTTGAAGGCTTTAGAATCAAATTCAATTGATGAAGCTCGCCGTCTGTCTGTAAAAGTAAAGGGCTCTATTGGTTCTATTTTAAGAAGAGGTTTAGAAAAAGATTATGAAAATAGGGAAGCAGCTGAAAAAGCCATTGAAGAAGTCTTTGCAGCTGAAACTCCTTCAATAGAAAAAGGGTTAAGCTCTATTTCAGTAATGGCTTCAACAGCTCCTTTACTTGGACTTTTAGGAACTGTGATGGGAATGATCGAACTTTTTGAAGTGATTACAATGCATGGCACCTCTGATCCTAAACTACTAGCTGGTGGTATTTCTATTGCTTTAATCACGACTCAGGCAGGTTTGATGGTTGCAATCCCCGTGCAACTTCTACATACGTTTTTGTCAAATCGTGCAGATCGCTTGACTGGAAAGATGGAAAAAATAGGTCTTGTATTATTAAATAGACTTTGGAGCAAAGGTTGATGATTACGGAAATTACCGTATTTGAAACTACTTTACAGATACTCTCTCGTGGTGGGTGGGTTTTAATCCCTATTTTTTTGTTAGGTTGGTTTGCTTGGTTTTTATTGACTGAACGATATTTTTTTTATAAAACTCTTAAGGGAAAAGCTATACAGAAAAAAGAATTACTTGCCTTAGATAATGGAGATCTGAATTATTTATTAAGTTCATTAAAAGAAGGTTATTTTTTAAAATTACTTCAAGCGATTAAACAGTATGAACCCAATGGAAAAAAGGCTGTGCATTATGCTATGGAGGCTGTGCAGCATGATGTTCATTTAAGCTTATCTAAATCTTTAAAGACAATATCGATGTGTGCTTCTTTAGCTCCCATGCTTGGCTTATTAGGCACCGTTTCGGGAATGGTTCATACTTTTGAAGTGATTCAGCTTTTTGGCTTTGGAAATCCAGTGCTTCTTGCGGACGGTATTTCAGAAGCCCTTTTAACGACTCAAGCTGGTCTTTTAGTGGCTTTCCCATTAATGCTTGCATTAAATTATTTGACAGAACGAATTGAGCGTTTAGAAACAAAAGTTTGGAGTCAAACTCTTGCTTTTGAAAGTCGTCTTTTTAGTCAGGAGGACTTGTGAGTTTTATTAAAAATAAGAATAGAAAAGCAAGCGTCATCGATATTTCACCGATGATGGATATGGTTTTTATACTTTTAATCTTTTTTATTGTAACATCTACATTTACTCGTGAAACAGGGGTGGATGTGACAAAGCCAAAAGCTAGTTCTGCAAAAGAACTTGCAAAGGAAAGCATTTTAATCGGAGTGACTAGACAAGGGACTATTCATATTAACGAATCCCAAGTCAACCTTTCATCTCTGCAAACCATTTTAAGGCAAATGATGGCAGAAGCTCCTGATAGGCCTGTGATTATCGTTTCTGACCGAGATGCTCCTTCTGGTCGAATTGTCGATATCTTGGATGAATGTAATATCGCTCGAGTGCGTAAAGTTTCTATTTCGGCGAAGCGAGATGAATAAAAAAATATGAAAAGCTGGATATTGAAATGGCTTCGAATTCCAATAGCACTCGTTTTAGGTTTGCTTATTAATGTTGCTTTTTTTCTAGCAGTGCCATTGATCAATGCATTGTTTTTTAACCGTGAAGAAGCTTCTAAGAAAAGTATGGATGTTATTGCTGAAGTAGAAGTTCTTGTGAATGAAAAACCTAAACAATTAGAACAAAAAACGATTCGTACAATTGTGCAGCCCAATACCTATAAGTTAAATGCAACTCAAAGAGAATCTAGCCGTCCAAGTGGCTTTCAGATGGATTTATCTCTTGCTCGTGGAGAAGGAAGTGGGGACGGTGTCGCTGTCTTTGGTTCAGGTAGTATGGAAAATATTATTTATGAAGCTGGTGAAGTAGATGAAGCGGCTAAGTTATTGAAGGAAGTGCAGCCTAAGTATCCTGAGCGAGCCAAAAAAATGGGTGTTACTGGGTATGTCAAGGTTTATCTTGTGATAGATGTATATGGAACTGTATCTCAACTACGTGTACTTACTTCAGAACCTACTGGGTATGGTTTTGAAGAAGCGGCACTTAAGGCGGTGCGTGAATGGAAATTTGAACCAGCAAAATTAGGCTCTTTCCCTGTTTCTCAAAAAGCCACGAAGGAGTTCCGT
>Ga0123334_1002963_pt1 | contig 18961 bp, 17 predicted proteins | sample BiotimSIPDNA_FD_89706 | JGI IMG/M metagenome (GOLD analysis project Ga0123334, IMG submission 89706) | Anaerobic biogas reactor microbial communites from Washington, USA - Biogas_R1 time_0 SIP DNA | ecosystem: Engineered > Bioreactor > Anaerobic > Unclassified | place: Washington, USA... | reverse complement strand
TTTGCTCAGCTGGCTGCAAATTGGTCGCGTGCTCACTTTTCCCCTCGGCATCATTATGGGTGTTGCCTTGATCCTGGTCGAATTCCTCATCCGCACCTGGGAACGCAGCCGCTGGAAGCCTTCTCAATCTGGTTAAAATGAACCACTATCGTTCAATTCCATCGGTCGATCACCTCTTAAATCTGCCGGATATGGCTCCGTTGTTAGAAGAATATGGGCATGCCTGGTGTGTCAGTGCCATACGCTCCGTCCTGGATCAATTGAGACAGCCGACCAAAGACTCCGCAGTCGCTCCTGACAATCGCACCATCCTACAGGAAGTGGAAACAGTGCTTAATAAAGAAGCTGAGCTAACCCTCAGATCAGTGATCAACGCCACCGGTGTCATATTGCATACAAACCTCGGGCGTGCCCCGCTCAGCGAAAGCGCACTTGAAGCTATACGTGAGATCGGTGGGGGTTACTCCAGCATTGAATACGATCTCAAAAAAGGTAACCGCGGCAAGCGCGATATCCATGCCGCTGATCTTCTGAGCAAGTTGACCGGTGCTGAAGGTGCATTGGTCGTCAATAACAACGCAGGTGCTGTCATGCTAACTCTGGCTGCCCTGGCAAATCGCAAAAAAGTCGCCATCTCACGCTCGCAGTTGGTCGAAATCGGTGGTGGATTTCGCATCCCTGAAGTAATGCGCCTTTCAGGGGCCAAACTGCTCGAGATCGGCACCACCAACCGAACCCATCTCAAGGATTTTGAAGAAGCAGTTGAAGATGGTGCCAGCCTTTTCTTGCTTGCGCACCAATCAAACTTTAAAATCATCGGTTTTACAACCATGCCGCTTTTAACAGAAATCTCAACCCTGGCAAAAGCAAATTCCCTGCCAGTTGTATACGATTTGGGTTCCGGTGCATTGCTCGATGTGAATGAGTTTGGTCTTGAAAATGAACTGACTGTCCAGCAGGCGTTGAAAGAAGGTGCTGACCTGGTTTGTTTTTCAGGAGATAAATTGCTTGGTGGTCCTCAGGCTGGATTGATCGTTGGCAATGCTGACCTGATTGCGAAGATCCGCAGGCATCCTTTTTACCGTGCCCTGAGAGCAGACAAACTTTGCCTGGCAGCTCTTAATGCTACCTTGTTGGAATATCTCAAAGGAAAAGCGGAAGAGGAAGTCCCTGTCATCGCAATGCTCTCCCAGAAACCCGAAAAGTTAAAAGAACGGGCGAGCCAATGGCAAACTTATCTGGGCACAGGTGAAGTAATTGAAAGTAAATCGACCATCGGCGGAGGCAGCTTGCCGGAACAAGAACTGCAAACCTGGTGCCTTGCAATTACCCCAAGTTCAGCGAAACGGTTTACCTCCCGGTTACGTCAATTCAACCCGCCTGTAATAGCAAGGATCGAAAATGAACAGGTATTGCTCGACCCCCGCACCGTATTTCCTAAAGATGAAGAAATTTTATTAAGCCACTTATCAAACGCTTTAACAGAGGATTAAAAATGAAAAAAGACCTTGAACAATTAATGAAAAGCAACAATGCCGATGTACTTTGGATCAGCGGAGCTGCACAGCAAAACCCGTCGATGGTGTATTTCACCGGTGGAATTCATGTGACTGGTGCAGATTTATTCATCATCCCAGGGAAGACTCCGATCATGTTTCACGGCATGATGGAACGCGAGGAAGCCGCGAAAACCGGCTATGACCTGATCTCTTATTCCAAATACCCGATCAATGATTTCCAGAAGCCTGCAAAGGGGAACTTGCTTGAAGCCAATGCACTACGTTATAAGAAAATGTTCGAAGATATCGGAATCACAAAAGGCACCATTCTCCTATATGGATCCAGGGAGGTGGGACCTTTTTACTCGCTGGTGAAAAGACTCCAGGAATTACTCCCCGAATTGGATATCAAAGGCGATTTTGATGAAGCAGTGATCATGGAAGCCCGGGCAACCAAAGACCCCGCAGAAATTGAAGAAATCCGAAAGATTGGAAGAATTACAGTCGACGTTGTCTCAAAAGTCCAGGAATATCTTAGCGAGCAAGAAGTGGTAGGTAAAACCCTGGTAAAAGACGATGGCAGTCCGCTCACGATTGGTGATGTGAAAGCTTTGATCAATCTCTGGCTGGCAGAAGCCGGCGCAGAAAACCCGGAGTCTACTATATTTGCAATCGGCAGAGATGGTGGTATCCCTCACAGTGGCGGCACCCCGGACGACCCGATCGAACTGGGGAAGGCAATTGTATTTGATATCTTCCCCTGCCAGGCAGGAGGCGGTTACTTTTACGATTTCACTCGCACCTGGTGCCTCGGTTATGCCCCTGATGAGATACAGGAAGCTTACAACCAGGTCAAATCCGTATATGACCAGGTTGTGTCAGAGCTTGAACTGGGAGTGCACGCAGCCAGCTACCAGGAACGCACCTGTGAGTTATTTGAAGAAATGGGGCACGCCACGATTCGTCAGAATCCAGCGATTGAAGAGGGTTATATCCACAGCCTCGGGCACGGTCTGGGTCTGAATGTGCATGAAAAACCCTGGTTTGGGCGCAAGGAAGACCCAACCAACAACCTGAGGATAGGTTCGGTCTTTACAATCGAACCCGGGCTCTACTACCCAGGCAAAGGCTTTGGCGTTCGTCTTGAAGACAGCTGGTATGTTGCCGAAGACGGAAGTTTTCATAAGTTTATTGATTATCCAATGGAGCTGGTGGTCCCAATGAAAGGCAGTTAGAAGTGAAAAATAAACATCTTCGTATCCTGGGAATAGAAAGTTCCTGCGACGAGACAGCTGCAGCTGTCGTTGAAGGCGGTCGCGTGATATTGAGCAATGTGATTGCCAGCCAGGTTGATCTGCATGCCCAATTTGGTGGGGTATATCCGGAGTTGGCATCGAGAGAACACGTGCGCGCAATTTATGCCGTCGTCACCGAAGCCCTGAAAGAAGCTCACCTGCAGATAAGCGATCTGGATGCCATCGCCGTGACACGTGGACCCGGTCTGGCTGGTTCGCTCGTTGTTGGAGTCAACATGGCAAAAGCCCTGGCTTTTTCAGCAGAATTGCCGGTCATTGGTGTAAACCACCTCGAAGGGCACCTTTATTCCGCCTGGCTCTATACGGCAGATTCAAAGCCCACACCCGAGCCCAAGTTACCCATAGTTGCCTTGTTGGTATCCGGAGGGCATACCGAATTGGTATTAATGAAAGACCACCTGCAGTATGAAACATTGGGGAACACGATGGACGATGCTGCCGGTGAGGCATTTGATAAGGTCGCTCGTCTGCTCGATCTATCGTATCCCGGTGGTCCTTCAATCCAGCAAGCCGCCCAGACAGGAAACCCGCGTGCATTTAACTTTCCCAAAGCCCGCCTGGATGGCAAATACGATTTTTCATTTAGTGGTCTTAAAACAGCGGTCTTACGAACCGTGGAAGATATCCAAAAAGCCGGGAAACCAATCCCGGTGGCAGATATCGCTGCCAGCTTTCAACAAGCCGTTGTTGATGCATTGTATGAGAAAACGATTGCCGCTGCAGAAGAATTCAAAGCCCAGGAAATTATCGTGGCTGGCGGGGTCAGTGCCAATCGTGCGCTGCGCGAAGCTTTCCGGTCGCAAACAAAATTCCGTGTGCATATCCCACACATACGTCTCTGCACAGACAACGCAGCGATGATCGCAGCAGCCGCATTCCGCCACCTGGATGTGGGTGAGGAGCAAGACCTCGATTTTGATGTGCAGGCGAACATGCCGTTGGTCTCCAAAGGGTAAATTGGTTGGTCCAATTTTTTGATTGATGCCTATATATAAGGAGTTGAAATGGATGTAAGTGTTGTCTGGAAAGAAGGAATGGAATTGACCGCATATACTGAGGGTGGACACTCCCTCACAATAGATGCTTCGGAAGCAAGCGGTGGACATAATAAAGGGCCTATCCCGATCGCCTTTTTGGCAATTGGGACAGCTGGATGTGCCAGCCTGGATGTCATTGCAATTTTACGAAAGAAAAAAGTAGACTTCAGCGCATATGAATGCAAAGTAAAGGTTGAAAGCCGCGAAGAGTTTCCTCGTGTTTTCTCAAAAATGCATTTTGAATACATTGTTACCGGCAAGAACATCGAGCTCAAAGATGTGGAACGGTCAATTCAACTGACTGAAGAAAAGTATTGCCAGGCGATCGCAATGATGTCAAAGACTGCCGAGATTGTTCATACGATCACGATTATTGAAGAATAAATCAACACACCAATTGTCCGTCTCTTGAACAGACAATTGGTGTGTTTTTCTTCCAGCTCCGAAACGGTATACCCCTTGCAGGAAAGCACCAAGACCACACTCTTCCTGCCTGGTCGTATCTGTTTCAAAAGTCCGTGATTCAGACTGAAAGAGGAAGATCATCATGAATTATAGCCTTGAACAAGTTGGCGTAAGGGGTTGATATTTTGCCAGTTTTCAAGATTGTGAAACTAGCTTTGGGGACAGTACTTTCATCTTTCTTTCTTTTCCTGATTATCTGCTTTTTCTTCTCAGCTTTCAAAGCCTCAAACCTGAAGCTTTTTTCATATAGTTCTTCTTTGTGTAAGATAAGAAGGGGCATTCCTTTGGCCCCAGCCAGACTCCAGCTGACACCACGGGTCTTCATCCGCTGGGCTATCAGCTTGCCGACATTCGATTCAACAGCTCCCATGGAAGGACCCCGAATGATGAACGCTGCATTGTTTCTTAGATAATCCAAGCACTCTAATCGCTTTTTCACCTGGGCTGTTGTTACTCCAACGGCAGCATCAAGCAGGGTTTTTTCAATGGCATCAAAACCTTTATCATAGAGTTGTTTGATCAATGCTTTGCAGTCTATGCTGTCACCAAAGGCAGAAGTAATCGCTTTTTTGACATGATAAGGGTCAAGAATACGGGTTGCATTTTTGATCCCTAACAGATCGAAAGTAGAACCAACCCACTTTCCACCGTCACCACCCACGTACAAATGCCTCGTGTCTTCAAGCTTGTACCTGGCATACAGGTGTTCCCTTATCATGACCTGCCACGCCTGGCTTTGCACACCAGTTGCGGTCAAACAAGTCTTGTTGAGCAATCTCCTCCTGTTTTTCGAGATGTATTGCTTGCCTGTATAGGCTATCGCTACCCGGATTTCGACTTTTTTCTTTTTACCTGCTTTTTGTAAGGGAACCCAGATACCATCTGCTTCTGCGAATAACTGCGGAGCAGCTGTCTTGCCGGGCTCACTTGCTTCGAAGCGCATTTGACCTTCTTCCAGCCATTGACCAAGCCGCCATACCTGTCTGCCGATGGTTGATGCACTCGTCGCTCTTTTGGTTATATAACTGATGATCTGGGCTGTCTTGCGGTAACTAAGGTCTGACGCGATTGCTCCAACCTGTTCTATGGCTTTGAGACTTTGTCGCTGATATTTCTCAAAACCCAGAAGTTCATCTAATGGCTTTCTCTCTGTTCCATCTGGCATTCGGATCGTGCGTCTGCGGTATTCGATGCTGAAATCCTGAAATTGATATCTTCGCTTTTCTGTTCGGACGCTAACTCCGGCTTTCACTTTGTTTTCAAACTCCGCGAAGATTTGTTTGGCTGCCTCTGCTCTGAGTTCCTGGAATAATGCTGTCAGATCATCTTCAAAGTTATCAGATCTGATCTGCCTCCTGATTGTTTTTCCCTCTCCATTCTCTGTGTTGACGGTTATACTTTGTTTGACTGTTATGGTCATTGGAAGTTCCTATCCTTTCGTTTTTCGCAAAACATATTGTATTGGAACTTCCTCTTTTTTTCCTTGACTACGGACTTTTGAAACGCATACTGCCTGGTCCTCACAAATTACGTCCAAACCAGAAACTGGTACAATTTTAGAAACATGAAATTTCGGCGTTTGATACTCTTGATTCTTCTTTTAACCCTCCTGAGCGGATGTGCAAAAGAACCAGCTGAGGTGGTTATCGAAGCGTCTCCTGTTTTGGATGAAATCAACCCCACAGAGGTTCCCGAACCAACACCAACCGAGGCACCCCTGGTTTTAAAGCTGCCTGATCCGCCAGAAAACCAAACGCGTTATAAGCTTGACTTGATCTTCAATTATTACTCTCATTTTGGTTCAGTAACTCAAATTATCACCTATACGAATAAGAGCAGCCAGCCGATGGATAAGATTATGCTGGTTGTTCCTCCAAGGAACTTTGAAAACAGCTACAGCCAATATAGCTTACTTGGAGAACGGGTGTTAGATTTTCGTGAAGAAGGCATTTTTACCTGGGTGAGACTCAATTCACCACTGCAACCGTTGGAAACAACGACGTTTAATCTCAGTTTCCGCATCTATCTCCCCGAACACCAGGGGATTTTTGGCTACACCAACCAACAGGCAAATCTTTCTGATTGGTATCCTTTTATCCCACCATATGATGAAGACGAAGGTTGGTTAGCCTATCCACGGGTTGTAGACCAGGACAATATTATCGTTGGTGAATCAATCGTTAACGAATTCAGCAATTTCGAAGTCAACCTGACCCTGGTCAGCCATCCAGAATTAATTGAAGTAGCAGCCAGTGCTCCCGCCCAAGGAGCTGATGGCAAATACAGCTATGTATTAGAACACGCCCGTGGGTTTAGCTTCTCAATCAGCGACAGTTATTTTGAACATGAAGTTGAGCAGGATGGGGTTCGGATTCGTTCATATGTCTTCATGAACCAGATTGAACAAGGCAAAGCCGTCACCGAGCTGGGCGCCCTGGCAATGAAATTGTATGGCGAACTCTGGTTCCCTTATCCACGCGAAATGGTCTCTATTGTTGTCGGTGACTTCTTGCATAATATGGAGATGGACGGCTTGATCATGATCAGTTATGGCATCTTTGATTTTTACAATGGCAATCCTGATACTGATCTGACCCTGATGACATCGCATGAATTGTCACACCAATGGTTTTATGGCTTTATTGGAAGCAACCATGCATTGGAACCCTGGCTCGATGAAGCAATTGCAACCTACGCAGAATTGCTTTATTTTGAGCGCTATCACCCGGATTTTGAGGACTGGTGGTGGCAGGTACGCATCTATCGACCTGCACCGACAGGTTATGTCGATTCGGATATTTGGATCGATGGCGGTTACGTCCCTTATCGAAATGCCGTTTATCTGAAAGGGGTACAATTTTTACACGAAATACGCCAGACGATCGGCGAAGGTGCTTTTTTCGCAGCCTTAAAGGATTATGCTTATACCAATACCTATAACATCAGCAAACGCCAGGATATCTTTGATGCATTTTCACGTCATAGCCAGGTGGATTTGACTGCAATAATTTCAAAGTATTTCCAAAACTAAGTTCAAAAATCCCAATGGCATGCCAACTTGACAACCTAAGATTTGTTGATTATTATGCCCAAACGGAGTGTTTATGACAGAAGAACCACTAAATGAGGATAAACCCGAAGAAACCGACCTGGAAAGCAATCCTCGACTTAAAAAAACTGTATCCAAACCAAACAGCGCTTTTATGAAAAAAAGCGGAACAATTGCCGCGCTTGTCATGATTGCTGTTGCTCTCGTCTTGCTGCTAATATGGCTTATTCAAAGCCGAAACAGTACTAAAACCGATCTCCCTGAATCAGCAGAAATAGCTGAGACACTTGGAAATCCGGTTGTTTCTCATGATTTTGAGGCAATCGTTACGCTTGTTCCGACCCAAACAGTTGAGGCTATCATAGCAACCCAGACAGCGACAGTTGTTCCTCGCAGTGAGGTAATCACGCATGTTATCCAGGAGGGCGAAACTGTATCCACCATCGCCTCTTTGTATGGTTTGTGGCCCGAGACAATTCTTTGGGCAAACCGCTATGAGCTCCTGGAAGATCCGCGCAATTACACACCCGGGACGCCCATTTACATTTTGCCAGTGGATGGCGTCTACCACGTCTGGTCTGAAGGGGAGGGTTTGGGAGCTGTATCGCGTTATTATGGTGTGACCCCAGAGGATATTATCGAGTATCCGGCTAACAACCTCAGTCAGGCTACGCTTGGTTCTTACGCAAATCCAAACATTAGAGCCGGAACCCGGCTCGTTGTTCCGGGAGGAACCCTGCCGAATTATTTCGCCAGTGATACTTTGCTATATTATGCGGCAGTTGAGAAGCTGAAAAGCCTTCCACTGGGAACACCAGAAACCTATCCATCACCTCGAACTGAAATCATTGCCTATGAAGTTGTTGAGGGCGATACCATCTTCACCATAGCTGAGAGCTTTGATCTTGAACCCGAAACTATTTTGTGGACCAACCGCTACCTGATTGGTGATACTCCTGATGGTGTTTACCCGGGGCAGGATTTGATCATTCTGCCAGAAGACGGCGTATATCATGCCTGGCTCTATGGAGAAGGACTCAACGGTGTCTCAAGGGGATACGGAGTCACTCCAAATGATATTTTGGATGAGCCTATGAATGACATTGATGTAGCAGCAATCGGAGATTTCAGCCTGCCAAAAATCAGAACCGGTACGTTTTTATACATTCCCGGTGGTCAAGGTTCAATTCCAACCTGGGTAGGTGTCATAACCGACCCCAACGATCCCGTCGGTAAGCACCCGAGTGTAGCCTATCTCGGAGCATATGCATGTAACACCACTGCCTGGGCGGTTGGTTCAGGAGTATTCAGGTTGCCGACTGACACAAGCTCCATCAGTGGTTATGAATACAATCCGCCAGTCCATAATGGCTTGGACTATGCCGGCAGGACCGGTCATAACATCTATGCCACAGATACTGGTGTAGTCATTTACGCAGGCTGGTCTGATCGTGGATATGGCAATACGATTGTTGTTAATCACGGGAATGGCTACTTGTCACTTTATGCTCATTTGATGGATGGTGGGATAAGTGTAGGATGTGGTTCCATTGTTTCTGGTGGGCAGCTCATCGGTTATATGGGTTCAACAGGTAATTCGTCTGGCGCACATCTTCATTTTGAATTGCGATACAATGGCTCGCCTGTCAACCCACACGGCTTTGGTTTATAAAGATATCGGGACGGTTGAAACCCGTCCCGATTTTTCCGCAAAAAAAGCCGAAACCAACGGGGAATTTCCCGTCCTGTCCTTTGGACACGACCCGGGTCGACAAACAAGACTCTAAACAAGGAGTTACTATGAAACGTTTCTTTCTCGTTCTCGCTGCGATATTGCTTGCTGCCTCAGCCTGCAACAATAAGGAACCTGCGCCTCAAACTCCAACAGAAGCGCCTACACTTCTTCCAAGCGAAACACCAATGCCAACTGCGACTGTCGAAATAACGCCTGCTCCCGAAGAGTTCACAAGGTACAATTTTGATTTGACACTGGATTACAGCCGACATGCCGCCCAGGTAATTCAAACCATCGATTACATCAATAAAACCACTTTCAGTCTTGAATCTCTCCTGCTGGTTGTGCCGCCTCGTGTTTTTGCCGGTACGTATGAACAAACTGAGCTTTCCGGTGAGAATATCCTGAGTTTCAATGAAGATGGTTTCCGAACAACCGTGCTTCTTGCTCAGCCGCTCGAGCCCGGTCAGCGGCTTGTCCTGCAGCTCGCTTACTCGCTATCAATTCCCCAGCGGGAAGGCAGTTTTGGTTGGAGCCAGCGCCAGCTAAACCTGAGCAACTGGTACCCTTACATTCCCCCGCTCACACCAGACAACATCTGGATTAGTCATGATCCTTTGATCACCGCAACCAATATGATGGTGGGTGAATATGTTGTTAATGAAATAGCTGATTTTCAATTGAACCTGCGGCTTGCTGAAAACCTGCCCAACCTCCTGGTAGCAAGCGGAGCAAATTCAATGCCGATAGCGGGTGGAATGAGTTATTCCCTTGAGCGTGCAAGGGGTTTGTCATTCTCGGTTTCCAACCAGTTCCACCAGGAGCAGCTTGAGCATAACGGTATTCTCATCAATGCCTTTGTCTTCCAGTATCAAAAAGAAAAAGCCCCGGCTGTTTTACAGATCGCCAGCCAGGCAATGGACTTGTTTACCAATATTTTTGGTCCTTATCATTACGACCAAATCAGCCTGGTTTCTGCTGATTTTCTGCACAATATGGAGATGGACGGCATGGTTCTGATTTCCAACCGTGTAATTGATTTTTATGATGGCACCGCGGAAAACAACCTGACCATCCTCGTGCCGCACGAGCTTTCCCACCAATGGTTTTATAGCCAGATTGGCAGTAACTATGCTATGGAACCCTGGTTGGATGAAGCCATAGCTACCTATTCAGAATCCTTATTCTACGAGCACTATCACCCCGATCTCACCGATTGGTGGTGGGATAACCGTGTCTATGCACACCCTCATGAGGGCTATGTAAACAACAGCATTTATGATGCCGGTTCTTATGAAAACTACCGTACTTCGGTTTACCTGCGTGGAGCAATTTTTTTGCATGACCTGCGTATTACCATGGGAGACCAGCCGTTTCTGTCTGCGATAAAGAATTACGTTGCCCAAAACAACTTGAAAATCGCTACAAAAAATGAATTCATCGCCGAGTTTCAGGCTGCCAATCCGACCGTGGATTTGCAACCTGTTTTCAAGCGATATTTCAAAGAATAGCTTATCTTTGCGCTGGGATCATACTCTGGGAATCTGACAACACGCTTGCCCGAACAACCTGGTTTCCTCTTACCAACAAACCTTCGTAAGGTCGCTCACCGTCGACCGGAACCCAGCCATTCATCTTAAAAGGCAAAACACTCGAAGCCGCAGGAATCCATTGTCCGTTATATTTCCTTGCCATGTGAGCATGGGTGCCGGTTGCATTCCCACCCTCGCAGGAGGGATTCCCGATGATGTCGCCCTTCTTAACCACATCACCCAATTTAACACGCCCTGCTTCAGCGATATGGAGATATAAGATCACCCAACCGGTGCGTTCATCACCATCGCCGTCCAAATCGAGCATTACAGTTCCTACGTCGATTCTTGCCACCACTCCGTCAGCAATTGAGATAGCAAATTGCTCAGTTTCAACACAACCTTGCGTTTTGCTTGGAGGGGCAAAGTCTATCGCTGCCCACGGTTTTCTCGTTCCCCAGGCGGTGTGAGGTCCGCCCGTGTAAGCCCAGACTGTGTCAGGTGAAAATGGCAAAACCAGGTCAGGCTGGGTTAGGCTACCCGGCAAAACAGTCGTATCTCTTTGCCATGGATCACCAAACAAATCGATAAAAGTTTTTGCGTAGCCATCTGGTCCAATTGCCTGAGCATATTCATCAACATCCATCAGCAGTGAGAAGTAGTTCTGCAGCGCAACAGTGGCAGAATTTTGCCAGGGATCGATATTTTCGATCGTTCCGTCGCGGTGTTCAATATTAGTCATTTCACCATTGAAGTAACGGTAAAACCCATCATTTAACAGGTCAGAAGCATAAGAAATTTGCAAGTGAACGCCGCGGTGATAGTTTTCGAAACCTAAAAAGCTATCTTCAGCAGCGGGGTTTCGTTGTGGGTTAGTGAGAGCGCCGGTCTGATATTCGATTATAGCCAGCAGAAGTTTTGGGTTCAGGCTGTAGTTAATCGAATAGTAGTTAATAACGCCTTCAGCATCGACTGTTCCGTCCTGGATGTTAGCCCGGTAACTTTTGAACCAGCCGGTTGTGGAGTCCAGAAACGCTTTTAGATCGAAATCCAGAAGATCGGGACCATAAACAAAAGCGGCATCAGGGATTATCTGAAATTCCGTACCCCAAAGAGGCTTGTAATAAATGGGCATCTTCATCGGAAAACCGGGAGGAAGCGTGGTGATGTCGGTTGGTATCTCGGGGTTTGCCCATAAAATTTCTTGTGGAGAAGCACCAAAACGCACAGAAAGTAGATCCAGGCTGTCTCCACTTTGTGCTGTGTAATCCACAAGGGTCCCCGGTTCATAGACCGGTCGGCTTGAAAAAGGTGTTGTGGTTGCCAGGACTGTCGCAGTTGGCTCAACCGGAGTGCTTTCCAGCACAATATAACCTGATTCCCTTTTAGGGCTGCAGCTGTTGATAATGATTACGATTACGCCAAGGATAGCGAACAGGGCAAGTTTTTGCTTTCGATTTTTCATACTTCACCCATACATTTTGGGTCAGGAAAAACTATAACATAAACCGGAAAAGCCGTTTAATCTCAATACATTGATCAAGAACCGGATTGTTTACACCGGAATTGGTCTACCGTTTGATATGTGAGATGCCTGCGCCAACGATACTGGCTTTGACTACAGCATCACCGTTAACCAACCAGCCGCTAAGCGGTTCAGAACCAGCTTTGGCTTTCCAACCGCTCATCACGAACGCCAATGGACCTTCTGCCGGCACCCATTCCCCGTTGTACTTACGGGCAATGTGAAGGTGAGTGCCTGTCGATATACCACCCTCGCAAGACGGATGCCCGATCCTGTCTCCAGCCTGAACCCATGTGCCAACCGGGATTCGTCCACTGGTGGCAATATGCAAATAGATGATATTCCAGCCGGTTTGTTCGAATCCGTCACCATCCATATCCACTACCACCGTTCCAGCTTCAGAACGCACCACCAGCCCTGAACCAACGGAAGTAACCCACGTCCAGTTTTCGTTACAACCCGGTTCAGCCGAAGGAGGAGCAAAATCCAGGGCAGCACGCACATCTGCCGCACCCCAGGCAGCATGGGGACCAACCGTATAACTCCACTTTACCCCTTCATCAAAAGGCAGGATCAATTCTGGCTGCAGTACGTTAGGGGTAAACAGGGGTTCATATTGTTGGGCAATCAACCATGGATCGCCAAACATGTTTGAATATGTGGTCAAAAACCCATCTTCTGCATAGAGATCATTTGACCATCCTTCAAATTGGTTGAGTGACGAGAAGAAATGCATCAAACCAACTGTGCCGCAGTTCAGTTCTGCAGCCAGGCGAAGCTCCCATCCATCTGCGAATTCAACGCTAACCACCGTGCCTTCACGCCAGCCATAGTATCCGCTTTCAATGATGCCAGCTGCTTTTACCAATTGATGATACAAACCAGGGGTATCTCCGAGTTTTATGCCAAGCGGATATGTCTTCTCAAAGTTTGTCTGGGGATAACCAAAAACCCATCCACTTTGATATTCGATCAGAGCAAGGAGCAGGCGCGGATGAATTGCAAATTCCCTCGCTACCTTATCGATAATTTCAGCACCGCTCGGCGTTCCAAACGCATAAACAGCCTCGTGATAGTTAGCTAAATATCCTCCGGCGTTATCCAGGTAAGCTTGGGTATCAAAACCGATAGAAGATGGCGAGTTGACCACCTCGCTGTCTGGAAAAAGCTTCAGGTTCGAGCTGGTTTGCTCAAGCCGATTTGGGATCAGGAGTAATTGCCCCTGGGGAATAAAACCTTCTTCCGGAAGCTCAGAAGTCGAAGTGATATCAGATGTTTCTACTCCAAAGCGAACTGCCAGAACACCGATACTATCACCACTTTGGGCGTAGTAGAGAATTGGCGCATTTTCTTCATACCTGATCAGGTGTGACTGGGTAGGTAGCATTGCTGTGTTTCCATTGCTCGGTTCCGAAATCTGCTGTTGTGGGGCAGGTTCCTGAGTCGACACCAAACTCTCGAGGTTGTTACTATCATCCTGAATTTCGGGACTATCAACCGATTTGATTGTGGGGTTTTCTGGAGAGCTGACCTGGAGTTGAACCGGTTCGGAAACAGGATCTATCGGTTGGGCTGCAGCGGCCTTTGAGCCGAAATTGAGCGTACCAGAGACCTTCAATCCAATAGCTGTAACAACCAACATGATGATCATGCCAATTGTCAGAGTGATTTTTCTGCGTTTACGTTGTAATTTACCCAGACGCTTTTCACCTGCATCATGGATTGCTAATTTTGTTGATCTCTGAGCGACCATTATAGGCTTCAACTGTGACACCGTCTTTTGTCAAACTCCCGTCATAAACAATTCCGTAGCTTTTGGCAATCCACCCTCCTAAATTGAAGGGGATCTCTCCTCCTGCATCGATCCAAATCCCGTTGAATCGTCGTGCGAGGTGAAAGTGAGTTCCATTTGTAACGCCACCTTCACAGGATGAGATGCCAATTACATCTCCTGTTGCAACTCTCGTACCTACAGGGATACTGCTGGCTTCGGAAATATGGAAGTAATTCAGTGTCCAGCCGGTCTGTTCGTAACCATCACCATCCAAATCGATCACAACGGCCGCGCCTTCAGATCTAACAACCAACCCATCAGCTGCCGCCAAAACCGGTGCGGGGCTGAAATAACAGCCGTAATCATCGTCTTCTCCAGGTGGGGCAAAATCGAGCGCTGCCCAGGGGCTGCCAGTCCCCCACGCCCAATGAGGTCCGGAGGTCAGCAGCCATTCATCTCCCCCCGCCAGCGGCAAGATAAGATCAGGTTGTGCCAGATTATCTGGGAACAGGGGGTCAATTGAAAAGGTAAATGGGTATCCAAACAGTTCGGAATAAGTTTGATAAAAACCCGTTTCCGAAACGGATTGTTTCCAGGCTTCTTTACCTTGAATCAAGCTGAAAAGGTGTTGTAAAGCAGCTGTTCCTGCATTAATTGATGCGTCAATTCGCATAACATCGCCATCAGCCAGGGTCCAGACTGCCAGCAGGGATTTTTGCCACAATCCAGAACCGCGCAAAAGTTCGTTTGCAGCCCAACTCAATTGGGTATAAAGTCCTTGTCTGCTGCTATTAACTAAACCCAGTGGGTAATTCTCAAGGTCACAGTCGTTATTTTGTGATCGTAAACATCCGGACTGGTGCTCTATCAATGCCAAGAGGAGGCGTGGGTTGACCGATTGTTCATTCGCAACCCGTCGTACGATTTCTGTTCCGGTCATTTCCGCCCCGTCATCCAGTTCCTCTTTATATCCATTCAGTTTCCCGTTGAATTGCCAGATTATTGACTCAATGTCAAAATCCTTTACTGATGGACCATAATAAATCTCTGAATCGGGTATGATCCTAAAATTCGAAGCTAATTCATTCGCACTGGCAGGTGGAATGATGATTACCTCACCAGGGTTGATCAGGTCGGGATTTTCAATATTATTGGCATCAACGATTTGACGAACAGATACCTGCTTGTTCAACGCGATGCCAGCCAACGAGTCGCCTGATTGGATAGTGTAGAGTTCTTCGTCAATACGCAAAGTCGGCAGTATTTGTGGTGTAATAGGTGTCGGTGTAGCATATAACGGAGCAGGGGTTATCGTCAGCCGTGGTCCCTCGTAGGTTGTCGCAGAGGTTCCCTCACCCTGGTTTCCCTGAAGTGTTGCTGCAAAAAAAGCCAGATTACCGTCATTAGTTGGAACAATGAAGGGTTCAAAATCTTTGGAGCGCTGATTGCAGCCTGCAAACAGCAGTGCGATCATCACTGTAAATATAAAGAGAACGATCAATCTCGGGCTCGGTAGGTTCGATTTCGAAGAAAATTTCTTTAGGTTCATTCTCAGAAGGTATACAAAATTCGTGCCAAAATTGATTGGAGTTGAAAGTGACCATTCTACCAGGGCACAAAATTCTGATTTTTTGTACTTCGAATTGATTGACAAATCGGTCCTTTGCGATAAAATAAACACTCATCCAAGCCGAAGTGGCGGAACTGGCAGACGCGCTACGTTCAGGGCGTAGTGGGCAACGAGCTCGTGAGAGTTCAAATCTCTCCTTCGGCACCTAAACCTCCCGATTTCCGGGAGGTTTTTTATTGTATCTCATCAGGTGAATAGCAAAAGGTTTCCCTGTTGGCAGCAAGATTCAAGAATAAATTCAGGAGTACAAAATCCACAATGCTTCTCCTCAAAATGGTACAATTGTTGCACAAGGTGAGGTGCAGGAAACTGCAGGAAAACAACATGAACGATCTTTGGGAAAAAATTAAGAAAATCAATTGGGCTGACCGACGTTTGATAACGATCATTGTTATCGTGGTTCTCGTCTTCCTGATGATGGATTTCAATAACCGAATGACCACGATGATCCGTCTCAACAATGAGGAAGCCGGGCTTCAGACACGAATTGCCAGGCTTGAGGCAACCCAGTTGAAACTCGAAGACCAAATTGCCTATGCCACCTCCGAAATCGCCCTTGAAGAATGGGCTCGCGAAAGCAACCGCATGATCGAAGAAGGCGATCATCCTATCATCCTCCTTCAGCCCGGCGATTACACACCTCAACTCACTCCAACGCCTCAGCCCGAAACCGTCACCCGCAGTCGCCTCGATATCTGGATAGAACTCCTTTTCGGCACATCTGAAGCAAAACCATAACCATTTCTGTTCACAACAAACCCAGAAAAGCCTCTCACAGCCTCTTCTCGGGTATAATTATCAGGTTATGGACATTAAGCAACTGACCGCAAAAATGAATCAACTGGTCGACCATCACGGTTGGTATGACCCCGCCTCTCCAAAAGCACAAACCCCGCGCAACCTGGCGATCTCGCTTTGCCTTGAAGCTGCCGAGGTGTTGGAGCATTTTCAATGGTCGGACGAACCTAAAAACAAATCGGACTTTGAAGGCGAACTTGCTGATGTAGCGCTTTATTTGTTTCAACTCGCCAGCGTCAGCGGAATTAACCTTGAAGAAGCCGTTTTAACAAAAATTGAACAAAATTGGGATCGTGTCTGGAATGAAGGTCACAAATTGGAGAGCGAATGACCCTTGTCTCAGTATTTGGATCTGCCCTCCCTACTCCCGGACAGAGTTCATACCAAAATGCCCTTGAATTGGGGCGTTTGTTAGGAAAAAACGGCTTTTCAGTCATGACCGGCGGCTATTGCGGCACAATGGAGGCAGTTTCACGCGGTGCCAATGAGGCTGGCGAAAACGTCATCGGGGTAACCTGCAAGCAGATTGAAGATTATCGACCTGCCGGTGCAAATGATTGGGTCACGCAGGTTCATCCCACCGATTTGCTGTCCGAACGTATTGAAGTGCTCACATCCCAGGCAGATGCTTTCATAGCGTTGCCAGGTGGGATCGGCACACTTACCGAAGTGGCGATGGTCTTCAATAAAATGGCCATTTCTTCAATCCCTTCCAGGATTTTGATCCTGATTGGAGATGGTTGGGAGCAGACTTTTGAAGCGTTTTTCAACGGACAGGCTGAAAATGTAAGCGACCACCTTCGGGACATACCAAAATTCGCTAAAGATCCGCAGGAAGCGGTAATGTTGTTAATTAAATCACTCCAGGAGATTCAAAATGGATGAGAATAAACTTCCCACTCAAGAAGAAAACTTTTCCGAATGGTACAACCAATTGGTTTTACGTGCTGAGTTAGCCGATTATTCCCCTGTTCGTGGATGCATGGTTGTGCGCCCATATGGCTGGGCACTTTGGGAAAATATCCAAAAAGCACTTGATAAGCGCTTCAAAGACACCGGGCATGTCAACGCTGCCTTTCCCATGCTCATCCCCCAGTCCTACATGACCAAAGAAAAGGAACACGTTGAGGGTTTCTCGCCAGAACTGGCAGTGGTAACCCACGGAGGCGGAAAGGAGCTTGAAGAACCGCTTGTTGTTCGCCCAACTTCCGAAACCATTATTGGCACTATGTATGCCAAATGGATCCAGAGCTATCGCGATTTGCCTGTGCTGATCAACCAATGGGCAAATGTTGTTCGCTGGGAGATGCGCACCAAGCTGTTTTTGCGCACACTCGAGTTCTATTGGCAGGAAGGCCACACCGCTCACGCGACTGAACAGGAAGCAGTAGAAGAAACTGAGCGCATGCTGAACGTTTATGCCGACTTTGCCATCAACGAAGCTGCTGTGCCGGTCTTACCCGGGCAAAAATCGGAATCAGAGAAGTTTGCCGGTGCAAAGGCAACTTATGCTATCGAAGCAATGATGAAAGATACCAAAGCACTTCAATCCGGCACTTCGCACTTTTTGGGGCAAAATTTTGCAACCGCCTTTGATATCAAGTTCCTCGACGAAAACAACCAGCTTCAATACTGCTGGACCACTTCCTGGGGCGTTTCAACCCGTTTCATTGGCGCGATCATCATGACCCACGGCGACGACCAGGGTTTGATTCTGCCGCCAAACCTCGCACCTTACCAGGTGGTGATTATTCCAATCTACCGCAAAGACGAAGAAAAAGCTGCGGTAATGGAAGTAGTGGGTAAAGTCGCAAAAGAATTGGGAGAGAACGATTTCCGGGTTAAGGTTGATGATCGTGACGGTGTTACACCAGGTTTCAAGTTTAATGACTGGGAGTTAAAAGGTGTCCCGCTCCGCATTGAGATCGGTCCCAAAGATGTCGAAAAAGGCAGCCTTGCCCTTGCAAGACGTGATATTCTGGGCAAATCTGGCAAGAGCTTTATTCCCATGGAAGGCTATGTTCAAACTGTCGGTGACACGCTCAAGCAGATTCAGGATAACCTGCTTGCAAAAGCAACTGCATTCCGCGACGATCACATTTTTGAGGTTTCAGATTACGAGACATTCAAAGACGTAGTAGAAAACAAAGGCTGGGTGGTTGGCTGGTGGTATGACGATGCTGAAAACGAAGCTCAAGTTAAGGAAGACACCAAGGCGACCCTTCGGATCTTTGCCCCTGCTAAAGGCGAAGGAACCTGTTTTTACTCTGGCAAAAAGACAAACAAGCGCGCATACTTCGCGAAGTCATATTAAAACTTGGCATAAATTGCTTTTCAATAAAGACCTTTCCCTGGGGAAGGTCTTTTGTAATCCGCTTATAATTACCGTATGGCAGCGATTGATTTAACAAAGCTCGACCAACAGATCAGGGAACTGCTCGAATCAGCCGAAGATCCCTTGGTTTTTCAGCGTAAATTCCATTCCATCCTGGAGTTTTATCACCGCTACTCGCACAGAAAACAAAAAGATGCTATGCCAATCAGTTTCATGCGTCACTATGAACTGCCAGGCAAAGTGTTGCCATACATACAGGGGCAGCT
>Ga0123334_1002962_pt1 | contig 18963 bp, 17 predicted proteins | sample BiotimSIPDNA_FD_89706 | JGI IMG/M metagenome (GOLD analysis project Ga0123334, IMG submission 89706) | Anaerobic biogas reactor microbial communites from Washington, USA - Biogas_R1 time_0 SIP DNA | ecosystem: Engineered > Bioreactor > Anaerobic > Unclassified | place: Washington, USA... | reverse complement strand
TCCTCGCTCGGCTTCCAATTCCGCTTGGGCGGTCTGACAACCAGCCCCTTCTTGATGGCCTTAGCACTCACACGGATATAACGAACCTCACCATCCACCAGCGCACGAACACGCTGCAGATTGGGGTAAAAGCGACGCTTGGTGATTCCAGTCACATGCTGGCCAATACCACCTTTTTTCTTCGCTTTACCACTGCGCCATATAATGCTCCCTTTGATGGGGCGCTTTCCTGTTAATTGACAAATACGTGCCATACTTACTCTTCTCTCTCTGCTGCGCTTCTCTCTCTAAAATAGAGAGCAGACATTATTATATTACCCAAGCCACGAGTCAAGGCACTTATGCACTAAATTTTCCTTTCGCTCCGGATAAACCTTTTAGTACATCCTCCGCCAGCTCTGGCCTGTTCATGACTTCGAGGTGGATTCCGTCCACACCCTCGCTCATTAAATCTTGAATTTGATGGATGGCGTACTCGACGCCAGCGCGGTACATATCCTGGTCCGATTCACCGTATTTGTCAAGCATCATAAAAACATCCGGCGGCATTGATGCGCCGCAAAGGCTTAAAATACGCCGTATCTGCCGGCTGTTAAAAATCGGCATCACCCCAGGGACAATCGGCACCGTAATCCCCATCTTTCGCACCGTATCGCGGAAGTGGTAAAAAAGCCGGTTATCGTAAAAAAGCTGCGTCACCAAAAGGTCCACGCCACTATCGACCTTCAGCTTCAGGTTTTCCCAATCCTCATCAATATAGCGGCTGTCACGGTGCCCCTCCGGATATGCCGCTGCGGCGATGCCAAAGCTCCCCCTGCTTCGGATATACTCTATCAGCTCTGAGGCATACTTAAACTCACCCCGCAAAAAGTCAAACTCCGGCTGCTCCCGGGGCGGGTCCCCTCTGAGCGCCAGGACGTTCGAGACGCCGTTTTCTTTCAGCTCCGCCAAAATTCGGTCCATTTCTCCGCAAGTCTGCCCCACACAGGTCAGGTGCGCAACAGGCTCCAGTCCGTGCTCCTGTTTGATGCGCGACGCAATTTCGATGGTCCTGCCGCGCGAGCTGCCCCCGGCCCCATAGGTAACGCTGATATAGCTCGGGGAGTACTGCTTGAGACTGCCGATCAGGCGCATCACGTTTTCCAGTGGCACTTCCGGCTTGGGCGGGAATACTTCAAAGGAGAGGACAGGGACCGTGGATTTATAAATTTCTGAAAGCTTCATTTATTCTGGAGTTTTAAGAGCCGAGGATACAAAAACCGCACCCTCACCAGTACTTAAACTGATATGGAGGATGCGGTATTTTTGCGCTTTTGTCGAGCCACAAAAGCTTGTGTAACGCCCTAGGCGCGGTTCATCTTCTTGAGACCTTCAAAGCAACGGCGCACATCATCGATTGAGGCTTCGGGGTTGGCTCCCTTTTCGCTCTCCACGATGTAGTACTCGGTCACCTTGTTTTCTTCACAAAGCTTGAAAATCTCGTCCCACTTCACTTCACCTTCACCGATGGCAGAGTCGCTCTTGCCGCCGTGCTCCTTCAGGTGAATCGTCAGGGCGCGCTTGGGATACTCCTTCAACACCTGTACAGGGTCGGCACCGCCGGCCAGACAGTTGGAGGTATCCAACTGCATCACCACGTCATCCACCGTACCGCCAAAGAAGATATCCCAAGCCCTCTTGCCGTCAAACTTTTCAAAGTCATGGGCATGGGCATGGTAGCCGACATACATTCTCTTGTCGCCCACCTTCTCCTTGGCCACAATGGCAGACATTTTGTTGAACTCATCAGCCAGCGCCTTCCATTCATCAGCGTTGCGGGCCTGCATCCAGGGGCAAATCAGGTATCTGTTGCCCAGTATCTGGTTGAATTCAATCGTCTTCTTGAGCGCATCGCCGCGAAGCGTATCCAGCCCCGTATGGGTTCCATAGCATTTCAGCCCTTCGTCATCCATCATCTTGCGGAGCTCTTTGGCCGACTTGCCATAATAGCCGGCATATTCCACACCGGAGTAACCGATCTTCTTAATCGCCTTCAGAGTCCCGGGCAGGTCTTTGGCGCAAGCCTCACGTACCGAGTAAAGCTGTACACCCACCGGAATCTTCTTGCCGGCAACCTCTTGTGCAAAAGCCAGACGCGAGGTCAAAGCCATTGCCACAGCGCTGCTAATACCCAAGCGGAGGAAATCCCTGCGTGTGCAGCCTCCATGATTCAAAACATTGGAAAAACTCATATCTCTTATTCTCTTTTTATCAGGAAGTACCCTCAAACCCCCAAGAGGCTCCTTTGCCTTTGGTATCCGGAAAGAACTTCCTTACTTTTCACAACAAGCTATTTTATTTCACGGCACTTCATAAGTCGAGCCTCAGTTGACTTTTTTTTGGATTTCATTCATAAACCAGAAACCAGAGAAATAACCCTCTCCGCAGCAACTCCATTTCAAGCGAAGAGGTGAAAATATAAAAAACCTCTTTGCCACGCTTTACCTTGTAGACTTTCGCTCAGCACATAGTTTCATTCATGGCTTGCAATTTGTTCTTCAACAAAGCAGAATATCCGCGTGGCAAACAAGCAACCAAAAATAAATTTTATGAATAAAAAAATCTTCTCTCTGGCAGGCGCGATCGTTCTGGGCTTTATCTGCTCTGCAACGGCTGCGGATAAAATCAATACACTCATCATTTCCGGTGACGATGTGGGCGCTCATCCCTGGCGTCTCACCCAGGAGGAATACCGCAACATGCTGCTGGATACCGGCAAATTCGATGTCCGTATCTCCGAAGATATGAACATACTGGAATCCTCCAAAGCGCTGGCCAAATATGACCTCGTCTTTTTCGTGCGCTCCAATGTTTCGGGCGAGCCTCTTTCAGACCAGGCCAAAGCGAACCTGGAGTACTTTGTAGGTAACGGCAAAGGGCTTGTGATCAACCACATGGCCAGCGGTTCATTCCCAGAGTGGCTGGAGTTCAAAAAGATGTGCGGTATCTACTGGAGCCCCAAGGATGGCTCGGGCCATGCCCCCGGCACCTACGTCTTTGATGTCACCATTCGTGACCAGGAGCATCCTGTTACCCGCGGTATGGAGACCTTCCAGGCCGATGATGAACTCTACTCCGCCCTGGTGGTAACCCCAGGTGTCGATTTCAACATTCTGGTGACCGGTAAGAGTACTTTTAAGGGACGTGAAGGAGTGGATGAGCCGCTGGCCGTCACGCTCGATTACGGCAAGGGAAGAGTCTTCCACCAGTTCTTTGGACACGATAAGAAGGCACTGGAGCAGAAAGGCGTGATCAAGCTGGTCCAGCGCGGCAGCGAGTGGGCAGCGACGGGAGAGGTCAAGTAAGGCTACTCCAGAGCAACCTTGTAACAAAAGGCGCGCTTCCTCTAAAGGGGGGGTGCGTCTTTTTTAGCTCTAGAAATGCTCCAGCAGCACCTTGAGCCCGATTCCGCAAAGGACAAAACCACCCAGGGCAGTCATCCACTTGCCCGAGTATTTGCCCAGATAACGCCCAAAGCGCATCCCTGCATAGGAGAGCGCCCCTGTGACCAGCCCAATCAGTACGCTTGGCATCCAAATATCGACCTTGAGCAAATTCAGACTGAAGCCAAGCGCAAAGGCATCCATACTGGTCGCCAGGCAAAGCAACACCAGTTGCCCCTTGCGCGAAGGGTCGCCGCTACAGGTATTGCCTTCACCCCAGATACCGGAGTGGATCATTTTAGCGCCTATCCAGAATAGCAGCAGGAAAACAACCCAGTGCTCAAAGAGATGCACGAAGACAGCCAACTTCCAGCCCAGAGCCCACCCCAGAAGCGGCATGAGGAACTGAAAGAAACCAAAATGGAAACTAATGCGAAAGGTCGGTGAAAAGCCTACGTTGTAAGGGCTCGCACCAACCACCAACGCGATGGCAAAGGCATCCATCGCCACCCCCAGCGCCAGCGCTATTGTCTCCGGCAAGCCCATCAGTTATACCGGATGCCCCTTCTTCCAAACAGGAACAAAACAGTGTCGGCTTCCACTCTCTACCTCAAAAAGCGGATCAGTTTTTCTATGCTTTCCAAATAAAGCTCTCTGGCAATACTGTTCCGCTCTAATCCTCCCGCTTGAAGAGGTCAAACAGATCCCCTTCAGTGGAAAGCAGCAGAGTGTCGCTATTGGTAATCGTCTTCTGGTAGGTCTCCAGTTTTTTGGTCAGCCTGTAGAGCTCGCGCGCCTCATCATCGGCATCATAAGCTTCGCTGTAAATGCGGGCGGCAATAGCATCGGCATCGCCCTCAATCTTCTGTTTCTCACGATAGGCGCGGCTCATGATCTCTTTGAGGTCGCGCTCTTTTTCTCCAGAAATGCGTTGCAGCTCTCCCTGCCCTTCCGAGCGAAGTTTTTCGGCGATTCTCTGGCGCTCGCTTGACATACGGAGCATCGTCTTGGCTTCGGTCTCCGGCTCCAGGTTGATCAGCTTTATCTGCACGTCAATAAGCTCGATTCCCCATCCGCTGGTCCGCTCCTTGGCTCGCGCCAGAATGCTCTGGGTGATTAACTCTCTGCCCAGGCGAAAATCCAGGAGCTTGCTGTCGCTGCCATAAGTATCATCTTCAACTTCAGCTTCGCGCTGCTCCGAGCGCACCACATCGATCAACCGGTGTTTGGCAACCTCAGTGCGGATAGCCCCATCGATACCGTCATCCAGGCGGGTCCGTGCCCCCTGTTCATCGCGGATTCTTTCGTAAAAGAGAACGGGGTCCGTGATTCTCCAGCGGGCATAGGCACCCACCACGATATAGCGTTTCTCGACATCCTGCATCTGGCTGGCACTGCTTTCCCATTCCAGAATTCGCTTTTCAAAGCGGTGAACCATATCGACAAAGGGAAGCTTGAAGTAAAGCCCGGGCTCCGTCTCGGCTTTGCCGGTTACTTTACCAAAGCGGGTCGTGAAAGCCTGCTCCCATTCATTGACGACGAAGGCACTCTGAACCAGAACCAGAGCTCCCAAAATAGCTGAAATCGCAAGTAACTTGATCTTCATATTATTTTTTCTTCCTTATTATAACGCTGCTTTTTTATCGTCTATTGTGCCAGGGCCTCCTTTGCGCCCGGGCCGGTCGAGTTTACCATCGGGATTAAATTGGGGACTGAAGGATCGACAATGATCTTACTGCCCGCCTGGGAGAGCACCTCTTCCATCGACTCCAGGTAGAGGCGGGTCCGCGTCATCGTTGGCGCCTGTTTATACTCCGCCAGCAGCGCATTGAACTTTTCCACATCTCCATAAGCACGGTTGGTTCTATTGGCCGCATAACCCTCCGCTTCGCTGATCATACCCTGCGCCTGGCCTCTGGCTTCGGGGATCACTTTATTGTACTCGCGCTGGGCCTGGTTAATCAGGCTTTCGCGCTCCTGTTGCGCCTGGTTCACCTCTTTAAAGGCAAACTGAACATTCTCCGGCGGCGCGACATCTTGCAGGATGATCTGGTCTACCGTGAGTCCCAAACCGTAATTCTTGCACAAAGCCTGCAGCTCCTGCTTGGCCAGCACTTCGATTTCCGAGCGGCCAACCGTGACCACTTCACTCATCGTCCGATCTCCCACCAGCTTGCGCATTACCGCGATATTGGCATCCCGGAAAGTCTCCATCGGGTCACGAGTCTGTAAAAGGCATTGGCGAATATCGCTCACATGGCTCTGCGCCACCCACTCGACCTCCACCAGATTCAAGTCACCGGTCAGCATGAGCGATTCATCCTTGATCGCCTGGCTGCTGACACCACGGGAGATGCTCTTGCTTACCAGAAGACTGGAGGAGAGCCTTGGCTCCTCAGCCCGTAAATCGCGAGCATTGTAAGTAGAGCCTCCTCTATGGCTTGTCGTGCTGGTGCGGAAACCAAACTCTTCCTTGAGCTGGCGCTTGACCGGAAATTTATAAACAGCCTGGATACCAAAAGGCCACTTGAAGTGCGCCCCGGGCCCCACCGTCGTCGTATGCTTCCCAAAAGTCAGCACAATCCCCTCTTCTTCAGGGCCTACTGTGTAGAAGCTGCTATAAAAGATCGTCACCGGTATCAGCAAAAGCACTCCGAGGATGATAAAACGCCGGAACACCATAAACTGCTGCCAGGGACCATTGACATCGAACATCGGGGGGCGACTCCCGGATTTAAAACTTTTGAAATGAATACTCATGCTTCTCTCTTGACGAAAACAATTACCAGAACACAGTCGAAATAAAACTGCTCTTGGGATGGTAAAGAAGAGACGGAAGGGAGTCAAAGTAAAATTTATTTTAAAAGTATTTGCATTTCATTTCTCTTCAAAGAATTCTCATAGGATGTGTATGGGCCAATCCCCTTTCATTACTTTGAGTTGGGCTGACTTTCAAGAAGCGCTCAAGCTGTTAAGCGCAACACTGAGCTCCAGAAGCTTCTCCTGTATCTATGGTGTTCCCAGAGGCGGATTGCCGCTCGCCGTCGCTCTTTCTCATCGTCTTGATATCCCTTTATCGCTTGAGCCTGCTGCCGATATGCTCTGGTGCGACGATATCATCGATGCTGGCACCACCTACCTTCAGGCCCGCCAGGCCTTCCCACAGGCAACCTTCTGCGCCTGGGTCGCCAAAAAGTTTCATTCCGAACTGATTTACGCCCTGGACCTCTCCCACAAAAGTGAATGGATTCTCTTTCCCTGGGAGAGCGCTGACCAAGTCTTGGTAGAGAAAAAGAAATACCTGGCCAAAAGCGGAAAAAAATTGATTTAAAACTCTCTCCCCACCCCTGCCGCCAGCAAAAAACCGGGGCGCAACGCCAGCGCCGGATTTGTCTTGAGAAAATCCGCTTTTTCAGGCATCTTCAAATCATGTCAGGGAATGATATTTCTCCTCAGCCAACACCTCCCAGCAATGAACGGGTGAATCTGCGCCGCCCAGATATTATGGAGGATGTGCAGAGCCAGGTTGAATCCCACTATCGCAGCCAGCTAATCCAGAAAATCCGTGCTGCCGGCTCGGTCATCCATGCGCCGGGGCTGACGATTCGCCTGGCCAAAGAGTTCGGCTTTTGCTACGGCGTGGAGCGGGCCATCAACCTGGCCTACGCCTCGCGCAAAGTCTACCCCGACCAGCCAATCTACATCCTGGGTGAAATCATCCACAACCCCGATGTGAATGACCACCTCCGCAAAATGGGTATCCAGTTCCTTTCGGGCAAAGAAAAAACAGCCGATATTGCCGACCTCAAATCGGGCGACATTGTGATTATCCCCGCTTTTGGGACTGAAATCGCCACAATGGAGATACTCAAGGCCAAAGGCTGCCGCTTCGTTGACACCACCTGTGGCGACGTGATGAGCGTCTGGAAACGCGTCCGTCAATATGCCAGTGAGAATTTTACCAGCCTCATCCATGGCAAAGCCTGGCATGAGGAGACGCTGGCCACCAGTTCGCGGGCCATGGCTCACGGTGCCGGTCACTATCTTGTGGTCTTCACTCTTGAAGATACCGATTTCATCTGCGATTACATCCTTAATGGAGGCGATAAAGAGGTTTTTCTTGAGAAGTTCAAAGGGGCCTGCTCGCCAGGCTTTGACCCGGACGTGCATCTGGAGGCCATCGGTGTCGCCAACCAGACGACGATGCTCCGCAATGAGACCGAAGAATTCCAGCGCAAGCTCAAGAGCGCCATGGTGAAGAAGTATGGCGAGGAAAATATCGAAAAGCACTTCAAACGCTTTGACACCATCTGCGGCGCCACCCAGGAACGCCAAAATGCGCTCAGGGCCATGCTCAAAGAGCCGCCGGACCTGCTCCTGGTCCTGGGCGGCTACAACTCCTCCAACACTTCGCACCTGGCCGAGATGGGTGAAGCAATCCTGCCCACCTATTTCATCAAAGGGGCCGAGGAGATTATCTCCACAGAGCTCATTCGCCATTATGACTTTCACGTCAAGTCGGAAATAGAGACCTCTCCCTGGCTGCCCGCCGATAAAAAAACAATCACAATCGGTATCACCGCCGGAGCCTCCTGCCCCAATAACATTATTGAAAACACGATCCTCCGTCTGGGTGAACTCAAAAACCTGAAAATCGAAGACTATATCCCATAATCTCCCCATAGCCTTGCATGTCTGATCGTCTTATATCTGGCGTACTATCTTCTCCGGACGCAACTCTGGATGCCACGTTGCGCCCTTCTCTTTTTAGTGAATTTACCGGCCAAAGCAAGGTGCGTGAACGTCTGGAAATCGCGCTGGAGGCCGCCCTCCAGCGCTCGGAGCCGCTGGACCACGTACTGCTTTCCGGGCCTCCGGGCCTGGGCAAGACCACCATTGCCAATATCATCGCCAGAGCAATGGGCGGTAACCTCAAAAGCACCAGCGGCCCCACCATTGAAAAGGCCGGAGACCTGGCCGGGCTCCTCACCAACCTGGAAGCGGGCGATATTCTCTTTATTGATGAGATACACCGCCTGCAACGCACCATTGAGGAGTATCTCTACCCGGCCATGGAAGATTTTAAGCTCGATATCATTATTGACCAGGGGCCCAACGCCCGCTCAGTCCGCCTCAACCTGCCCCGCTTCACTTTGATCGGTGCCACCACCCGCGCAGGCCTCCTCACCCCGCCGCTGCTGACCCGCTTCCCAATCAAAGAGCGGCTGGATTACTACACGGGCGAGGAACTGCAAAAAATAGTCCACCGCTCCGGCTCCATCCTGAACGTGGAGATCACCGAAGAAGGCGCTCTGGAGGTCGCCCGCCGCAGCCGTGGCACTCCGCGCATCGCCAATAACCTCTTGCGCCGTGTCCGCGACTATGCCCAGGTCAAGGGTGATGGCGTGGTCAATGCGGAAGTCGCCGACAAAGCGCTGGCAATGCTCGATATTGATAACGATGGATTGGACGAAATGGATAAACGAATTCTGGAAACCATCATCGTGAAGTTTGGCGGTGGCCCCGTCGGTATCTCCTCTCTGGCCGTTGCTGTCGGCGAAGAAAGAGATACCCTGGAGGAGGTCTACGAGCCATACCTCATCATGAATGGCTACCTGAACAGGACTCCCCAGGGCCGCGTCGTCACGCCGCTGAGCTACAAAAAAATCGGTTTTAATCCCTCCTCCGCAACCGCTCAAGACCGCCTTTTCTAGCCTGCATTCATGAGAGAACGCATTCAAGACTGGATTGAGTCACTGGAAATTTATGTTCTGGACGTCATCACTCTGCGCCGGACCGATCGAAAAGCGGTAGCTGTCCGCGGCCTCCTCTACTGCCTCTCTATTCTCTTTGAAGGAATCGTCAAGATCAGGAAGTTCCTCTACGAGGTCCGGATTTTAAGAGATACCACTCTGGGGGTTCAAATCATAGCCGTTGGGAACCTGACAGTGGGCGGCACCGGCAAAACGCCGGTTGTGGAGAAGTTCGCCCGCGAGCTGACCGACCAGAACCGCAAGGTCGCCATTCTCTCGCGAGGCTACCGCTCCAAACCCAAACCGCTCTCCCAGCGCTTTCTGGATACCATTCTTTTCCGCCGCGAGTCTTCTCCGCCCAAGGTCGTCTCTGATGGCAAATCGCTGATGCTTGACAGTGAACAGGCGGGCGATGAGCCCTTCATGCTCGCTTCCAATCTCAAAAACGTGGTCGTACTGGTCGATAAAGACCGCGTAAAGAGCGGGCGCTATGCCGTGGAGAAGTTTGGCTGCGATATCCTTCTCCTGGATGATGGCTTCCAATACTGGAAACTGCATGGCCGGCGCCAGGATGTCGTCCTGATTGATGCCCAGCAGCCTTTTGGGATTGAGGGACTCTTGCCGCGTGGAACCCTGCGTGAACCGCATGAACACTTGAGCCGTGCCTCCGTCATTTTCATCACCAAAAGCAACGGCCAGACCAAAGCATTGAGAGAGCGCATCGCCAAATACAATAAACACGCCTCCATAATTGAATGCGTCCACGACCCCAAATATTTCGTCAATGTCTATAACGACAACGTCCGCATTGATGATCTCTCCTTTATCAAAGATAAAAAGATAGCCTGTCTCTCGGGCATCGCCCAGCCCCAGAGCTTTGAGGAAAGCCTGGTCGGCCTGGGTGCAGAGCTGGTCTATACCAAAAGCTTTGCCGATCACCACCGCTATACCCAGCAGGAAATCTTGAACGTCATCAACCGCAGCAAGCGCCGCGGCGCCGAGTTCATCATCACCACCCAGAAAGATGCCGTTCGCTTCCCCAGGCTGGATCGCCGAGACCTCGATATTTATTACCTTCGCGTAGAAGTGAAGATTATAGCCGGTGCCACCAGCTTCAACGATTGCGTCAAAAAAATCTGTTTCAGCCAATAGCCTTTTCGTCCATGGTCATCCTCTACTATCCGCTCCGCCTGCTTCTCTTCCTCATAGGGGCCTTGCCGGTCTCTTGTGCTGCGCGGCTGGGGCGCTTCTTTGGGGCAATCGCCTGGTGTATAGATAAGAGGCACCGCCAGGTCACTATTGATAACCTGCGGCTGGTTTTTGGGAAGGAGCTCTCGGAAGCGCAGATACGCGCACTTGCTTTTGAAAACTATAAACGTGTCGTCGAGGCTTACTTCTCCGCCATTTGCACTTTGCAGATGAGCGAAGAAGCGCTCCAGAAATATATGACACTGACGGGAGTTGAAAATATTCCGCCTCAGAACGATCCCAATTATGGAGTTTCGCGCGTTGGCCTGATCGGTCACTTTGGCAACTTTGAGCTCTACGCCAAAAACTCTGCCAAGCTCCAGGGGCTTCAGTTTGCCACCACCTATCGCGGTCTGGATAATAAGCTTGGTGACCGGCTCCTGGAAACGCTCCGCTCCAAAAGCAACTGCCTCTTTTTTGAACGCCGCAGAGAAGGAGCCGCCTTGAAAAAAGCGATGGTTTCCCAGCCCCTTCTGGTCGGTCTTTTGGCTGATCAACACCCGGGCGATCGTGGTATCTGGCTCCCTTTCATGGGTATTGAGTGCCTCTGCTCGACCTCCCCTGCCGTCTTCGCACTCCGCTATAACTGCCCGATTATCCCTGCTTTTTGCTATCGCAGAGCTCCCGGCCGCTGGAAAATCGTCATAGATAAAACCATCCATTCCAAGGTAAACGGTAAACCGCGCTCAATCCGTGAAATCATGGTAGAGGTCAACGCTGCCTATGAACGGGCCATTCGCCAGGACCCTGCCAACTGGTTCTGGCCTCACCGCAGATGGAAATCGTATTACAAGCGTCTGGAAAACCAAAAAAAAGAAAATGCCCATGAACCCCCTCAACCCTAACTCCGGCAGAATTCTGATTCGTTCGGTCAATTGGCTTGGCGATGCCATCATGACGCTGCCGGCTCTGGCGCTCATCCGCCAGACGCTCCCCAGCTCCCATATATCTTTGCTGGTACCGCAAAAACTGACCGATCTCTGGCTGGATCAACCCTACGCCGATACCATCCTCTCCTTTGAACCAAAAGAGGGGCTCTTTACCTCTGCGCGCTTTATCGGGCTGGCAAAGGCCCACACGGCCCTGGTCCTTCCCAACTCACCCCGAAGCGCGCTGGAGCTCTGGCTTGCTCATATCCCCTACCGCTTTGGTTACCATGCCAAGTGGCGTTGCGCCTTTCTCTCTGAAGCCATCCCCTATCCCCAAGACCACACACCAATGGGCAAGCGCTCCATCCGGCAAATCAGAGAGCTGGCTGAAAATCAGAAAGAACCCCAAAAATTCAGCTATTCAGCCCAGGCACACCATATCTACCACTACGTCCACCTGGCAAAACACTTCCTCGAATACCTGGGAACAAAACCTCAGCTTCCAATCGACCTGACCCCACTGCTCAAAATCTCCACCAGAAAACAAAATGAGGTCAAAGAGTTTTTCGGCATTCAAAGCTCCTCAGCCGATTCCCCGCTTCTGGGTGTCAACGTCGGCGCCGAGTATGGCCCCGCCAAACGGTGGCCCCTGGAAAACTTCGCCATCACGATGGCCACCCTCGCAAAGGAAGAAAATGTACGCTGGATGCTCTTTGGCGGACCCTCGGACCGCGCCCAGGCTCAGGAGCTCAGAGAGCGCTGCTGCACCATTTACCCTGAAACCTTTATATACCAACTGACCGGCAGAACCACGCTCAACGAACTGGCACTGCTGGCCAACCTGTGCGAGCTCTTTCTCACCAACGATACCGGCCCGATGCATGTGGCCGCAGCAGCCCAAACAACCGTTCTCACTCCTTTTTTGAGCACCTCCCCAGAGCTCACCTGCCCGGGCTCACCCCTGAATGATAAGCTCCACGCCAATCGGCACATCCTCCTTAAAACCTCCCGGACCCCCTGCTCACCCTGCTTTCTCAAAGAGTGCCCCATAGACTTCCGATGCGCCCGCGAGTTCCCGCCCGAGCTCGTCATCTCAGCCATCAGGAAACATCTTGGCCGCCCCTAGCGGACCTCCTCATACCAGACCATCTGAATCGACTCGAGCACCCCTTCTGAGCACCCCTCCTCCGTGCCCTTGAACCCCGGCAACTGCATCACCATTTCCTGCAGCCGCGGAAAGCTCAGAGAAAGCGGGTCCATATCCGGATAAGCGTCAGCCAGCGCCCAGCCAATTTGGTCTGTATCATCCCAGTTCAATTCCATAGCAAACTACTCCTGCCAGTCATTGTCCACTTTAGGTTCATTACAAAGATAGTAAAAGGCTGGCGGGAAGTTCTTCCAGATTGTCCTGCTGGTTTTCACCTCGCCAAAACAATGGTCCAACTGCCTTTTGAGCCTCTGCGCCCGCGGCAGCACCCGTGCATGGACATAGGCAAAGGTGAGAAACATTCCGTCCGGCGCCAGACATTGAACCACCTGCGAAATAATCGCATCCTGCACCTCTTGCGGCAATACCGCCCAGGGCAACCCGCTGATAATCACATCCGGAGCCCCCGCCCCCTGCTCAGCCAGATACTTGCACATTTCCGCTGCCGAGCCATGGTAGAAGGCCCGGTTCGGGAAGCGCACGCGCAGATGCTCTATGCACCGGCCATCAAGCTCAATGCCCAGATAGTTGGCTGCAGGCGGTATCTTTTGCAAAATCGCCTCCGTGATGGCGCCAGTGCCGCACCCCAGCTCCACCACCGTACGGGCCTCAAAGAGCCAGGGGAAATCGGTCATCGCATCCGCCAATGAACGCGAGCTCGGAGCCAACGCCCCAACGTGAGAGGGATTCTTCAGAAATGTTTTGAGAAAAAGCAGCGTTTCACTTTTGGCCAATCCATTGCGGGAGCATCCGTTCCCGCGATTCTTTTTTGAGGAGGGCTCGTGAAACTTTTTCATTTCATGATCAAGAGCGCTTCTTTGCCACTCATCCCCTCTTTTACCCCCAGGAGGGCCGCCGCGGAGGATACTTTTTTCACCTCCGCTTTGAGCATATCCTCATAGGATTTAACCCCGGTCACAATCGCCAAAGCATCTCCCAGCCTTTCAGCCGCCTCAACACTCAGATACCCGCAGCCCAGCATCCCCTTACTGCCTTGTATCAGCAAAAGAGAGCCACTACGAACCGGTATCATATCAGCGCGAAATTGATAAGAATCTATTGTCAGCATTTTATTTTATTTCTACAGAAAGGATTTATCCCTCTCTGCTTTACCTGAACGAACCTCAGACAAGGAGAAAACGGGCCGCCGTTTCCTCCCCTTTTCAAACTATCTCTGACTTGAGAAAACCAAACTTTCCTCCACGCCACAAATAGCACTACTTGAGCCAAACTTCAAAAAAATAGGTACCGGAGCCCAAAAACAATAAACGCTCCCGGAGCTCTTTCACCTGGATTCCTTTCACATTTGTCACCGGCTCAGCGCCCTCAAACACATTCTCCAGAGAGACGGGGAACTTCATCTCAGCCGTGCAGTTGGGCGGCACCACGACCTTCACAAACATCTTGTGATGGCGCACCTCCCAGTTGCAGACAATCTCGCCGGCAATGGAGTCATAAGAGCTTTCCACCTTGGAGAGCCCTTTTTGTCCGGGCAGATAACCAGGCTCAATCTGGAAATGCCTGAAGCCCCGGCTGCTACTCTCCCTGGGTGGCTTGATGCCTCCCAAACCTTCTATGAACCAGTTGCCGACATAGAGATAGGAGCTGTGCAGAAAACTATGGTTCTTATTGCCATCGCCTTCCCAGTCCTCCCAGAATGTGGTCGCTCCCTGCCGCAACATATCCCCCCAGCTTGGGTAATCCCTCGCTGCAACCATCGGGTAAATCAAGTCATTGCGGTTAGCCTCCTGCAATGCTTTAAAAAGAAACGCCCCGCCGGTAATCCCCGCATGAATATGCCCCTTGCGGATCTGGAGGATATCCTCCTCAAGTCGTTTCCAAGTCTCCGCTCGAAGCCCCTCCGGGGGAGCTTCCGCCAGAAGCGCCATCGCCTGATAAGCCTGTAAACCACTCCCATAGGCGCCTGTTTCCGAGTTCAGAAAACGTTTATTCGTCGCCGTGCGCACCTCTTTTGCCCGTGCCCGCCAGGTATCTGCATCGCTGCTCAAGCCCAATACGTCGGCAACCTTCGCCATCAGCTCCAGGTTATAAACCCAGTAGCAGTTGTTCAGACAAAGATTTTCTTCTGCAGTCCCACCAGTGGCACCAGGCCTCAGCCAGTCACCCAGGAACTGAATGCTGGGTCCCCAGGGAACCAGGATGCCATCCTTTGAGTTTTCTTCCAGAAACCCAAGCCAGCGCTGCATGGCCGGGTAAGTCTCTTCCAGTATCCTCCTGTCACCGTACTGCAAGTAGACCTCCCAGGGCATGAAGATAATGAAGCCGCTCCAGGCAGGCCCTCCGCCGCCCCAATAGGTCGGTGCGGTATAGGGAACCCAGCCATCTTCCCGCTGCACATCACGCCAGTCGGCTGCCCATTTGTAATAGAGGGCTCCGAGCCCAAAGTTCCCCAGCCCCATGTTCAGAGTTGCGCTGCCATCGCCGCCGTAGCCCATTCGTTCGCGCTGTGGGCAGTCCACGACGTAGCCACCCAGGGAGAGATTCTCAAAAGTCCAGAGGGCTGTCTCATAAATTCGGTTAAAGAGCTCGTTGTCGCACTTGAAGCTCCCAGCCCGTTCGTAGTCGGTATTGATCACATAGCCCGAAATATCTTCCACGCTCGGCAAATAGTCCAGCCCTTCCACGTAGACCCACCGGCCAGTGGCATAGTTAAAACGATGCTCAAACACCCCTTCTCCCGACTCACCGAATATATAGGAAGAGGTCAGAAAAAACGTATTCTCCCTGTCTGGCCGCTCTGACCAGCGCATATCCACCCGCTGCCCAGGCTCACCCTTCATTTTGAAGCGCAGCCAGCCGGTATAGTTGCACCCCATATCGATCTTAATGAGACCCGAATCAAGCTCTTCAACACTTACCGGCTTCAGCGTTCCGATCAATCGGTTCCCTTCCACCCGGTTGGCCGAGACCTGAATGCCTGGCGTATAGACCTTGACCGCCTTCCAGTCCGAGTCATCCAGCGTGGGGCTGCTCCAATCTTTCAGCTCCTGCCGTGCATCATAAAGCTCCCCGCCAAAAGAGGGCCACATCCAGATACCCAGCAGGTAACTGGGGCTCGGGTGGCTCTTCCAGGTCGAATCCGTAACCCATTGCGTCTGCTTTTTACCCTCTTTGGCGTTGAAAGTCAGCTCTGCCTGCGCCAGCACCATCGGCGTGCGCGGTTTATCCGCAGTCTCATAGTAGACATAGCCACCCCAGCCGACACCAAGCCAGAAGACCACGCTGTTTTTTCCCTTTTGCAGATAGGAGGCAATGTTGTAGGTCTTATAGAGGGCCCTCTTGCTCAAATCCGATACACTCGGGCTCAACACCTCATCGCCCACCCGCACGCCGTTAATGTAGAGCTCGTGATAACCGCAGGAAGCAACATACATCAGAGCGCTGGCGGGGAGCTCCTCAAGCTCATAGGTCTTGCGTATCCAGGGGTTCGCCATGCTTGGCTCCGGATTGGCCATATCTTTACTCGGAGTAAAAACCTCATCCGTCCCAATCCATTCGGCATACCAATCTTTTTCGCGCATCGGTCCCACGCTCCAAAAGGCCGGCTGGCTCCACCGGCTCCAGTTGCCGTTCTGGTCTGCCACCCGTACCCGCCACCAGCAGTTCATCGGATAGCGCAATGCCTCACCCTCATATTCTATCTGGGCGGTCTCTGAGCTCGTCACCGCTCCTGAATCCCAGAGGTCTGCCTGGCCCAGTCTCAAAAGCCGCTCAGAGCTGGCTACCTGAACCCGGTATGACTGCTGCGCCAACCCCCGAGAGCTCCGGCTCCTGGCATCAAGTTTCCAGAAAAGACGCGGATTCTTGACATCCAGCCCCAACGGGTTCTTAAGGTACTCACACCGCAGGTCCACCGGCTCCACGCTGCTAAAAAGCGCCCAGCCTGCCGAGGGCATCAAAATAAACCCCAAAAAAACTACACTTGCCAAAAATGCCTTAATCTCTCTTCTCATACCTTTATGATAACCTTTAATTTCTTGTTTTATTTTTCCAGTTCAACAATTTCAATCGTCTTCCAATAGGCCGCTTCCCACGACCAGCCGTTAGGCTGATTAATCAACTCCAGCTCCAGTTCGCCATCATCAGCAAACTGCGTTAAATCCAGAGTCAGCTTCAGCCAGTGATTCATCGTTGTCGCTTTGCCCACCAGTCCGCGGTAAAGCTCACGGTCGCCAGCCTTCACAATCAAGTCAAAATCCCCCTGCGGATCGTTCCCCACCTGCAGGTTCAGAACTGTGCGCTTATCTTTGTTCAGCGGAATCGTCCTCTTGAGCGAGCAGCCGGTTTCACGGTCCAGCGGGTGAACACAGAGAACATCCTTCTCTCCCTGCCAGTCCTGACGCAGTCCCGGGCTCATATCTTCTCCGCAGTTGGATATCTCCCAGCCTGGGAAAAGCTCCTCAGTCGCTTTCTTCGCCGCTGCCGGTGTTGAGCTCCAGCTGATTTGCGCCATCTCTTCGGCTGTGAAGCGGCTTTCCGCAATCGGCTCGGGGTCCCAACTATAAACCAGTTTGCTCGGTTTGACCCCTATATCGGGGATGACAAAAATCTCTTCTCCGGCTTCATTATGGGTGATCTCCCCGCCATATTTTACCACTACCTGCCGCGCCAGTTTCTCCGATACGTCCAGCAGCGTCGGATAGTTGTAAGCCGTATGGTCAAAGCGTCTCTCCCTGTCGAGCTTCTCTGTATAAGTAGCAGGCAGTGCCTCAAAGCCAACCGTCGTGAAAATCACTCCGCCCGAAGAAGAGGGATTGCAATCTGAATCTTGCCCTCCACGGCAGGAGATCACAATCGTCTCCATCAAATCCCGCTCGCCATAGAGAAGCCCCAGCAACACGTAAGCGCCATTAATCTTGCAGTCAATGCCCCCATTGGATGCTTTCTGGTATTCGGGGTCCTGGCGATACTTCTTCTGGCACTCCTGCCAGGTTGCTTGCCAGTCGCCGGGATATTGCTTGTACCATTTAAGCATGTCGCGCGCCATCTCCGCATATTGGCTTTCGTGGGGAATAGCCTTCAGCGCGGTTTCCACCAGGCGCACAGGGTCCGTTTCAAAAAAGGCCTCTGCATAAAGCGCCCCAATAAACTGCCCCGCATAGAGCCCGTCGCCATAGTTCATCAGCCGCCCAAACGTCTCCCCCAGGTCAACCGCTGCCTGCGGGATGCCAGGGGCGATCAGCCCGGAAAAATCGGCTTCAATCTGGTAATCAATATCATTGGGGCAATTATTGAACTGCGGATGGCTCGAATCCGGCGGCGCAATCCCCCGTCTCAGGTTCTTGCGGCCCGCTGCGTTCGCACACCAGAGAGGATACTCGCTATTGGCAAAATCAATCCCCGCCTGCCGAATGGAGCAATCCAATCCATACTCCTCCAGCGTCCTCAGAAACGTCATCTCCACATAAATGTCATCCTGCCCAAAAGCTTCATTGACCATCTCCGGTTTCCAGACGGGCACCGATTCCAGAGGGATGATCTCGTCGCACCAGCGGAATTCCGTCGGTCCGCCAACGCAGACCCCCACGATCTGCCCAATCCAGCCTGCCGCCATCTTGTCGCGGTACTCCTTCACCGTAATAGTGCGCGGCTGCGCCTGCAGAGCGAGCGCCATCAATGCGAGCGCCAAACAAAAAGAAAAGCATTTACCCCTAAAAAACATGCAATCATTCTACTCTTCCCGCTTCCATTAAGCAAGCTGCATATCCATCTAAAACAAAACTTCACATCGATCGCCTTGCCTCAAAAATATGCGCACCGAAAAGGGGAAGAGGGAATAGGAGAAAAAGGTGGTTGCCTCAAAAAAATGCACAACGCACAAAAACATATTTTAGAATTGATTCTCAAGAGGATCCCATTTTCGTTGAAAGGGACAGGAAGTGATTCCATCCGGGAAGGCGACTCCTCAACTGTTGTTTGAGAAACAATCCGCAAAGACAAACACCGGCAAGCCCAACGACTCAACATGGAAAGTCAACGTGTCTCTCAGAACACGTTCAACTAAATCAGGTAATGAATTAAAAATTATTTCTCGCTTTCGTTTTGCTTAATTATCTCTGTCTTCTTTTTCTGTGGAGGAAAAGATTCCGGAGTGACAAAGCGCAAGATTAAGTTACTCTTCTGAGTTTCATCCATTTTTAGAAAATCTTCATCTGAAATGGATGACAGGTTTTTGATGTAGCTAAGATACTCTAAATCCTGCATGCGCTGCCTCTGCACTTGCTCGACAAACTCACTTGCCCGTTTCTTTTCTATTTCTTCAATATTATCCTTATCTTCTCTAAGTTTTGTTTGAACTTTGACCACCTCTAACATGATTTCGTCATTGTCTAATAACTCTTTGTAATCTTTCTGAGTTCTCTTTCGATCCCGTATCGTTATTGGCTTGGTCAAAAAGAAACTAGTATCGTGTATTTCCCAATGAATCAGACTTTTGGTGCTGC
>Ga0123334_1002957_pt1 | contig 18982 bp, 7 predicted proteins | sample BiotimSIPDNA_FD_89706 | JGI IMG/M metagenome (GOLD analysis project Ga0123334, IMG submission 89706) | Anaerobic biogas reactor microbial communites from Washington, USA - Biogas_R1 time_0 SIP DNA | ecosystem: Engineered > Bioreactor > Anaerobic > Unclassified | place: Washington, USA | collected... | reverse complement strand
GGATGCTGGGAAGGGCTGATTCACCCATCAACTGCAGCCTGTAGTGCACTTGTGAGGTTATTAGTTTTCCATTTGGGTCTAAGATTTCGAGTGTCATCGCCAGGTCCGAAACATCATCATCGCACTTTTCTTTTAGGAAGTATAAGATGTCTATTGATCTCATGTCCGGCTCGGCAGCCAGCATCTGTCTGAGCGACTTCACACAGGCGGAGCGGAAATCCTCTTTGTTGGCCAGCATTAAGGCTCGGGCTGCGTACTGAATTTCGACAGAATTGCTTGAAGCAAGCATGGTTTCATAAAGCAAACCGATTGAAGCTGGGCTATTAAGATAAATGAGCACTCCCATGAGTCCCAGCCGAGAGCTTCTGGGCACGGTATCTATTTTAGTTTTGGAGCGGATTGAGGCCGCTAGTGAGTTCCACGAGGGCATCAGTATGACGTTGTGTCCGCTTTGCAAGTAGTCTCGAATAGTATCGATTGATTTTTCGCCATTGTCAATCAAGCCCTGGAAGACGAAGTAAGCCTCCCGTAACTGGTCGCGCCACTGGTTGCGTAATTGTAGCTCCAATGGTAGCTCCTCTGTGTTGTGCAGGCTGTTGGTATAATTTTGCATCTGTTCAAGACGCTTTACCAAGGCTGATGGCTCCAATTGGGGGACAGTCATTTTTGCCTTGTTAGAGAGTACAGTTTCTATGGCCGCTTCCACCTCCTTGAGAGAGGCTTGTAAATCAGCTTCCTGAAGCGCCCAGGCAATACGTTGCTGATGAAGCGCGCGGCTGGAGGAGTGCTGAATCTGAAAAACAATCGCCACTGCCACTGCTACAATGAGTGCGCTGACTCCAAACACAATATAAAGCTTTTTCATATAAGTAATGATTTAGGAAACCTGTTTAACGCTGTTTTTCTTCTCCTTTTTTTTAAATCTCTTTTTTCATTTCGTCCAAAGATTTCTGAATTAATTGCTCTATCCTTTCAGTTTTTTCCTGACGGCGCATTTCTTCTATTTTTGTTGTCAGGTTTTCCCTGGCATCGTCCAGCAGCTCTCCGTGCAGCTCCGCATCCGGATAGGCCTGACGCTCCAGGCTGGCTCGAGCGACACCAATCACTTCCTGCATCAGCTCGTCATTGGCGTACTCTGCGGCAATGTTATCCAGAAGGCCCAGCCGGCCGGCAATGAAGCCGTGCCTACGCTCGTCAGCAAGCGGTATATGGTTTTGCCCAGAAGCAAAATAGTCATATATTCTTTCCAGCTCCGACACCATCTGATATCGATACTGTTGGGTGGGTATGGGTATACTGTCCCCTCGCAGCACGGTGAGGTACATCTCTGTCGCCATCGGGTTGATGCCCGCATAACTACTCACTACTTCTTTGAAAAAAGCATAGCCAAACCATCCATCAGATGCGACTTGTTCAGAAGTCCCCTCCGTGTTGAGCGCGTTTTCGCGCATGTGTTTAAAAGCCGCATAATACCACTGAATACTCTCTTCACCCAAAAGGCTTCTGGTGCTGGAAAAAAGGGGGGCATTCAGTGTTTCTTTGCCCGAAACAGGACTCTTAGTTATCCAGGCTCCCTCCTCCATGAGTGTATATGCGAAATCAATATCTTTGAGAGTTTGGAAGAGAAGAGAGTGGATACGAGAGATATCATTCAATTTCCTGATGGTACTTTGAACGGATTCTACAGGAACTTCCCTCAGCTCCACCAAAATATCCGAGCCATCCGATAATTGTTGAGTTGTAGATTTGACGGCTACGTCTTTCTCCGTTTTGGGAACCAACTCCCGATACAGATTCCGTGCAGCCTTGACACAGTGAGAGTGAAAGGTCTCCGGAGAAATTTCCAACAAGACTTTGCAGAGGTTTTCCAACTCGGTCACTGTTTGGGTGACGGGGAGCAACTGGCTCAAGAGTGCTGCCGATTCCATGGTGCGCATTCCACAAAGTATGGCCGTCATCTCTTGTCGCAGCGTATGGGGATCCGGAAAATAAGGAAGTTCCAAATCCGTATCCATTCCGCTTATGAAGAAATCTTTGATCACCGGCAGCGCATTGGTGCCCGCATCAGCCAGCCCCTGCAAGCAATAAAAAGCGCGGTAGTTTTTGTCTGGCTGATCTTTTTCCATCTCAAGCTCGTTCAGGCGTTGTATCAGGAACTTGGGGTCCAGAGGTGCCAGTTTCTGAAAATCCATTCCGACGGATTCGGCTAAAAGGCGAGCTTGGGCCTCTTCCAGCTTAGATTCCAGAAGCGTTTGCTCTGCAGATTGCTTTTCGGCCAGTTGTTCCAGAGATGTTTTGGACTTATCCAGGGATGTTTTTATCCAATATCCGCTGCCACACACCACTAAGGCCAGGACAGCAACCCCAATTAAAAATTTACGATTTCCCATATTTTTACTGAAAATCAGAGAGTTTTCCTATCAGCGTCACAACTAAACTGGAGTATCAGGGAAAAGAAGCTTCAAAGCAAGAAAAACTGTCTACCTCCAAAGATTTAGTTTTAGAGGCGGAGCAGCTTTATCTGGAAGGAAAGTTCAAGCTCAGGCGTGCAGAAGAGCCTGCAGGAGCCCTTTGAGTGTGAGCTCGGAGTCTACAGTGGTAATATCGGGGATTTTTTCTGATATGAGATGAGCATAGCCGCCTGTGGCGATAATGGGCAAGTGCTCCGGCTGAAGCTCTTTTTTTATTTCCTGAATCAGCTCTTTAATCATCCCTCTATAGCCATGCACTGCTCCAATCCGCATGGCGTCTGCCGTGCTTTTGCCGATGACTGAAGGCATTTCCCATATTTCAATGGAGGGCAATTGAGCCGTCTTTTCGTGAAGGTAGGTGGTCATGGTGGTGAGCCCGGGAGCAATGATACCGCCTGCGTAGTTGCCAGCGGTGTTGACGATATCAAATGTTACAGCCGTCCCAAAATCGATGCCAACGGAAGGTACTCCATAGTGATGAGCCAGTGCGATGGCATTGGCCAGGCGGTCCGTTCCTACTGAGGAGGGGATGGGGTAATCGATGCCAATTTTCCAGATTGTCTGGCAAGTCAGCTCAAAAGGTGCTTTCTTCCAGAGGCGGTCCAGCATCATCCTGGCCAGACCGGAAGCTTGAGGCACTACGCTGCAAAAGGCGGTTTGCTCAATATTTTTTTCCTGGCAAAAGCCTTTGAGAAGAAAAGGCATGGATGCGTTTTTCCAAGCCAGCGTGGGTAAATCGATCTGATCCACAATGCCATCGGCGGTTGCCAGCCCGGCATGTGTGTGCGTATTGCCTATATCCAAGAGGAGGTACATGAGAAGCAGATTCCGTTCAGGGGAAGGTCTGCCCTGCGAGTCCGTACTGTTGTTTAGTTTTCGGCTTCTTCTTCAATAGTCTGGCTCTCTTGCAGGGCTCTCTGGAGCATTCTCTCAAAATCGGGGTTTGTGGCAGCTCCCAGCGAGACCGCTTTTTGGTAGTGGAAGTTTGCCAGTTGGGGGTAAGCCGGCTTGGTAGTTGCGTAGAGGACGGCCAGGTTGTAGTGTGCTACTGCATAGTTGGGGTCTGCCTTCAGAGCGGCCCTGAAAGATTTTTCCGCATCAGTCCGGAGTCCGCGCTCGCCCAGGACCATTCCAAGATAGTTTTGTGTTTCAGGATTATTGGAATCTATTTTGGCGGAGGTGCTCAGGAGTTCAAAGGCATCATCAATTTTTCGATTTTTCAGATTTAGGATAGCCAGCAGGTTAATCACGAATGTATCTTCCGGGTCCAGCGCATAAGCTTTCTTGAGGTTGATCTCCGCCTCCTTGAGTTTATTCAGTTCAATCTGGGCTGCACCGAGATTGCCCAGAGTGTAGACGCTGTTTTCATCCATGGAGAGAAGTCGCTGGAAGAGACGCTCAGCCTCACTCATGTGGCCTGCGGAAAACTCCCTGATTGCCTCGGCTGCGATTTGTCTGCCTTCGGGGGGAGCGGAGTGGCGCAAGCTTGAGCCCAAGGGGGTTCCTTTGGCTGGCTCGCTGGTGGAGAGCGTGGCATGGGTTTCCAGGGCAGCACTGACGCGAATTGGCCTGCCAGGTCGCATTAAGGCGAGTTCTTCCGGCGTGTAGGGCTCTTTTGTCCTTTCGTAGACTGCAATTTTTGCTCGGAGCCGGTCTATGTTGTTGAGGAGCCGAGACTCACCTTTACGGGTAGCAGCATCGCGGAGGACCTTGTTTTCTTCTTTCAGGCCATCCAGCATTTTTTCCAAGCTTTCGATTTGGGCCTGAAGAGCAGATAGTCCGGAGGGGTCTTCCGCTTTTTGCAAATCACGTTGTATCTGGCCGGACTCAAGTTTTAGCTGTGCCAGCTCGGCGGCCACTTTTTCATAGCGTTTGAGAGTCTCTTCAATGGCCTGTTGTGATTCTTTTTGAGCCAAATCCGCTGTTAATTTGAGCTTTTCGTTTTCTGATTGTAACTTCGCAATGTTTTCCGTCAGTTCCCTGACAAGGTCTTGCTGCTGGGCCAGAAGCTCTTCACTTTCCTCGCCCTCTCTGGATTGGGTAGTGGTTTGCAAGGTTTTGAGCTGGGAAGAAAGTTTTTGGTTTTCTGCGCGAATCGTTGTGATCTCTTGCTCCAGCGCTTGAATTAGGATAGCGGCTGAGTCTTCTTCGGGATCGCTGGCGGACTTACTCTGTTTTTTTGCTTCTTTGCGCAGAGATGAATTTTCCTGTTTGAGGGTCTTCATCTGGGCATTGAGTTTTTTAATCTCTTCGCGAGCTTTATCCAGACGTCTGATTTCTCTGGGCGACAAAGCCTGTTCTTCGTCGGCTTCCTGGGCAAGGCTTTTGCTGAGGTCGTCCACCTGGAGTTTGAGCAGGGCATTGGTTTGGATGAGCTCGGCAATTGTTTTTTCAGCTTTTTCAAGCTCTCTGGGGTCGGCGGTGGCTGGTTGAGCAGAGGTCGCTTCACGAAGACGGGCCCCCAGGTCATCGCGGATTTTCTCCAGTTGTGCAAGCTGTGCTTTTAAAGAGCGAATTTGATTTTCCGCGTCACCGGAAATATCGGGAGCAAAAGGAGAGTCTGGCGTCTCGATTGCCGGAGAAACGGGTGGCGCCTCATCCAGGGCAGGGGGAGTGAACTGCTCCATTTTGGTTTTTACATAGGAAAGCCGAAAGTCTATCAATTTTTGGTTCCAACTGGGAAACTCCTTTTTGATATTTTCCAGGAATTCCTGGGCTCTTTGGTAAAGTTCATAGGCATCTCTTTTTTTACCCATCTGCCAAGCTTCATCAGCGCCCAGGATCGTATTGTAGACCTCAATATAGAGATCATCCACATCTCTTTGGGTCTCTTCAGCTTTTAAGCTCAATGGGCTAAAGAGCAGGGAAACTATAAAAAAAGCGGCCAACCCAAGGGAGGCCGGGTTTCGATACCAGCATCTCATCACGTGGGTATTGAAACATATTGCGAATCTCTATGCCAACAAAATCGAAGCAACTTCACTCTTATGGAGGTTCAAATCTTGACACAGAGCTGAGTAATACTTAGTTTAGAGGAATGGAACGTTTTAACATAAAAATTAATCGACGGAGCTTCCTAAAAGGTGCAGCAGCTCTGGCTGCCGTGCCGCTATGGTATGCGGAAGAGACCTTTGCCTTGCCGCAGGCGGAGGCTCCGAAATCTGCCAATGACAAACCCGGCATTGCGCTCATAGGCTGTGGTGGACAGGGTAGGGGAGATTGCAACGTGGCATCTCACTTTGGCAATGTTGTTGCCGTTTGTGATGTGAATGAGAATCATCTTAACCAGGCTGCTGAGCAGTTCAAGGCACAGCACAAATTTAAAGATTTTCGCAAACTGTTGGAGTGTAAAGATGTCGATATTGTCATCAATGGTACTCCTGATCATTGGCACACAATGGTAAATATTGCCGCAAGCAACGCCGGCAAAGATATTTACTCTGAGAAACCCTTGACGCTGACTATTGCCGAGGGGCAGAAACTGGTGGAAGTTATTAAGAAAAACAAAACAATCCTGCAGGTAGGCAGCCAGCAGAGAAGCGAGCAGAACTTCCGGTTTGCCTGCGAGCTGGTTCGCAATGGCCACATCGGCAAGCTCAAGCATATGTTGGTTGGGTTGCCTACTGGTCCCAGAGAAGGTCCCTTTGCAACAGAACCGGTACCTGATTTTCTGGATTGGGATTTTTACCAGGGGCAGACCGGTCCCCGGGATTACGTTTCAAACAGGGCCAACTACCATTTCCGTTGGTGGTATGATTACTCCGGTGGTCAACTGACCGATTGGGGTGCGCACCATAACGACATTGCTCAGTGGGGCAATGGAACCGAGCTGACCGGACCCATTGAATTTGACGGGCGCGCTTTAGGTGAGCCGATGATTGAAGGGGGCTACACTGCTGCGGCGGAGTACCACATTGATTCGAAGTATGCCAACGGCGTAACCATGACAACGACCAATCGCGCCCCTTGCGGTATTCGCTTTGAGGGGACAGACGGCTGGGTTTATGTGGAGCGTGGAAGCACTAAGTATAGCCATCCAGAGTTGGAAGAGGTGAGATTTGATGACAGTAAGAATATCAGACTCTACAGGAGCAATCATCATATGGGCAACTTCATCGAGTGTGTCAGAAGCCGTAAAGAGCCGATTTGTACTGCAGAAATTGGGCATCGCTCAATTAGCGTAGCGCACTTAAACGTGATTTCGGTCAGACTGGGCCGCAAGATTAAGTGGGACCCTGTGGCTGAAACGATTGTGGGAGATAAGGAGGCGCTAGCGATGTTGTCTCGTCCTATGCGCAAGCCTTACAACTATGCTTTCATCGGACTTTAAACTTTGGAGAGACAAAATTAAAACACTGATTTTTGCAAACTCTCTTAGAAAAGCGTGTTGAGCATTTTTAATCAGGAAAATAAAAAAGTTTTACTGAAAGACTCAAAAAGGGCTTGATTTTCTGGGTGTTTTCGATTAGAAGTGAAGTGTGTGTTTTGCTGTGGAAAAGCTTATTGCTGTTCATACTAACAAATAAGAACGATTCACGAGTTAGTGAACGTTGGCTTGAGGCGGCTAAAGGTTTTCGGTGGCAGTTATACGTAATGAATTGTACAACATATAGTTATGAGTAAAAAAATAACTTTCTCTGCAGCTCTACTGGCGGCAGCATTCGTGATGCAGCCAGGAGTGTTTTACGCAGGGGGGGCGGAGGCAACTCCACCCATGGGTATTACGGCGGATGTTGCCGGGGGAGTTCTCTCGGGAACGTCTGAAGTTGTTTTGGCGGCTTTGCCTCCTTTGAGTCCAGAAGTTGGAGTTAAATTTCAGGATGATTTCACAAATGCTGAAACCATTCTGGATTTAACCAAATGGATTCACTCAAAGACGGGGCCGACAGACATTGTAGTTGAAGCGGGAGGCGGTTTGCTTACCGGTGTGGGTCAGTCGAGCAAAAACTTCTGGGCTGGTCGAAGCATCCAGACAGCAGTTGGCTTCTCTTATGGCCCAACCTCTTTGAAGGCAACGGTCGAGCGTCCTTACCTGGATTTTGTTTCAGGGACTGCCGTGAAGAGCGGTGTTTTCTTGACGAACGAAGATGGTTCCAACTTTTTCTTTCTGGGTGAAGGATTTCCCGATGAAGGCTGGTCTTGGAGCATAGACTCAATTGGTGGAGGAACACCGATTGCTGCCTTTGAGCCAATGAGCGATGGTCTGGAGCATCAAATAGGTCTTGTCTATGATGGCACTGCCGTTGAGATGTATCTGGACGGTGTCTATGGCGGGCGTGCTGATTGGGTTTGTGAAGCCCCTGTTTATCTGGCACTGGGCTTCTATGCCTATGAAACTGGTGACACAATCGATGGTGCTTTTGGTCCCGTCGTGGTCGAAAACGTCGATTACAATCAGCAACTGGTGCTGCCTGGTGATATCGCCATACCGATTAACTCGGTTAAGACTGCAAACAAAAGCTCCTATCCCGGTGCAGAAGCTCCGGCTATGTTGCTTGATGGCGATGTGGAGACCAAGTATCTGAACTTTGGTGGGAAAAATACCGGGTTCATCGTAACTCCTGGTTCGGGCAACACCACTGTCAAGAGCTTCAAAGCCTGGACGGCTAACGATGCACCTGAGCGTGACCCGGCTTCCTATGAAATCTACGGCACCATGGATGCAATTGTTTCCACGGACAATAGCTTTGGTGATGCTGAAAACTGGACGCTGATCCAATCTGGCACGGTGGCGCTGCCGGCTGATCGCCAGGTTGCCGGTCCGCTGGTCAGTGTGAGCAACAGTGCAGCTTATGCCTCCTACAAGGTGCTCTTCCCGAACTTGAAGGATGCAGGCGTTTCAATGATGCAGTTGGCTGATATCCAGTTTTATTCGGATGCCGAAGGGACTCAGGGTATTTTCAGTCAGAGTGATTTCATCATTGCCGTTCAGCCTGCGGGCTGGAAACACCTTTCGGGCGAGAAGGAATCCTCTCAGCATACTATAGACGGTGATGTGGGAACCAAGTATTTCAACGGTCTGGGCTCTTACTCAGGAGTTATTTATCTGCCGAGTAATTCAAAGACCGTTGTCAAGAAATTGTTCCTTAGCACTGGCAACGATGCTCCCGAGCGTGACCCTGCTTCATTTGAACTTTACGGAACCAACGAAGAAGCTAAGAGTGAAGACTATAGCTATGGAGATGCTGAAGGGTGGACTCTGATTGCTGCTGGCGGTTTGGATTTACCTCTTGATCGCAAAGCGACATCCGACCCTGTTGCAATCCCCGGAGGGACAGCTTACTCAGCCTATAAGATTATTTTCCCCACACTTCGTGAGGAAGGCAAAACCTTCCAAATTGCTGAAATTCAGTTGTTTGGTGAGATCATAGAGGCTGCACCGGTTAGCCTGATCCAGCCTGGCGACACCATGCTGGCTGTGGGTGAAGACTATCCCGAAAAAGAAGGCCCTGAATACGCCCTTGATGGTGTTGTGGGTACTAAGTATTTGAACTTTGGCGGCGCTGGCAAAGGCTTCATCGTGACAACTGGTGGAGAAGCATTCCTGGCCAACTACTTCAAGTATACAACTGCCAATGACTTCAATGACAGAGACCCCGTGGAGTTCGAGGTCTTTGGGACGAATGATGAGATTGACGGAGAAGAAACCTGGACTGCAGCCGGAACAGGCGTGCTTGACCCCAGCGCTTTCCGCTTCCGCAATACGGAACCTGTATTCTTTGCCAACGGCAATGCCTACAAATCATACAAGGTTATCTTTACGAAGGTTCGTAATTCAACAATGTTCCAGATTGCTGAAGTCTTCATGTATTGCGACGTGCAGGCCCCGACCCTTGAAGGAGTGACGGTGCAGAGTGGTATAGAGGGAGATACTCTTACCTTTACTGCTGTTGCAAGCGGAACCGAACCTCTGAATTACCAATGGTTCAAGAATGGCGTGCTCATTGATGGAGCCACAGGCTCGAGCTATGTGATTGAAGATGCTTCTCTTGCCGATACAGGTGCGTACTCTGTCGTTGTTGGCAACAGCCAGGGAGACGACGCGAGCGGACCTCAGGTAGTTGTTGTTTCTTCCAATCCGGAAAATCTGGTTGCTCTTTTGAACTTTACCTTTGATGAAGGTGAAGGAGATGCAGCCTTTGATTCTGTTTCTGACGTAGCTGCCGTGTTTACAGACCCGGCACCCGTCTGGTCAAACTCTGCTCCTTCCAGAGAGTTTGGAACCAAGTATTCTGCTTACGATTACTCGCTTCAGTTTACTGGTGACTCCGGAGCCATCTTCAGCACAGAAACCATTGAGATTGACCCGGACAACCCGAGTATGACCATTGATTTCTGGTTCCAGGGAGCTAAACCCACTGGAACGTGGCAGGAGATGCTCGCTATTTATGGTAACAGCAGAGGCACTTGCCCTGTGGTCGGTGTTGATGTGGATGATGCAGGTTATCTTGCTTTCTATCTGGGTTACACTGAGTTCAGCACACCTATTGCCATGCCCGAAGATAATGACTGGCACAATCTGGTGTTGGTCAACAATGCCTCCGCCATGGTTTTCTATGTCTACCTGGATGGTGTCTTGGTGGATGGATTCCAATATGATGGCGATATTTTCCTCTTCCCTGTTGTTGAGGAAGGTCTCGGTGCTATTGGTTGCTATAAGGTGGAGCCCGTGCCTGCGGATCAGCATGCTGAAGAACTTATCCTTTTCTTTGATGGCAAGCTGGACCGCGTTCGCATTTGGAGCGGCGCCTTGGGTGAAGCTCAAATCGATTATCCTCCGGCTGATCCGGTGGCTCCTTATTACTACGACGATGTCAACTATACAGGAGACTTCAAGGGTAGCGTGGATTGGGATGAGGAAGAAGATGCATATACCATTAAAGGGTCGGGAGCTGATGTCTGGGGTTCCAGCGATCAGTTCTTCTATGTTTATAACCCCATTGGTGGCGATGTAGACTTTGACTTCTCTGCCAAGATCAACAGCTACGATGCTCCTTCCGATGGCTGGGCCAAAGCGGGTCTCATGGTTCGTGAAGGAAATGCAGAAGGCCAGCAGATAGGCAATGCTCGCCATTTTAACACTCAGACTCAGCGTCAGGAGAGCCCGAGCCACACATCGTTCTGGTCTTCATGGCGTTCCAGCACGGGTGGTGCTGTGAGTGACGCTACCGCGGCTACTTTTGGAACAATAGAATTTCCACAGTGGCAGCGTATTGTATGTGTTGATGGTGTCTTTTACAGCTTTGCCAGTACTGATGGTTCAGCTTGGAACCTAATTGCTGCAGTAGATACCAAAGACTGGAGTGAAGGCGCTCTGGGTTCCTCCAAGCCCCTTTATGTGGGCATGTGGGTTACCTCGCACAATTCTGGCAGCAATGATGCTACAGCCATCTTCAGTGATCTTAGTCTGAGTGTGGGCTTAGTTCCTGTAGAAGTCATTACTCAGCCGGTTTCCGTTACGACTGTGGCAGGAGCCAGAGCATCGATTAGTGCGATGGTTTTGGGCTCAGGTGTTACCTATGAATGGTACAAGAACGGAGAGCTGCTTGAAGACTTCACTGGAAATGCATTCTATTGCTATGCTACTGCCTGGGATGAGGGCGAGTATCAGGTGGCCTTCCATCAAGATGGTGTAGTATTGCTGAGCGATCTGGTTACGCTGACTGTTGAAGAGGCGGCTGAACCTGATGCTGTACAGGCCTGGATATATGACAATCCTAACCCTGGAAGTCTGAATGCTGTAATAGCTGCCTTTGAAAACTACGTGAATCCGAACAAAGTCTTCTATTTGACTGAGTATCTCGAGATTCCCCCTGACCGTGCAGATTACTACGGCACTGCGATAGCAGGCATACTGACACCTCCGGAAACTGGCACTTATTACTTCTACATTGCCTCGGATGATCAAAGCCAACTCTGGCTGAGCTCTGATTCCACTCCGGCAGGTTTGGGCAGCACCCGCACTTGCGAAGTGGTTGGCTGGGCTCCAAGTCGTGGTTATACGAATGAGGCTAACCAGAAGTCTGCTGCCATTAACCTGACTGCTGGCAAGGATTACTACTTTGAAGTATTCCACACAGAAGGCGCTGGCGGAGACAACCTCTCTGTTGCCTGGGCAACTCCCAGCATGGGTGATGTGGTCCCGACCACTCCGATTGAAGCCAAGTATCTCAAGCCCTACAAGGGAGCACCCCCTGCCATTCTTGGTATGGAAGTGCCTATTGTTGTAGAAGGCAGCGGCGCAACCCTTACGGTGGAAGCCGAGGGAGCTGGAGAGCTGAGCTATCAGTGGTACAAGAATGGAGTAGCCATTGAAAATGCCACTGCTCCGACCTACACTATTGGTCAGACAGGCGCTGCCGATGGTGGCATTTACACGGTGGGTGTGAGCAATAATGCCGGAACAACGATGAGCAATGCTGAAACTTTGGTGGTATCTTCTGATCCTGCCAAACTGCAGAAGCTTGTTGACTTCCAAATGGACGAAGGACAATTCCCCGAGACCTACAGCACGGTGGGTAATGCACTTGCCACGTTTGGCTATGATGCTGATCCCAACGCTGTGGTCAGAGGCGTTTCTGCTCCTTCTGGTTTACTGGGTGATTTTGCCGCCGAGTTCAATGGACAGGGCTGGCTTCTGGGGACTATTGACGGTCCTGCAGTCGCACTGGATCAGCCATTTACCTGGGAAGCCTGGGTATGGAGAGATCCGCTGAGCACTAAGACCTATGAGGACTTCCTGCGCATTGGAGACACGATCAAGTTCGGTATGAATACGGATCACGTTTTCCAGGCAACCTTCCTGGGTGTCGTGGATATCAATTCCGGATCAGTCGTGGAAACAGATATGTGGGTGCATCTGGCCTGTACCTGGGAGCCGGGAGTGGAGGTTGTCTTCTACAAAAACGGTTCTGAGATCGCCACTGTTCCTGTGACGGCAATGCCCAAAGATTATGCAAACAACCGCGTTTCGGTTGGAGCTAACAACTTTGGTGGCTCGCCTTTCCAGGGCAGATTAGACCGTATGCGCTTGCATGCAGGCATTCTCTCGCCTTCGCAGTTTGACCTGGGTGTAACCAATCCTAAGGAGCCCATTGAAAACGTAACTCTGTTGAGCTACGGCTTCAATGAAGGTCACACTCCTTATGCGAGTGCAGGCCTGGGTGCCATTGAACTGTTGGATGGTGCACAAGTGATGGCCGCAGCCTCAAAGCCTGTCTGGGCTGAGGGACCGTTGTCTGGTGGGTATGACCATGCTCTCACATTCAAGGGAGAGGGTTACGCTCCGTTTAATACTGATGGAATCAACTTTGGTGACAGGAGCGATCTGAGCTTCTCGATGAGTGCCTGGATTAAGGACATCAAGGTTTCTTCGAGTCGTCAGGTCTTCTTCCAGGTCCTTGGCAACAAGGATGGAACTTGCCCGAGACTCTCGTTCTCCATCAGCCCTGCCCGTGAAGTGTTCTTCACAACCATGGGTATTTCTGACTTCAATACCGGAGTCAAGATTCCTGCTGGTAGCGATTGGCATCATATCGCAGTGGCCTACAATGCTGCTGCAGGTGTTGTCTATGTGTACATTGATGGCCAGTTTGCTGGCTCCAAAGCCTACACAGGCGGAGTGAACTTCAATGCACAAACAACTGACCTGAGCGGTTGCCTCGGTCGTGAACTGGCTGGTGGATTACCTGTCACCGGTACTGTCGACCGCATTACCCTGTGGAAGGGCGTGCTCGGTATAAATCAGCTTGATTATCCTCCGGCCCTGCCGCAGCCTCCGTATTTCTACGGTGATGTCAATTATGACGGCGAAGCTCCTGGCAGCTTAGTGGAGGCTCCTAAGGGAACTTACACGGCTCAGGGTAGTGGCGAAGGCATTGCTGGAACGGAAGACTCCTTCTTCTATGTTTACAAACAGGCTCCTGCGGGTGACTTTGATGTCACCGTACAGGTAGATAGTCTGAGCTCCGGAGCGGGGTTGGCTCAAGCGGGTCTGATGGTCCGTGAAGCTGATCTTGCGTTTGGTTTACAGACGGCAAGCGCTCGCTTCTTCAGCACGCTGGCTTGGAACGTTGATACGGACCAGGCTGCAGCAGGTATTGCTACGCGTTCTGCAGTTGCCGGGGAAAGCCTCATCGCTCCTTCGAACCTGGAAGTTGAATATCCGCACTGGCAGCGTATAGTCCGTACTGAGAACACTCTCTATGGTCTTTACAGCGTCGACGGTGAAAACTGGATACTCTTAGGTCAAGAAGACACCTCTGTCTGGGCCGATGGTCCGCTGGGTGCCGGATTGCCTCTCTTCATTGGAATGTGGACGACCTCTGGTGATGCTGAGAGCAATGATGGCGTCGCTGTGTTCTCCAACTACAATGTGGCGGCAGGTTTCGTACCTGCAGAGATTCTTGTGCAGCCGGTTTCAGCGATGGTGCCCGAAGGTTCTGTGGCTGGCTTTAGTGTCCTGGCTATTGGTTCTGGACTCAGCTACAACTGGTACCACGATGGTCTCATCGTTCCTGATCGCCATGGCAATACGCTTGGTACGTTCTTCGCTACTGAAGAAACTGCCGGTGATTACTATGTCAACGTGATTCAGGGAGGAGCGGTTCTGACTTCTGATGAAGTGGAACTGATCGTTCAGGAGTCTCCGGAGCCTGGTTTAGTCCAGGTATGGAACTATGACGGAGCCAACACTGTTGGAGCCCTCATTGAAAACCTGCAAAACTTCACTGCGCCTGATGAAGTGCTCTTCCTGGATGCTGACGGTTTCTTTGAGACTCCGGAAGACCATGGCACTCTCTATGGTTCGGTGATAATCGGTCTGATTACTCCTGAGGAGAGTGGAACGTATAACTTCTACGTTGCCTCTGATAAGGAGAGCGCTCTCTACTTGAGCACGACTGACAGCCCTGCAGGGTTGAGCGATGCTCCGATTGCTCTGGTTTCCGAGCCGACAGCAAGCCGTGAGTACGACAAGAACCCTGAGCAGAAGTCTGCTGATATCGAACTGGTAGCCGGAGAAAGCTACTACTTCGAGCTCTACCACTCAGTGGATGGAGAGGCAGATAATCTCTCTGTGGCTTGGAGTACCCCAACAGAAGGTGATGTTCTCCCAACACTGCCGATGGAAGCCAGCTTCCTGAGTCCTTACGTGGGTGAGCCGATCCCTGTGGGCCATCTGCCAAAGGTTACTACACAGCCTGTAGACCCTGAGGTTCTCTACACAAGCGATGGATATCTGACCCTGAGCGTTGAAGCTACGGGTACCGAGCCCCTCGCAGTGGAGTGGCTGAAGGATGGTGTCGAGACAGGTTTAACCGGTAATACTGTTCAAGTCGCACGGACGGCGGACAATGCTGGCAGCTGGACTGCCCGTATCACCAACATCGTTGGTTTTACGGTTTCTGATGCCGCAACGATTAGCTTCCGTGAGCCTGCAAGTGACTATGAAGCTGTGGTCGTGAGCTACAGCCCCTGGGCATACTGGAGACTGGGTGAAGCAAAGGGTGCCGGACTGGCAGCCGATTATGCTAACCAGCTCAATGCAGCCTATGCCTCGGGCAACGTGATGGAGGTTCCAGGAGCTATTGCCAGGGATGAAAATACCGCAGTAGCTTTCAGTGGTGGTTTGAAGGGCACAGAGCTCTACAGCACCATGGTGGCTCCTTCTATCGGTATGGGAACTGTCTCCGAAGCAACCATGCTTTGCTGGGTGAAGAGAGATGGTGCGCAGGTCGACTACACACCGATGATGGTGAATCGCACTGATAAGGGTGTGTTCACCGGTTTGACCTTCGTCCGCGGGAATGCGCTGGGCTACAGCTGGGGAAGCCAGCCGGCCGCCTGGTCCTTCAACAGCGGTCTGACGCTTGATGACGGAAGCTGGTATTTTGCGGCTTTGGTTGTCAATTCCGATGAAGCCGTCCTCTACTTGGGTAATGAAGAGCAGGGTCTGAAGAGTGCAGTTAACCCTGTTGCTCATGCTTCGACTGAAATAGACAGTCTCTTCACGTTGGGTGGACAGGATAATGACGGTACTGACAGGCTCTTCAAGGGTGCCCTGGACGAACCTGCGCTTTTCAACTATGCGTTGAGTGCAGATCAAATTCAGGAAATCTTTGAAGCAGGTCTCTATGGTACTCTGACTGATCCTGAACTGACTTACGGCGTTGTTGCCGGGAAGCTGGTCTTTACCTGGGCCACTACCTCTCGCGCAACCCTGGAAGTTGCCCCGACGGCAGAAGGTCCGTGGACCCATGCGGGCTTGCCTGCAGAGGTTGATGGAAACTACGTTTACGAAGTTGATCTGGGCAATGTGGGCTCAGGTTTCTACCGCCTGGTGCGCTAACCCAAAGCGTTCAGAGTTAAAATACTCTGAGTAATATTCAAAACTGCCGTTTGTCGAAAGATGAACGGCAGTTTTGTTTTCAAGATGCTCTTTTCTTTGAGACCCAAATTTCCTATCATATCTGGGCGTATGGAAATAGTGATAAAAAGATTTTTGAGATGGACGGCACTTTCAGTTGTTCTGATAGGGCTAAACGTTTCTGCGCAGGAGGTCGTTTTACGGCTTTGGGAGGCTGATGCTCCCTACGCACAGGGCAGGGAAGATAAAGATATACCTACACTGACGGTGTATAAACCCGATGAAGGTAAATCCAATGGAGCGGCTATTGTGGTTTGCCCTGGTGGTGGTTATTGGGGCCTCACCGACTATGAGTTTGAGGGTGCAGGCTATGCACGCTTTTTGAGTTCACACGGTGTGACGGTTTTTGTGCTTCGCTATCGCCTGGCTTCCAGCGGGTACCACTATCCGGCAATTTTACTGGATGCCGACCGAGCGGTGAAGCTTGTGCGCCATCAGGCCCAAAAGTGGGGTATAGACCCTCAGAGGGTTGGGATCATGGGCTCTTCGGCCGGAGGGCACCTGGCAGCTCTATTAATGACCCATTACCAGTTGGAAAACAGTGCTCTGGCGGACCCCATCGAAAGGCTCAGCTCCCGTCCCGATATTGCGATTCTTTGCTATCCAGTGATTACATCGGGAGAGTTCGCCCACTCAGGCTCTATCCAGAATCTTTTGGGGCCCAACTATACGGCCGGCCTTGCTGAGTTTCTGAGCATTGAAAAGCAGGTGAATCAAAACACTCCGCCCTGTTTTATCTGGCATACGTTTGAGGATGAAGTGGTGCCTACTGAGAATGCACTTCTTTTAGCAGCCGCTCTGAGGAAAGCCGGGGTTCCCTTTGATTTACATATCTACGAGAAGGGGATTCACGGACTGGCTCTGGCAGGTAAGCGTTGGACTTCTACTCAGGGGATGGAGGAGAAAGATTTTCACCCCTGGAGCCGCGATCTCCTTTTCTGGCTGGAGGGGCGTGGGTTTTTTGAAAACAAAAAACCGGATGAAACACCGGAGAAAATCGAAGAATGAAAAAGGTAATTTTATCACTGATCACCCTCTGTATTGCCTTGGGTTTTAGCGGATGTTCAGGGACGAAAGGGTTCCTCGCCGAGGATGATTTCTCCATGACAGACCCTCTTCTCTATAAAAAACGTTATACCGAGGGCTTTCTGGATATGACCATTCACCGCAAGGGAAGCCTCTTCCCAAGCTATGAAATCAGTGAGTGTCACTATACGAAGCAAGACTTATCGAATCTGGTGCTTCCCAGAAATCCTTATTTTGCCGATGATGATACGGTGAAGGTTCTGGGGCGTGATGGGGAAGAACTGGGAGTCTACATGCTCCGTTTTATGGAAAACGAAATCAGCACCATTGGTATTGTGAGCGAAGGGGGAAAGATAAAGAAGACGACGGCACAGGCACGACTGGTGATTCCCTATCAATTACAGATAAAATATCTCAAGATAGGGCGTAAGAAAATAGAAATTCCTCAATAATTTTTTTGAATTTTTGGGTTTGTGGGACTGATGAATTGGTGCGCGAGGGGGGACTTGAACCCCCACCCTTTCGGACCAGATCCTAAGTCTGGCGTGTATGCCATTTCACCACTCGCGCAATTGTGAGGTCCCGCTGAGATTCAGGGCAATACCTGAAGAAGAGTGTAACTGATTTAGAGCCTTCTATTCAATACAGGAAAGAAGGAAGGGTTTGTTTTTCTACTGAAGCTCAAGGTTTTTTCACGCAGAAGAAGGTTGAGCCGGTTTGCGAAGGAGAGCTGAGCACATATTCAGTGATGGGGAAAGTTCCTTGTAGCGTCTTTATTTTTTGCCATTCTTCGTGCTCGGAATTGCGTTCGAGAATTTCATAAACACTCTCTTCCGTTCCGGGCCAGGCTAGTCTGATTTTTCCAAGTGCCAGAAGATCGACTGAAATTTTTAGATCAGAGGCCTCCTGCACCGTTTTATCACCGACTATTTGCCAACGGGCGTTGGAGTAGCCGGAAGGGGAGATGATATCCTGGGCCGAGTACTCCAAGCTGTTAAAACGGGCCAGCTCCCATTCATCCGACAGTCCGTCATTGTCTGTATCAACAATCGGGATTCCCCGAATGCTGAGCTTTAAATCGTTAAGCAGGGGCTTGGTGGGATAGATACCGGTGGTTGGGGAAGGCAGGTTCGACAGCTCCACTTGCCAGACTCCTCGCGTCGGCTCATAAAAGTAGTGCGTGGAAAAGAACTCCCAGTCAAGCTTTTGTATTGCTCCAAAGTTATAGCGGTGCAAGAGACTGCGAGTGCCTGAAGGAGAAACCAGGGCAATCCTGAGAGTCCCGCAATCTGGACTCTGAGCTTTGACGAAAAGGGAGACGTCTTCGCAAATCAGGCTCTCCTCCACTTCAAAAGAGTAGACCAGAGGCGTGTGAACAAGCTGGGCCTGAAGGTTGGAATCGTCCGCCAGCAGTTGTTCAATCGTCTCTGCACTGCTCTTGGATATGAAAACTCCTGGAATACGGCAGCGGTCCACCTCTGCCATGTTTACCAGCTCTTCGGATTCTTCATGGTCATAAATAATGGCAATAGCTGCTCCAGCTTCTGACGCATAATCTATTTTTTGGCGAAAAGTGATGCCACCGCGTTTGATTAAAGCGATTCTCCCTTCGAGATTCTCCCTGACAGGGCCTTCAACAAGCCCGAGATTGACGATACCGGCGGGTGGTGTTGAGTCATTGGCAAAGGGAGTATCGGAGACAGTCATGGGAAGCCGTATAGGGGTTGAGAGTGATTCCCCCAGTATCTGCAGGGTGTAGCCTTCTTCGGGGATATTTAAGGCGCTCTGGATATCTGCTGGATACTGCAGGGTTGAGGCTTCAGGCAGGTTACTCCAGTTTTTGGCAAGCGTGACAGCATGGCCGGCATGGGGCACACCGTAGCCGACGTTATGACTAACGGGTAAGCCGGCTCCATTGAAGAGCGTGTCAGCCTCTTCAAGATCAAGGTATTGAGCTGACTGCAGCAGAATGTGGCGAACATCTCTGAGGGTGAGTTCTGGATTCGCTGCAAGAATCAGTGCACAAACACCCGAAACAAGAGGAGCGGAAAACGAGGTG
>Ga0123334_1002951_pt1 | contig 19030 bp, 13 predicted proteins | sample BiotimSIPDNA_FD_89706 | JGI IMG/M metagenome (GOLD analysis project Ga0123334, IMG submission 89706) | Anaerobic biogas reactor microbial communites from Washington, USA - Biogas_R1 time_0 SIP DNA | ecosystem: Engineered > Bioreactor > Anaerobic > Unclassified | place: Washington, USA... | reverse complement strand
TACTAACTTCAAGGCAAAGAACATCGTTTTTGAAAACTCATTCAACCGCTACCTCACAAAAGAGGAGATCGCAGACGGCGTTGAATGTACTAACGAGACACTCACCGTTCAGCGCTACAACGGCGTTGACGTTCAGTCAAAGGCTTACACCGAACGTGCAGCTGCTCTCTCAGCTGACGCTTCATACTGCGAGTTCCTGAACTGCAAATTCCTCAGCAGCCAGGATACTCTCTATACCGGTGCTTCCCCTCAGTACTATAAGAACTGCCATATTGAGGGCCAGACCGATTATATCTTCGGCGGCAGCAATGCTGTATTCGATTCATGTGACCTGGTATGGAAGGGCTACAGCAGCGGCTCTGTAGGCGGTTATATCACCGCCGCAAGATCTCAGGGCGATCCTTATACCGGCTATCTCTTCAATAACTGCAAGGTCGTTCCAAGCAATACCCTTACAGTTACCGCCGGCTACTTCGGCAGACCATGGAGACAGGATGCAAAGGTAATATTCCTCAACACTACCCTTGCAAACGGAAATATGATCCGCTCAGAGGGCTGGACATCAATGAGCGGCGTTCAGCCGGAAACTGTTGACGGCTTCAAGGAGTACGGAACTAAGCTCGCAAACGGTTCAGCTGTCAGCACGAACGGCAGAAAAGGTCATACTCTTTCAGCCTCTGACGCTCAGAATATCAACCTGACCAGCTATATGAACAACTGGACGCCCTCTTACATGAACGGCTCAGGAAACGAAAACAACAATAATACCAATATCAGCGATGCTATAACTCTCTGCGGCGGCTGGTACGAGGAAGGCTTTGCAGAATGGGACAGCTCCAAAATAGGCAGCAATGTTAAGGTAAGCTATGCTCTCGCAGGCACATCCTCATTCACTGCTGTTGATTCTCAGCTCATAAGAGGCAGCCGTGTAGATATCCCCGGCCTTAAGGGCAATACAAGCTACACAATAAAGATCGAAGGCTCCTCCGGCAGCGCTCAGTGTACAGTAAAACCTATGGCGTTTGACCGCTCAGGCTACGCTCACTGGAACTACTCTTCCGGCGTGGGTGCCTACAACAACGATGGTACACTGAAATCCGGCGTAACAGTTATCTATGTTACAAATTCAAACAAGGACACTATAAGCTACGGCGGAAAAACAGGCCTGTTCAATATCTTTGACGCAGAGCCTTCAAATGTGGACTTCAGGATCATCGGCAGCATCGATGTTCCTTCCGGTGCAAAGGCAAATAACGGTCAGCAGAATGACGGTTCTAATATGCTTTACATGAAGGGCGGTAAGAACGTTACCATTGAAGGTATCGGATATGACGCCGCTCTCAATCAGTGGGGATTCGATATGAAGCACTCCACAAGCTGTGAGGTACGCAACCTCTGGCTGGGCAAATATCCCGATGACGGTATCTCCATGTCAGGCGGAAGCTCAAGCAAGTCCTCACGCATATGGATCCACAACAACACTATCGAAAAAGGATACAACGCTTATGCCGGAAACGGTATAGTTGACGATGATAAGGCTGACGGTGACGGCTCAACCGATATCAAGTGGACAGAATACGTAACTATCTCCTATAACATCTATAAGGACTGCCATAAGACCTCTCTTGTAGGCGGCGGTACAACTCACGAGCAGGACTGGATAACCTATCACCATAACTGGTTCAACAATACAGAGTCCCGTAATCCTCGTGTAAGGAACGCACACGTTCACAGCTATAATAACTACTTCTATAACAATAAGCAGTACGGTATCGGAGCTTCATATAACTCCAAGGTCTTCTCAGAGGCTAACTACTACGAAAAGACCTATCTGCCGCTGGACGCTGTAAATATGGGCAGCGACGCTTATTCCGGCACTATCAAGTCATACGCAGATAAGTTCGACAGCTGCAATATGGGCAGCGGTCTGGCTTACGCTATCGTTAATTCAAAAGGCGACAAGCCGTACATCGGCAACCTCAAGTCCGGTGGAGACGCTTACGACAATTTCGATACCGACAGCTCAAAGATGTACAGTTCCTATGCTGTACAGACTCCCGATGCCGCAAAGGCTGAGGTCACAGAGTATGCCGGACGCATGAGACAGGGCAAGGCCTACAACAGCGGCTCAACAGATGACAATCCTCCGGATATCATCGATCAGCCTATCAGAAGCGAGCTCATCAGCCGCCTTGATATCAAGGACGCTTCCTTCGGCTCATACTGGTCAATCGCAGAAAACGTTAAGGTCGGCGATAAGGCATTCGGCGACCGTGAGCACGTTATCGCTTCACTTCCTTCCGCTATCGTTGGCGCTGAGCACATCATCACAGCCTGCGATTCAAAGAAGACTGATTCTGACCTGGCTGTTCTCACAGCAGCAAAGGATATCACTGTATACGTTGCACTGGATGACAGAGTATCACCTGTTCCCTCATGGCTGAACAGCTTCAAGAAAAACGGCACTGTAGTTGAGATAAACGATACTGAGGCTGTAAGGCAATTCAGCGTTTACGAAAAGACTATAAAGGCCGGTGACAGCCTTGTTCTCGGCACTAACGGCATGAGCGGTGCCTGCATGAATTATACTGCATTTGCCGCAGAATATGCAGAGATCGTTACAACAACTACCACAACCACTACCACCACAACAACGACTACTACCACTACAACTGCTCCTCAGCCCGAGGAAATAGTCTGGGGCGATGCTGACTGTGACGGAAGCGTAAAGATGAATGACGCTGTTCTCATTATGCAGTCCATATCTAACGCTGACAGATACGGTATTGACGGCTCGGAAAATACCTGTATCACAGAAAAGGGTCAGCGGAATGCAAATGTGTTTGAAAATCTCAGCAGCGGTATCACTCCAAAGGATGCCCTCCAGATACAGTTCTGGCTCCTCCACCAGATACCGTCCCTTGATCCGAATTACCAGCAATAAAGGCTTCCATATAAGCAGCTTGGCTTATGTAAAAGATATACGTTAATTATTTAGTGGGGCTCCTTTTGAAAAAGGAGCCCCACTAAAACTTTCAGTTTTAATTTTTGCTCAGAAAGTTTTTCCCCGAGCAACTAACGTACACTTCTGCATAAGCATGGCAGCTATACGGAAGCCTTTTGTTTATTCTGTCTCATATGCCTGAACTCGGTTGGCGAGAGGCCTTCCGAAGAGCGGAACTGTCTAACGAAATAGTTATAGGACGAATATCCGCACAGGCGTGAAATCTCTGTTACAGAAAGCTCTGTTTCCGTAAGGAGTTTCTTTGCATTTTCGATCCTGAAGCCTATCATTTCCTCGATAATGCTCTTGCCGAAAAACGACTTGTATATCTTTTGCAGATAGCTCTTACTGAGGTAAAGATTATCTGCGATATCACTGATATTCCAGGAATACTCGGGATTCTTCATTATCCTGTTCCTGAGGGCACATAGCTTCTCGAACTGAGGATTTGCGCTGTTTTCGGATGTATTATAGGAGTAGACCTTATTTACAGTGGACTTATACATAGCATCGCTCAGGCTTACAGTATCGCTGAGCGGCTGAGTGAAAAGTCCCACTGAGAAATCAATATCCAGATCTTCTCCCTGATCGAAGCGAAGCTCCTTAAGGCTGACGCACAATGCATCATATATAGCAGAAGCTCTTCCGGGCTTGAACGAGATAACACACATTGTCTGGGTATTCCACATACCGCAGATCTCGTTTTCCTTTGTACAGTCTTTCAGCAGCCCTGCAAATGCAGCGGAGATCTCGTTGCACTTCTCCTCACCGCTGCGGTAGTATGTATTCTTTATGCCGATAAGCTCGATAGTGATGAAATCAGCAGAACTATTTGCCGGAACAGAACCCATACGCTTTGCAAATTCCTGTTCGATACCGCTTCTGTTGAGCATACCTGTTATCTTATCGTACAGCAGTGCCCGGTTTGTGCTGAGGATGGTATTGGACATAACATCCTTTATCCGCACAAGCTCCAGAGCCACATTTACATAATTTATCCACTGTAGATAGATAGAACTGAATGTGATCGGTCTTTTGCCAAAGGACACCGAGCAGTATCCGAAGAAATTGTCATTATAATGCAGCGGCGATATATAAAATGCCATTGGATATTTCCGGTCTGCACTGTAATCAGGCAGAAGATCGCTGGAACTGAAATATTCCCCCACATTGTACTCACGGTTAACCGAAGACTTAGCCAGAAGTATCTTCACATCATCACCACAGCGGAAATTCAGCTTGTCCTGATATATGCCCTTCGTGGAATCGACGTACTTTTTGGTAAGGCATATCCGCAGATGAGCCATTTTGTACAGCAGATAGGTATAATTATCAAGCCTGTCAGAAAATACCGATGGACTGTCCGCATTTGTGATATCAAAAAGCATATCACCATAGAGCAGGTTATTCTCATAGAGGCTGTTTATGACATCACAGCGCTTCTGCTCCTTATGTGCAGGCTTGACAATGTGACAGCCGCAGCTGTGTCCCATATGGATAGTTCCGTTCTCATTAGGCACCTTCGGGCACAGCTTTCCGGTTATGACTCTGTAAAGCCGGCGGAAAGATTCTGTACCGAGCTGGAAATTAGGCCGGCTGAAAGATGTGATCGGTGGATCGGCTTCTGCTCCGTCAGAGGAAGCGTCATAGCCTGTGACTGCTATATCCTCCGGCACTCTTATTCCGGCAGCAGCAAGTGTCTTGCACAGCGATATGGCAGTGATATCATTTCCGCAAACTACAGCGTCCGGCTTTGGAAGCTGTCCGTTGATTATCTTTTCTGCAAAGCACTTTGCGGCTTCGATCCAGAAATCTCCGTAATGGCAGCAATTTTTGTCCACAGTCAGGCCGTGATTCTTCATTGAATTTATGTAGCCCTTGAGTCTTTCCTCGGAAACATATGCATTTTTCGGGCCGGTAAGGCAGTATATCCTTTTACAGCCATGCACCTCGATAAGGTGATCTGTCAGTGCCTCAAAGGCGTTGCAGTCATCAACAGAAGTAGTCTCAAAGCTCTTGTGATCCCTTGAATCCAGCAGCATTACAGGCTTTCCGGAAAGAGTGAGGAAATCGTCTATATACGATCGTATCTCCTCGCTGAAAAAGGTGTTCCTGTCATAGAGGAAGCCGTCGAACCTTTCCGAAAGTATAAGGTCAAAAATAAGCTTCTCGGTATCCTTATGTGCGGAACCAAGATAGAAATTATGAAGCGGAGAAATAACAGCTATATCGCAGTTGCTCCTGAATGCCTGTGTTACTATGCCACGCATTACCTCTTCCTGAAAATCAATATGACAATCAGTGATTATGACACCTATCAGGAGCCTTTTTTTCATAGCAGCACCCTCCTTTCTCCGCAGAATTCTCAATAATACACATTTATATGTATTATTCTATCATATTCCGCGAAATATTGCAAGACAATAATGCATATTTTTTCTTAAGATTTAAAATAATCTCCTGAAAATGATAGTATATGCAATTGAAATAATGCGAAAATAGTGTATAATATAATTGTAGATCACGCATAAGCTTATAAAATGCCGCCGCTCTTCAGGGGATATTACTGCTGATTTGCAGCAGAGCAGAGGGTATGTATGGCTTAGAAAGGGATCTGCACGCTTTGTCCGTACATTCCCATTCGGTTCTGACCGGAAAGAATAGGCGCTTTTCAGTCATACGGCCAGTGGTCAAGGCGGATAAGAGCAAGGCTGTGATTTATTACAGGCACTTTATTCCCCTCTAATTTTCACTGCTGTACAAGGCAGTGATATTGAGCCTTACATTGCAGTTGTCCTGCAATGTGGTGTGAAAAGGCTCAAGACTCTCCATATCTCTCTCCGAAGACTCCTCATTTAAAATGGGGAGCATTTTTTTATTATAAAAGTCATAGGAAGCATGATCCTCCCTATGACTTTTTCTTTACATATCCTGTATAGTCCTCCACAGCTCCATTGCCACATCAGTATTTACACCTGCCGTCACTGCAAGCTCCTCCGCAGAGGCCTCCTTGAGACTGGCTATGGTCTTATACTTTATCATAAGCTTTGCAGCTTTCTTCTCACCTATTCCCTTGACGCTGAGCAGCTCTGAGCTGTAGGTCTTTTTCTTGTGTCTTGAATGCATGAAGCTGACAGAATATCGGTGTACCTCGTCCTGTATCCTTGTCACAAGATCAAAGGCAGCTTTGATGCTGTTTATCTGTATCTCACTGCCGCCGGCAGCTATTGCACGGGTACGGTGCTTGTTGTCCTTGACCATGCCGAAAAGCGGTATATCCTCCAGCCCCAGCTCCTTCAGGACAGGCTCAATGGCATGAACGTGTCCCTGTCCTCCGTCAAGAAGTATCAGGTCAGGCTTTCTGGTGAAGAACTGATCGCCCTCCCCTGTTATGATATGCGTGAGCCGCCTTCTCAGCACCTCCTGCATAGAACCGTAGTCGTTCTGCTGATCCTGCTCCTTGATGGTGAAGCGCTTGTATGCCCGTTTCAGCGGACGGCCGTCCTCGAATACCACCATTCCTGCCACCATGGACTCCGATGACAGATTGGAGATATCATAGGCCTCGATATACTTCGGCGGCGCTGGCAAACCAAGGCTCTTCGCAAGCTGCTCCAGCGCTATGACCTCACGGCCTGTACGGTCGTTTTTCAGTGCAGCATACTCGGCGCTGTTATTCACCGCAAGCCGCAAAAGCTCAAGCTGACGGCCTCGCTGCGGCACATGGAGGGCGACCTTGTGGCCGGCCTGCTGCTCCATAAGCTCAGCAAGCAGCTCGCCGTCCTCTGGCATATGGTCGATTATCACTGTTTTCGGAATATCAGTGCGGCTGTAGTAGAACTGGAGCATGAACGATCCCAGAATGTCTTCACCGTCCTCCGGCTTGTCAAAGCCGAATACAGCTTTGTCAAAGAGCCTGTTCTCACGGTACATCAGCACTGATACATACACTCCGTTATAGTATTCGGCAGATCCGATAACATCTGCAGAGTCAACTCCGCTGTTGATTATCTTCTGCTTCTCAGCAGCCTTCTGCACAGCCTTTATGCGGTCACGCAGAAGAGCTGCTCTTTCAAAATCAAGAGCCTCGGCTGCGGCACCCATTTCAGCCTCCATGCGCTCAACCGAATCCTCGCTGCCGTTTTTTATGAAGTCCACAGCCTGGCCGATGATCTCATTATACTCCTCTTTGCTAACCTTTCCCCGGCATACGCCCATGCAGTTCCTTATGTGGTAGTTGAGACAGGGCCGTCCCTTGCAGATATCCTGCGGGAACTTCCTGTGGCAGGTAGGCAGCATGAATACCCGGTTCACTTCGTTCACCGTCTCCTTGGTAATAGCTCCGCTGGTATACGGTCCCAGGTAGCGCCCGGGCTGTATGGTATTCTTTTCATTTGTTATACGGGGATATTCCTCATCGGAAATGCGGATGTAGTGATAGCCCTTGTCATCCTTCAACAGTATATTGTACTTGGGCTTGTGCTGCTTGATAAGACTGCATTCCAGCAGCAGTGCCTCGTATTCGCTGTCAGTTACGATGAAATCGTAATCGTATACGTTGGAGACCATTGCTGCGACCTTGACTGTATGATCGGGATTCTCACGGAAATAACTGCTCACACGGTTGTGGAGGTTCTTTGCCTTGCCGATGTAGATTATCCCGTTCTCCCTGTTACGCATTATATACACTCCGGGAGACTGAGTGAGCCTTGACGTTTTATTTCTCAGATACGGAAGTCTCGGATTCATATTTTACCTCGTTTTCGGATAAAGACAGGCTAATGCTCACCTTTTGCCCGGTATCATTGCCTGTTGAAATAGTCTATACCTCCGTTAGGCCGGAAATATGTACGTATGTAGCCGTCTGTAGACAGGATCACAAATTCGTTTGTGGCTTCAAGGTAATACACTCCGTCGCCGTCCTCAGACTCGATCTTGTAAAGTGCATCAGGATTGTTTATAACATCGCTTGCCCCCTGTTCATATTCCTGAGCAGTTTCATATCCGAAATCATCCTTGAACTCGCCGCCGTGCTTCTCAAAATGCTGATTCAGCAGCTTTTTGTTCCTGAAGCGGTACTCAACATGATCGCCGCCGGACTGACCTGCGGCGAAAGTTGTAGTCGTAACTTCCGTTGCAGCGGCAGCAGTGGTGGTGGTCTTGTTCTTCTTGTTTTTCTTGTTCTTCTTTGTGGTTGTTGTCTGCTCATCCTCTTCCGAGACAGCAGTTGTTGTGGTCTTGATCTTCTTCGTTGTCTCAATGGCAGTTGTATTCTCTGCCGGCTTGTCAGACGTGGTGACTATATCCTCTGCGTCCTGGAAGTGATCGCTGCTTATAACATCAGAACCGGATGAAGAGCTGCCCTTATCTCCGCCCTTCAACACTCCTGCACCTATTATCACAAGAAGCAGCACTATTACTGCTGATAATACAGCTATGATGATATTTTTATTCTTTCCGCTCATTTTTTTACCTCCCGGATAGATAATTGTTTGGATAAGGGACAGTTATTTCGCCTGACAAGCCTGGGCATATCTGATCAAACCAGTCGTAAAGCTTTGCTGCGCTGGTTTTACTGATTCTCTCCCCTGCTGCCTCCGGCATTTTATATATTACCGATAATTAATTCAAATCCCAGCAGCACAGCCAGCAGTCCGAAGTTTATAACTGTGAACACCAGCATATACCGCCCTGTTTTTGCTCCCTCCGCCTGACGATAGAACTGGAAGGATATAAGGCTCGCAAGGGAGGCTATGACCGTTCCAAGCCCGCCAAGGTCTGCTCCCAGCATTAGCTTTGCGCCGTTATCTGTAAATCCGGCAAGCATCACTGCCGCCGGGACATTGCTTATGACCTGTGACAAAGCCGCTGATATCAGCAGCTCACGCCCTTCAAGTATCCCGGAAAAGAAACTGCTCACCTCATCTATACGTGCGATATTTCCCACGAATACAAAGAAGCATACGAATGTTGCCAGCAGTGCATAGTCCACTTTTTTCAGCAGCTTCCAGTCAAACAGCAACACTATCGCCAATGAACCTGCAAGGCAAATAAGATCAGGAACTATGCGGAATACCGTCAGCAGGCACAGAACGAACATTGCTCCGTAGGCACATCCCTTCACACCGGATACGTGTATGTCCTTGCTCTCAGGAGCTTCGCAGGGGGTTTTAGGCAGAAGAAATGTAAGCAGCAGAACGCATACAAGTCCGGCTGCGCCTGCCGGAAGCATGGTCTTTATAAAAACCGAGGCAGTCAGCCCGTATTCATCGTAAAGGTAAAGGTTCTGCGGATTACCCACCGGAGTGAGCATACTTCCCATATTCGCTGCCACTGTCTCCAGAACTATCGTCATTATACGGCTTTTTTCATCAGATATCCTGCCGTATATTAGCAGCGTCAGCGGAACGAACGTTATCAATGCCACATCATTTGTGACCAGCATCGCACTGAAAAAGCATATCAGCACCATGACTATGCCAAGCCTGCGGATATTTCCGGTATGCCGAAGTATGAAACCGGTGACATGGTCGAATATGCCTATGCTTCTGAAGCCTGCAACAGCTGCCATAAGTGCGGCAAGCTCTATCAGGACTGTACGGTTTATGTATCCGGCATACTCCTTGTCAGGAGCGATAATGAACATGGTGACAACGGCAGCAGCAAATGCTATTGCCAGCACCGGCTGTGATTTTATGAAACCTTTGATCTTATTCATGCTCAGATCAGTATCCCTTCAAAGTGATCCATTTCATGCTGTATTATCTGAGCCTCGAAATCACGCAGATGCAGCTTTTTATGCTTGAAATTCCTGTCACGGTACTCAACCGTTATCATTGCTCTCCGCTGTACAGGACGGCTTCCTTTAAGGGAAAGGCAGCTCTCCTCTGTATCATATGTCTTAGCAGAGCGGTCGGTTATGACCGGATTCACCATGACCACAGTCTTTCCGCCAAGTATAGCTGCAAGGACAGTCTTGCTCTCTCCTATCATATTTGCAGCAAGTCCTACGCAGTGCTCCTTGTTTGCCTCGAGTGTGTCTGCGATATCACGTATGAGCTGCATATCCTCACGGGTAGCAGGTGTCGATCTTATTATAAGGAAGGAAGTATCCTTCACGATATCTCTTACCATCGTTTCATCTCCATTGTATGTAATAATAACAACAAAATAACAGCGCCGAAGCGCAGATCATATTATCTCAAAGTATGCCTTCTGACAGGAGCGATCCCCCGGTCAGGCACTTGCATCGTCTAAGTTTTATTATAAACTATCAAGAAAAAATAGTCAAGAGCCAGAGAGCCGCTGCCGCTCATATGGATATTCTGCCGAAAAAAGGGCTGTTTTCAGATATTATTTTTCACAATAAACTATTGACAAATCATGTAAAATATGTTAAACTTATTGCAAGTAAAATATATTATCTATCATAAAGGAGGATGGTCTTATGGGAAATGAACTCAATCAGGACAAGGACAAACGTAATGAAGCTATCGAGGCAAGTGTCAAGCTTTTCCTTGAGCACGGCATCAGTGATGTGAAAATGACTGATATTGCAGAAAAATGCGGTATCGGCGTTGCCGCTCTGTACAGATATTTCGATACCAAGACAGGTATCGCTATCGAAGCTATGACATACCTATGGAATGAGCTGAGAAATATGTTCAGCGGCATATTTGAATCAGATATTTTCCTCAGGCAATCCGGACTCAAACAGGTAACTGACCTTATGAGGATGTTCCTGGTACTCTATGAGGCTCACCCTTCATTTATGAAGCTGCTCAGCGAATTTGATCTGCTGATGATAACCGAAAGAGTGTCAAAAGATGAACTGAAGGAATACGACAAGTCCGTGATAAACTTCTACCCTATAATTGAGAAATCCTTTATGGCGGGCATTGCGGACGAAACTATCCGTGAGGACGTTGACTTCAAGCTGTTCTATGTATCATATGCCCATGCACTCATGGCAGTCAGCCAGAAGCTTATCCGGGGAGAGATCCTGCCTTCAGACGACTTCTCGGCCGGAGCAAAGGAACTGGAAATGCTCATCGAAAGTGCATCCTATTATCTCAGGAAGAACTGAATATGCTCAGCAAAACAGCCATAAAGGAGCAGATCCTTTATGGCTGTTTTTATCAAGTCTGTTTTTTCCTGTCAGTCTAAGGCTAAAATGCAGAACAGCAGTCAGAAGCTGCTGCTTGCCGCCTTCGGCATTTTAATCCTCAAAAAGCGGTGTGGAGAAGTATCTCTCAGCCGTATCGGGAAGTATTGTCACGACCGTCTTGCCCTCGCCCAGCTTTTCAGCAAGCTTAAGAGCAGCGGCAACGTTAGTTCCGCTGGATATACCGCACATTATGCCTTCCTTGCTGGCAAGATCCTTGGCGGTCTGGATAGCTTCTTCATCAGTAACGATGTAAATATTATCGTATATCTCCTTATTGAGTATGGGCGGGATTATTCCATCACCAATGCCCATCTGGAGGTGAGTTCCGATAGTTCCTCCGGCAAGGATAGCAGCATTCTCCGGCTCAACTGCCCATATCTCAATGTCAGGATACTGAGCCTTGAGAGCTTCACCGATGCCGGTGATAGTTCCGCCTGTTCCTATGCCGGAGCAGAAGCCGTCGATCTTAACTGCTGTCTGTTCAAGTATCTCAAGAGCTGTATGATACTTATGCGCGTTGGTGTTATTGGGGTTCTCGAACTGCTGGGGAACGAATACATTCTTATCCTCCGCAGCCATTCTGAGAGCGGTATTGAGGCACTCCTCGATACATTTTCCGATATCTCCGTCATCGTGGATGAGTATTACCTCTGCACCGTAGTGACGGACAAGCTTTCTTCTCTCCTCGCTTACCGAATCCGGCATAATAATTATGGTTTTATAGCCTCTTACTGCGCCCACAAGAGCAAGACCAATGCCCTGATTACTGCTGGTCGGCTCAACGATTATGGTATCCTTATTGATGAGGCCCTGCTTTTCAGCATGGCGGATCATATTGTATGCAGTACGTGTCTTTACTGAACCGCCTACATTAAGTCCTTCAAATTTGACTATAACATCAGCATTTCCTGGCTTATTCATGCGGTTTAGCTTTATCATGGGTGTGTGTCCGATAGCATCGAGAACGTTTTCGTAAATCATTATTATTCTCCTTGAAATAAGAAAGTTTCTTTATTCATACTACACTATTATATACCATAAAGTCTTTTTTTGCAATAGGTTTAATGATTTTTCTAAACCTACAAAAACGCTATGCATAGCTCAGAACAAAACGGGACGGCTCAGCCGTCCCGTTCACCTTACTTATTCTTAACTGCTTCCTTTAATACCTTTGCGATATTCTCAGCTGAAAGGCCGAACTCCTTAAGGAGATCAACAGCAGGACCTGAGTGACCGAACTCATCGTTCACGCCGATCTTCACTACCTTTACAGGACAGCCTTCTGTTACTGCCTCTGCTACAGCCGAACCAAGTCCGCCGATGATGCTGTGCTCTTCAGCTGTTACGATAAGGCCTGTCTCCTTTGCACACTTGCATATAAGCTCCTTATCAAGAGGCTTGATAGTGTGGATGTTCACTACTCTTGCGGAGATTCCTTCGCTCTCAAGTGCCTTTGCAGCCTCAACAGCCTCATTTACCATAAGACCTGTAGCAACGATAGTCACATCGCTTCCGTCCTTCATGGTAACACCCTTGCCAAGCTCGAACTTGTATGTTGCAGCATCATTGATGACCGGTACTGCAAGACGTCCGAAACGCATATATACAGGGCCGTTGAAGTCCAGGGCAGCCTTTACAGCAGCCTTTGCCTCAACATCGTCACAGGGATTTATGATAGTCATGCCGGGGATAGTTCTCATAAGAGCGATATCCTCATTGCACTGATGTGTAGCGCCGTCCTCACCTACGGATATACCTGCGTGAGTTGCGCCTATCTTAACGTTGAGATGAGGATAGCCGATAGAATTGCGGACTATCTCATATGCTCTTCCGGCTGCAAACATTGCGAATGTGGAAGCGAAAGGTATCTTTCCGCAGGCAGCAAGACCTGCTGCAACGCCCATCATATTTGCTTCTGCGATACCGCAGTCAAAGAAACGATCCGGATAAGCCTTCTTGAATATACCTGTCTTTGTAGCAGCAGCAAGGTCAGCGTCAAGGACTACTAAATCCTTGTACTCCTCAGCAAGATCTCTGAGCGCCTCACCGTAGCTCTCTCTGGTAGCCTTTTTTACAACATCTGCCATTTTCTCAGCCCTCCAATTCCTTTAACTGTGCTTCAAGCTCGGACATAGCCTGCTCATACTGCTCCTTGTTGGGAGCTGTACCGTGCCAGCCAACCTGATTTTCCATGAATGATACGCCCTTGCCCTTTACAGACTTCTGTATTATAGCTACAGGCTTGTCTGTGATCTTTGAAGCCTCATCAAAAGCGGCTTCGATGCTGTCAAAGTCATGTGCATCCATAGTTATAACGTGCCAGCCGAAGGCTGCAAACTTATCTGTGATAGGCTCGGGTGAGCATACCTCTGTAACAGGACCGTCTATCTGGAGGCCATTGTTATCAACAACTGCAACGAGGTTTCCGAGGCCGTAGTGAGCAGCAAACATAGCTGCCTCCCATACCTGTCCCTCCTCTATCTCGCCGTCGCCGAGGATGGTGTATACATTATAGGACTTTCCGTCAAGCTTAGCAGCCAGAGCCATTCCGCAGGCCGCTGAGATACCCTGTCCAAGTGAACCGCTTGACATATCAATACCTGGAATGTGGATACAGGGATGTCCCTGAAGAAGTGCTCCGATGTGACGGAGTGACTTCAGCTCCTCCTCCGGGAAGAAGCCCTTCTGTGCCAGCACGGAATAGAGTGCAGGTGCGGTATGTCCCTTTGAGAGCACGAATCTGTCTCTGTCAGGAGCATCCGGGTTCTTTGGGTCAACGTTCATCTTGTTGTAGTAAAGGTATGTCAGTGTATCGCTTATTGAGAGCGAACCGCCGGGATGTCCGGATTTAGCGTTATAAGTTCCCTCGATAACGCCCATTCTTACCTTACAGGCGATCTTTTGCAGATCCTTTTTCATTGATGCGTCCATAATAACCTCCAGTTTTATTACTTAACGGAAAAACCGTTTTTGTCTTATTTGAGAACTATCTCAGAGATCGTCATATCATCGTATTTTTCTCCCTTTTCAACCTCGATTGCAGTTATCCTTAGCTTTGTAACTCCCGTAAGTCCGATAAGGATGCACCTCGGATACTTCGGGATATAGCTGGTCGAAAGGCAGAATTTAGTATTCATCGGATATTCTCCGTCAGTCTCTATCTGTATCTCAGAAGGCCGGCAATTCTTGTAGAATGTATCGGAATTCGTGAGCAGGCCGTTGTATATCGCAAGATACCCACTGCCTGATTCTCCTGAAAGGCTGATATCAATGTACTCGCCTTTGCCTGTGCCCTCCTTGCCCTCGCACCAGCAGGTGCTAAGGTCGCCGTCAAAGAGATTCTCTGCACCATAGGTATGAGTTTTTCCGCCGTCCTTTATGGGATCCAGCACTGAGCTCGCTGTTGCAGACGGGTGCAGGTCACTGCTGCCCAGATCCTTTATGCAGATGACCTCCAGCTCCGGATCATATTTCACCATGTCCTTTGCCTGGATGTCAATGAATCCGTCACGGAATATCTTCCCTTCGTTGATATCCCGGTTGATCTGACCGGAAAGGTTGAAATGCAGTTCAATATCCGCATTGTATTCCCTGTTCATATAGCCGTAGAAAACAGAGGCAGGTGCGCCGCAAAAGTACTCACCCAGATCTCCGCCGGAAACCGGGAAATCTCCGAGGAAATTGCTGCACTCCTTATACGTCATCCCAACACGGAAATCATCAACTGCCGCTCCTCCGGCATAGATATTGATCTTTTCTATCGTGGAGCTGCTGTCTGCCAGAAGCTTTTCCAGTTCGTCTTTGACATTCGGGAAATTATCTCTTTCCCCGATGAGATCATTCTGCGATTTATCTATGAAGTAGAATTTCACGTTAGGAAAGATCTCGTCGTTGTACATGGCGTATATACCAGGCAGATAGTCTATGTCAAGCTCAAATTCCCCGTCCATTAAAGCAGAAAGCTCGCTGACCTTCATACCGACCATCGACGGAAGATAGGTATCATTCTTGACTGTGACCGGGTCAACCTTCACATCTGCTGCTGTTGTCGGCTCAGTGGCTTCAGTGGTCTTTTCTTCGGGAGTAGGATTCAGGGGCGTTGTCACGACAACAGTGTTCTTTACGGAAGTATTTTCTGAGCCTTCCGAGCTGCCGTCGTCATACTCACTGCATCCGAAGACTGTGCCTGCAAGAAGCAGTGACGCAGCAAGAGCTGCTGTTCGTTTAAAGATCATTGCCGCACCTCCTGATGATCTCATCTATCAGTTCTGCAACTGCGCCCTCATCGTTTGTCCTGGTCAGCACAAGATCAGCCTTTTCCTTGACTGAGTCCTCTGCATTGGCCGGACAAGCTCCCAGATCGGCAGCCTTTATCATTTCGATATCATTGTCAAAATCTCCCACAGATACAAAGGTGAAGTCCTCAAATCCGGGAAGCTTTCTGTATTCCTCAAGCGCCGAGCCCTTGCTTACACCCTCCGGAAGCATTTCATAGAACATCTCGGAGGATTTCACAAAGCTCAGTCCATGGCAGTCAAGCTGCCTAACAAGAATTTGTATGTAATCCATATCCTCAGGGGACATAGAGAAAAGCAACTTCAGCCAGCCGCCCTCCTCAATGCTCTCAAGCTCCTGATAGAAAGGAGTTATACCGCATATCTTCGTATGCAGGAGCTGATAATCATTGTTCCTGAAGACGTAGGTGCCGTCAGTTTTCAGCACCTCTCCTCCCAGCTCAGGCATCGCCTCAAGAATGGATATGGCTGCTGCTCTGGCATTATCCGGCAGCGGATGTGTGAAAAGCGTCTTTCGGGCAGTGTAGTCGTGGATTGCCGCTCCGTTGTACATTATGACAGGCTCTTTCAGCTCGAGCAGTTCAAGATACTGCTCAAAGGACTGTATCGTTCTGCCCGTCGCTACAGAGAAATGGCCGCCCAGTTCCGTGAGCCGCCTTATCGCATTTCTGTCGGCGTCAGTTATGTTCTTTTTTGAATCCAGCAGAGTTCCGTCCATGTCACTCAGCAGGATGACTTTAGTAATATCCTCAAACAAGAAGCCGACCTCCTACATTTTTTCCAGTTTTCTCAGCACTGCCTGAAAATACTCCGGCAGCTCGCTGGAAAACTCCATGTACTCACCTGTTGCCGGGTGTATGAAGCCTATTTTCCGGGCGTGAAGGCACTGTCCCTCCAGTCCCTTATAGGGCTTTCCGTAAACGTCGTCGCCAAGCACAGGATGTCCGATATAGGCCAGATGAACACGTATCTGATGAGTTCTTCCGGTCTCCAGGCGAAGCCTTACATGGGCATATCCCCCGTACTGCTTCAGTACCTCATAATGGGTCACTGCATTGCGGGAGTTCTCCTGCGTTACGCACATTTTCTTACGGTCAGTCTTGTGGCGGCCTATAGGCGCATCCACTGTACCGGTGCTCTCCTTGAAAGCTCCGACAGCCACTGCCTCGTATTCACGAGTGAAGCTGTGGGCTTTTATCTGCTCGGCAAGATGAAGATGAGCCGCATCGTTCTTTGCCACTATCAGCAGACCGCTGGTATTCTTATCGATACGATGTACGATTCCCGGCCTTATCACGCCGTTTATGCCAGACAGACTGTCACCGCAGTGGTGGAGAAGGGCGTTGACAAGAGTTCCGGTGTAATTGCCGTGAGCAGGATGTACCACCATGCCCTTAGGCTTATTGACCACCAGGAGATCACTGTCCTCATAGACGATATCAAGTGGGATATCCTCCGGAACAGCGTCCATTGGCTGGGGTTCCGGTATCTCCACCGTCACTTCATCGCCGCTGCGAAGCTTATAGTTCTTGCTGACGCTCTTACCGTTCACAAGAACGCTGTCCTTCCCGAGCAGCCCCTGCACAGCCGATCTGGTCAGGTCGGCAATATTATCCGAAATATACTTATCTATCCTATTGCCGCTGTCCTCGTTGCCTGCAATGAGGTTTACTGTCTCACTCATTTCCGGCAGCCTCTTTTTCAGCTTTCTTTGCCTTCTCAAGCTTAGGATCGATGAACAAGCCGTATGCAAGGAGCATTATGAAAGCAAAGGTAACGCATATATCAGCAAAATTGAAGATTGCAAACTTGAATATCTTGAACTCAAACATATCGACCACATAACCAAAGCGCACACGGTCAATGATATTGCCTATACCTCCGGCAACGAACAGTGTGATCGATGCTGTAAGGAGCTTTGAGCGCTTTCTGAAAATGTACAGTGCCACAGCTCCTGCCGCAAGGACTATGCCTGTGAAACCTATCAGGAACCAGCGCTGGCCGGACATACTTCCGAATATCGCACCATCATTTTCCAGATAAGTAAGATCGAACACCTTGAAGCTGCCGAAATGGATGAATTCCATAGTTCCCTTGGGCTTCAGCTCATGCACAGCCCAGTATTTTATAAGCTGATCCGCTCCCACAAGAGCTGCGATCGCTATAACAAGCAGAATTGCTCCCAAGATCATTATCCTTTCAATCAAACAATACGCCTGCCGCCTTTCAGACAGCAGGCAATATAGTTACAAATCAAACCTCGATAGCCACTGCACATCTCTCACAGAGAGTTGGATGTGTATGGTTTGTGCCAACGTACTTGGAGTAGCACCAGCAGCGCTCGCACTTCTCACCGTCAGCCTTAGCGACCTCAAATGTGGTCTCCCCCTCAGCCTTGACTACCTCTACGCCGGATACGATAAGTATTTCAGCAAGGTGGCCTGCAAGAGCATTGTACTTCTCATAGTCAGCCTCTGAGCTCTTGATGATTATCTTAGCCTCAAGTGACTTACCGATGAGCTTCTCATTTCTTGCGTCCTCAAGAACCTTGTTTGCTGCAAGTCTTGTCTCGTAGATGAAGTTCCACTTATCAACGAAGTCAGCGCTGAACTCGATGCCAGACTTCTCAGGCATCTGATTCAGGAATACGCTCTCTGTATCGTCATCTGAGGTGTGGGGCATGAACTGCCAGATCTCCTCAGCGGTGAATGAAATGATAGGTGCAGCAAGTCTTGCAACTGCACTGAGTATACGATACATAGCGGTCTGTGCTGAACGGCGAAGCTCGGACTTCTCCTTCTCGCAGTAAAGTCTGTCCTTGATGATGTCAAGGTAGAAGTTGGACATATCTATTACACAGAAGTTATGGATAGCGTGGAATGCGATATGGAAATCGAATGCCTCATAGCCTTCTTTAACCTTGTCGATAAGGTTATCCAGCTTCATAAGTGCCCATTTATCAAGCTCTGTGAGCTTATCATCGGAAACGCTGTCCTTGTCGGGATCAAATCCGTCACCGTTGCCAAGGTTTCCGAGGATGAATCTTGCAGTATTTCTGATCTTCTTGTAAGCGTCAGAAAGCTGGCTGAGGATAGGCTTTGAGATACGTATATCGCTGTGGTAATCAGAGGAAGCTACCCACAGACGGAGGATATCTGCGCCGTACTGATCTGTGATCTCGTCAGGAGCAATACCGTTTCCGAGGGACTTGTGCATTGTCTTGCCCTCGCCGTCAACTACCCAGCCGTGTGTGCAGACTGCCTTATAAGGAGCGCTGCCCTTGAACACAACTGATGTGAGGAGCGATGACTGGAACCAGCCTCTGTACTGATCTGCACCCTCGAGATAGAGGTCAGCAGGCCAGGTAAGGCTCGGGAAGTCGTCTCCCTCCATAACAGAGGTATGTGAAACACCGCTGTCGAACCAAACGTCCATGATGTCGTACTCCTTTGTGAACTCACCGCAGCCGCAATCGCACTTTACGCTTGCAGGGATGAATTCGGAAGCATCCTTTGTCCACCATGCGTCTGAGCCTTCCTTACGGAAGAGATCAGCTATAGCTTT